>Ga0315909_10003285_pt1 | contig 19871 bp, 19 predicted proteins | sample LakEriMetagenome_11_FD_203527 | JGI IMG/M metagenome (GOLD analysis project Ga0315909, IMG submission 203527) | Freshwater fungal communities from buoy surface, Lake Erie, Ohio, United States - Buoy 2 MA125 | ecosystem: Environmental > Aquatic > Freshwater > Lake | place: USA: Lake Erie, Ohio... | reverse complement strand
CCGGGCTCAGTGCTGTGCGGGTGCTTCAGCCCCCACGCCAGTCTGTGAACGGACGAACTGGTCATCAAACTCTGCACGCTCGCGTCTGGCGCGCGGGCTGTCATCGAATTTGGAGACCACGATCATCGTCAGGAATGAGGCGATGATGGTGAAGAGTGCCGGATACTTGTACGGGAAGATGCCCTCGCCGTGGCCGAGGATCTCGCCCCAGATGGTCGGCCCGAGAAGCAGCAGAATCACGCCCAGTCCCAGGCCGACCGATCCACCTGCCACCGCACCGCGGGTGGTGAGCCCGCGCCAGTACATGGAGAGGAACAGTATCGGGAAGAACACGGAGGAACTCACCGTGAACGGAATGGTGATCATGTAGGCAATGTTCTGATCCTTGAATGCGATGCCGAGCACCACACCAAAAGCGCCAAGGCAAACAGCCGAGATGCGCGAGACCTTCACCACCTGGTCATCCGTGGCTTTGCCGTGGCGGAAGATATTGGCGTAGAGATCGTGCGAGATGGCTGAAGCACCCGCGATAGTCAGCCCGGCGACCACGGCCACGATGGTGGCGAACGCCACCGCCGAGATGAAGCCGAGGAAAAAGCTGCCGCCTACGGCTTCCGAGAGGTGGATGGCCGCCATGTTGGCACCGCCGGTGATGACCCCGTTGGCATCCAGGAAGCGCGGATCCTTCATGACCATGGCCACCGCCGCATAGCCGATGACGAAAGTCAGCAGGTAGAAGTAACCGATGAAGCTTGCAGCATAAAACACCGAGAGCCTTGCCTGCCGCGCGTCAGGTACCGTGAAGAAGCGCATCAGCACATGGGGCATGGCGGCGCCTCCCAGCATCAGCATGAGTCCGCAGGAGAAGGCCGAAATGGGGTCGGTTAGAAGGCCACCGGGCTGCATGATCTTGACGCCCTGCGGATGGTTGCTGATGGCGCTTGCGTAGAGGCTGTCCACCGACCAGTCAAAGTGGAAGAGAGCTGCAAAGCAGATGAAGGAGGCTCCGGAGAGCAGCAGGACCGCTTTCACGAGCTGCACATAGGTCGTGGCAATCATGCCGCCAAAAGCCACATACAGCACGATGAGGATGCCGATGATGACCTGTGCCGCGGTGTAGTCGATGCCGAAGAGATTTGAAATGAGTGTCCCGGCCCCCACCATCTGAACGACGAGATAGCCCACCACGAACACGAGGCTGGACAGCGAGATCAGGGTGCGCATGGGGATACGGGAAAAACGCACGGTGACAATGTCGGCGATGGTGTACTTGCCCAGATTGCGCAGGCGATCCGCCATCAGGAACATCATCAGCGGCCATGCTCCGAAGGGCACCACGCTGTAGATCAGCCCATCGAAACCCGTGCTGTAGATGAGCGCCGCGATGCCCATGAGCGCGGCCGAGGAGACCCAGTCACCGGTGATGGCCAGACCATTCTGGAAACCGGAGATCCGTCCTCCGGCGGCGAGGAAATCGCTGGTCGAACGGGTGCGACGCGCCGCCCAGAAAGTGATGCCGAGTGAAATCATCACGAACACCAGGAACATGCCGATGGCGATGGTGTTCAGTTCCCGCTTCGGGGCGGGCGTCTGGGCAAGGGCGGTAAGGGGGAGAGTGGCTCCAGCGACGAGGGCCAGCAGGCGGGCATTCAAAAGCATGGAAACTTACTCTCCGGCCGCGCGTCGGGCGTCGGCGACGATAGCGTCCTTCAGGGTGTCGAACTCGGTGTTGGCCCGGTAGATGTAGAGGCCCACCAGCAGGATGAAGACTACGGTCTGGACAAAGCCGATGACGATGCCCCAGGTGGTGGAGCCGCCCTCACTGATGGGCTCACCCCAGAAGCGGGCGAAGGCGAGCTCCGGAAAGAACGCTGTGGCTCCCATGTACCAGAGGCAGTTGGCGAGCACGATGATGGCGAGCGTCCAGCCGAAGCGACCGCGCTTGCGCTCCAGTTCGTGGAAGCGGGGGTCGGCCTGGATTCTGCGGTATATGTGCTGCATTTCGGGTGTTCCTCAACGTCCCCAGAGCTGGCGCGACGCAAGGCGTGCGCCTTCGGCCAAGGCTTCGAATTTCTTCCAGACCACCGAAGCGGCCACCATTTCCCAGCCTGCGAACGTGCCGAAGCCGCAGTCCGCACCTGCGATCACGCGCTCCTTGTCACCCACGGCGGCCACCGCTTCCAGAATACGATTGCAGACCACCTGCGGGTGTTCGATGTAGTTGACGGTGGAATCGATGACGCCCGGAATCAGGATCTTGTCCTTGGGCAGGGGATACTGTTTCAGGGCCGAGTATTCGTGCTGGTGGCGGGGATTGGCGAACTCCATGGAGAAAGCGCCGACCTTTGCCTGGCTGATGATCGGCAGGATGTCCGCCAGTGGCACGTCGCAATCGTGCGGACCGTCATAGTTGCCCCAGCACACGTGCAGGCGGATTCGGTCGGCCGGGATGTTGCTGCAGGCTTCGTTGATGGCGGTAATGTGCAGTTCCACCGCTTTCTGGAAGTCCTTCAGGGAGTCGTGCTGGAACATGCCGTGACGTTCCATGGCCAGATCCGGGCAGTCGAGTTGCAGTACATAGCCGCGCTGGTGGATGAGCTCGTATTCCTTGCGCAGCTCATTTGCCATCGCGTGGACATAGGAAGCGTGTGAATCATAAGCACCGCCATTTCTCATCGTGGTGCAGACGATACCCGGCGAGGCTGCGGTCATGAATGGTTCCACCACCTGACCGGGGTGCGTCGCAAGTGCTTCATCAAACAGATCGCATTCGCGGATGGCCGGCGCCAGAGCCTTGTAGCGCACCTTGGTGGTTGCTGCCGGAGCGTCGAACACCTTGGACATCACCATGCCGCGATTCAGCCAGATGTCGCGGAAATCCGGGAAGTTGGCGAAATCGGCGAACGGTTCGCGCTCGCTGACGCCGCCAAAACCTTCGAGGCGCTGGCCCACATAGGTCTGGAAACCAACCCTCGGTTGTTCGCCGTCGTTGATGATGTCGAGGCCGCTCGCGATCTGGCGCGCCACCACGTGTTGCACACCCTCGCGGGCGAGGCGATCCATCTCGGCTGCGTCGAAGGGTCTGCGATCCTCCTCGGCGATCAGAAGGTCGGACAAGGCGCGTGCACGCGGCAGGCTGCCGACGTGCGTGGTCAGGATGCGTTCATCGCTGCGTTTCATGTTCCCCCCTGGTGGCTGATGCCTTGTATTTTTCTGTTGCGCCGTGGTGACGCCGAGCGCGGCTAGTTTACACGCTCACCGCCGCGGTGCAGCCCACCACTGGCGCGTGTCAGCCGCGCATGCGGGTGACCAGGGCCGCAAGGGCATCGAGCTTCTGCAGCACCTTGGGTGGCTCGGCCGGGGGCAGCACATAGATGAGATGGGTGAAACCCTCGCTCAGGCACTGGCTTGTCGCCTCCTCCGTCGGCGGAGGCCCGAAGGAAGCCAGGGTGATTTCGCTAAAGTCGCGGCCACGTCGCGCGCAGGCTTCCCGAAGCTGCGCGATGCTGGCCTCGCCCTGGCGGCCGTGAATGGGCATGAAGCCATCGCCGTATTCCGCAATCCTGTCCATGGTGTACTTGGATTTGGCCCCGAGCCAGACCGGCGGACCGCCAGCCCGGGCCGGTTTGGGCCAGGACCAGAGGGGGTCGAAACGCACATATTGGCCCTCGAAACTGGCTTCTTCCTCGCGCCATATCGCCTTCATGGCCAACACACGCTCCCTGAGGATGGGCCAGCGTGCCTTGAAGGGCGTGCCATGGTTTTCCATCTCCTCCTGGTTCCAGCCGGCGCCCACGCCGAAGATCACGCGTCCCCCGGAGATGAGATCCAGCGAGGCGACCTGCTTGGCGGTGACTATGGGGTCGCGCTGAGTGACGAGACACACCCCGAACCCCAACTGGATACGCGAAGTCACTGCCGCACATGCTGCAAGTGCAACAAACGGGTCGTGCGTATGCAGGTAATGCTTGGGCAGTTCGGCACCGCCGGGCCATGGCGTCCTGCGGCAGGTCGGAATATGGGTATGTTCAGGAAAGAACACCGAATCAAGCCCGCGCTCCTCGACCGCGCGCGCAAAGTCGGCAGGTGGCAAGGTGTACTCGGTGGGAAAGATGCTGACGCCGAACGAGATCATCACGCGTGCTCCGGGTATTTCGGGCGAGGACAGGCCAGCGATGGTAAGCGCGCCACCTCGGGAGTGTCACCCCGGCTCGTGATTGATCATTTGCCTCGCTTGCTGGATAAGGGAGCCCATGCCCGCGCATCTGTCCACTCATCTGAAGCTCACGCTCGGCACGTTCTTCTGGGCACTCACGCCCATCTTCGGGCGGATGTTGTCCGGTTATTCCGCGCCTTGGGCCCTGACCTTCGGGCGTTTCCTGGTTGCGACCATGGTGCTGTGGGTTTTTCTCAAGCTGCAGCGCGCGCCCGTTGCACCGGCCGGCAGACACGGCGTGACGTTCTTCCTGCTCGGCTTGACTGGCGTGTGTCTGCACAACGTGCTTGGCTTCATGGGCATGGAGCACACCGAGGCAAACCGCGCGAACGTCATTTTCTCGACCATCACCATCATGATCGCGCTCATTGAACTCGTCTGGTTTCGCCAGCGCCTGCGCGCCGGCGTGCTGCTCGGAATCCTCATCGGCATCTTCGGCACCATGCTTGTGGTGACCGATGGCGCGCCTTGGCAGATCTTCTCCGGAATGCTCGGCTTGGGGGACGGGATCATCCTGCTGAGCGCGGCCAGTTGGGCTCTCTATTCGGTGCTCGGCCGGCCCCTGCTGGCCACCTGTTCGCCGCTGACCCTGACTTTCCAGGCCTCGCTGTGGGGCACCTTGATGCTGCTGCCTTTCGTCTATCTGGACCGCGAAGTGCTTTGGCAGATCGCGACCGATGGCAAGGCGGTGCTGATGCTCGTGTTCCTCGGCGTGCTCAATTCCGCGGTGGGCTTTCTCTGGTATTACGAAGCCATTGCGCGTCTCGGGGCGGTGGTGACTTCCGCCTACATCAATCTGGTACCAATCTTTGGTCTCTTGCTCTCGGCCTTGCTGCTGGGTGAATCACCCACGCCTCCACTGCTGCTGGGAGGCGGACTGGTACTGGTCGCGCTGCTCGTGATCAATCGCTTCCAGCTAAAGCGCTGAATCCCACCCGCCGCGGGAAAGGGGGCAGGGTGCAGCCGGTCTCGCAGCAGGCGCCGGGCTGTCCTGAAGCGGATGGCAGCGCAACACCGGAGGCAATGAGTCCGCGATTGATGAGGCGACCAACCAGTTGCCGGCGTGCCGGCACCGGATAGCGACGGAAAATCTCGCGCTTCATGGCCTCGGGCGAGCCACCACCGTGGAGGCTGATGACCGACATCCAGCCGCCTGCATCGGATGCCGTCAAATCCTCGATGAAACGCGCGATACGCGCACGATGTTCCCAGGGAACGTCCGGACTGCCAGCGAGCACCGCCGACAGGCTCGCCTTCGTTTCCGGATTGTGATCTTCCTCTGGATTCGGCAGTGCGACGATGAGTCCACCCGAGACCTGATGAGCCAGACGGTGCATGTCATAGATCTGGGTCGCGAGCAGCAGTTTGCCGATATTGGCAAAGACGCCCTCGGGTTCGAGGTTGCCGGCCGGGTCCCGCACGCCATACACGGAGGAGGCGACGCCACATGCGTAGATGCCTTCCACCAGTTTGATGAGTTCCACCAGGGTGTCCCGCAGATGACCGTGCTTCTCGCAGTCGAGGCCATTGGCCTCAACCATCATCACACCCGCACCGATGAGCAGATCTCCAAACCCTGCACGGGCACCGATGCATGTATGACGGTGATGGGTGGCATAGGAGCGCGTGAGAAAGCCCGAGTGTTGCCATTCCCCGCAGAGAAAAACTTTTTCCCAGGGCACGAACACACGGTCGAATACGCACACGCCGGTGGTCTGGCCGTAGTGCGCACTGAATATCGCCTTCGACTCGCCGGGACGGCCCGCCGGTCGCGCGATGATCGTGAGGCCTTCGGCATCCACCGGCACCGCGCAGGCCACCGCGAATGGCGCATCTGCGGCGGTCATTTCACGGCCGGGCAGGACCAGCAATTCGTGCACATAGGGGGCGGAAGTCACGATGGCCTTGGTGCCGGAGATCACGATGCCATCGGCACGTCTCTCCACCACGTGCACGTAGGTGTCGGGATTCGGTTGCTGATGCGGACGTAGACTGCGATCACCCTTGGCATCCGTCATCGCGATGCCCAGGGTCAGATCCGCGTCCTGCACGTGCCGGAGATATTCAAGGAAACGCGGGTGATAGCCGGCGTTGCCATCCTGATCGAGACGCCAGGTGAGCTGGAAGAGGCCATTCAGGCCATCCATGGCGAGATAGCGCTGAGCGCACCCGGTTTCTTGGCACACCAGCCGGGTGTATTCCAGTTTCGCCAACAAATCGTCGGGTGTCGCATTGAGGTGCAGGAAACGGTTCACGGTGCGGCCGGTGAAGGTGTCGGTCGCCAGGGCCAGTGGCGCGTATTCCGGTTTCAGCGCGTAGTCATAAGTCACGCCCAGCGCATTGATCCCGGGCAGCAGCCGCGGCTCGTCTGCAACCGAGGGCACTGCGTCACCATCCACGAACACCCGCGGGCGGTATCGGCGCAGGCTCTCCCTGTATTCCTCGGCAGTCATCAGCATGGATATTTCCTCGGGTTCATTGCCGTAGATGATGGCGCGGATGAACTGGCCGCATCAGGGCATTGGCAAGGAGCGCAATGAATAGCAGTGCGGCCATGAGATACATGGTCTGGTTGTAGAGACCCGGGGTGGGGTCCGGCGTGCCCGGTGGGACGATCTCCATGAGCTTGGCTATCGTAACCGTCTGGGCCTGGACCAGGGCATCGAGGTCTTTCAGACCGGCGCCGAAAGCGAGCTCGAAGCGCAAGGGATCGACCTTGCCGGCAAGCATGTCGATGGCGTCCAGCACGGCGTGTTCGCGCAGGGATGTGATCGCCAGTGGACCGAGCAGGCCGGCGGTGCTCCATGCCGTGAGCAGCCGCCCGTGGATGCCCCCCACGAAACGGGTTCCGAACATGTCGGCGAGATACGCCGGGATGGTGGCAAAGCCGCCACCATACATTGTGAAGATGATCAACGTCGCCGCGTAGAACAGCACCAGCCACAGGATGTCCGGGTGCTGACTCATCTGGATAGCAAAGTAGGGAATCGAACAGTAGAGAACGATGCCCGCAGTGAAGAACATGAAGTAGGTGAGCTTGCGTCCCAGATAATCGGAAGCGCTCGCCCAGCCAAAACGGCCGAGCATGTTGAACAGGCTGATCATCAGCACGAAGGTCGCCGCGAATCCTGCATCAACGACGTGCGGAAGGGAGGAGCCGAAAATCTCCGTGATCATCGTCTGGGCCACGGCCAACACCCCGATGCCAGCCGTGACGTTGAAACAGAGCACGATCCAGAGCTGGTAGAACTGGGGGGTCTTCAGCGCCTCGTCGATGTCAACGTGATGGCGTGTGATCATGCCTTCCGCATTTTCCGGCGGCGGCTCCCAACCTGCCGGGCGCCAGTCAGGCGCGGGGATACGGTAGGCAAAGGCGGCGAGCATCATGAGGACGAAGTAGATGGCTGCGAGTGTAAAGAAGGTCTCGGCCACGCCGACAGAGCCGGAGCCGACCAGGTAGACACCCTCGGGGCCGGGTACGATCATGCCGGCCACATCGTTGCTGCCGACCACCACCACCTCCTGAAGGCGCCCGCCCAGATCGACCAGGCGCCGACCATGTTCCGTGATGAGTTCCAGCTCGTCGACTTGGCCCAGATGTTCCGCTGCCCGGTAGTAATATCCGAGCAATGCGCCGATCAAGGGCTTTGCAAGCATGGCGCCGCCCCCGAAGCCCATGATGGCAATGCCGGTAGCCATGCCGCGTCGGTCCGGAAACCAGCGGATGAGCGTACTGACCGGCGAGACATAGCCAAGACCAAGGCCGCAGCCGCCGACGATGCCGTAACCCACATAGAGCAGCCAGAGCTGCCCCGTGGTGATGCCGATGCCGCCCAGCAGGAATCCCCCGGACCAGCAACAGGCCGACACCACTCCCGCCATCCGTGGGCCGACTCTTTCCAGCCACTTGCCAGCCAGCGCAGCGGACAGGCCCAGAAAAACGATGGCGACGGTGAAAACCCAGACCACGCTGCGCAGGCTCCAGTCATCCGCGGCACTGGTAGCCACACCGACCCGCCTGATCAGCGCTGGATTGAACAGGCTCCAGGCATAGACCGAGCCGAGGCAGAGGTGGATTCCAAGGGCGGCGGGCGCGATCAGCCAGCGATTGAAACCCGGCCTAGCGACGATACGGTCCTTGGACAGCAATGGGATCATGCGGGGCTCATGGTTGGAGGGAGGCGAGGGCGCCGGCTCGATGAGAGGAAACAGGCGCGGAGCCTCACGAAACGGCCCGCCCAAGTCAAGCACAGAGCAGAGAGGGCGTTCCCCGTGACAGCGGCGGGCTCGGCGGCTGCTAGAATCTCTGGACCTCGGTGAGGGTGGGCAGAGCACTCACGCCAGCCCTGCCAACCGGCGTCCATTCCCCCTGTCTCATTCCGAGTGGAAGACCCATGAGCGAAGAATCGCTGGTCCTGAGCACGGACCATGACTCGGTCAGAGTACTGACCTTGAACCGCCCCCAGGCACTCAATGCGCTGAGTCGCGCGCTGGCCCAATCGATCATTGGCGCGCTGGATGATGCCCATCGCGACCCTGCCGTGCAGGCTGTGGTTCTGACTGGTGCCGGCCCAAGAGCGTTTTGCGCCGGGGTCGACCTGCATGAGGCCGTCCAGCTCACGGTGGGCGATATCCCTGCCTGGTTCACCCTCGTGAGTGGCTGCTATGCGCAGATCATGGCGGTCGACAAGCCTGTGGTGGTGGCACTGAATGGCGTGGCTGCCGGTGGCGGGTATCAGATGGGACTGGTGGCAGACTGGCGTATCGGGCACCCGGGCACGCGCATGACCCAGCCGGAGATCAAGGCCGGCTTGCCGAGCATCATGGGCGCCTATCTGATGCGTTTTCACCTGCCCTTGTCCGTGAACCAGGACCTCTCTTACACGGGGCGAGTGATGGCCGCCGAGGAATGCAGACAACTTGGTCTGCTTAACGAGATGGTCACCGCCGAGACACTGCTGGATTCCGCCATCTCCAGGGCGGGCATGCTCTCAGCCCAGTCGCCCGTCGCCTTTCGTGCCAGCAAGGCACGGTTCAGGGCGCTGGTGATGGAGGGCTTCGAGGACGCGCGCGTGGCGGCGATTTCCGGGATGCAGGCGGCCTATGCGGCTGGCGAGCCACAGCGACGGATGCAGTCCTTCCTGAAGGGACGCGCATGAATCTGCAGCGCGCAGCGGCCGTGCTGGTGCCGGCCGCGGTTTTCCAGTCCGTCATCGTGGGCGGCGCCTATGGCACGGGGCGCGAGGTCGCTGAATTCATCTCACGCTTCGGACCGTGGGGAGGGTTGGGCGTGATTGCACTGGTGGGTCTCGGTTTCAGCCTGGTGCTCGGTGTGAGCCTTGAGCTCGCCCGGGTGACGCGCACCTTCGATTACCGCAGCTTCCTCAAGGCGCTGCTGGGTCCGTTCTGGATTCTCTACGAACTGCTTTTCGGTGTGCTCCTCCTCATCGTGCTGGCGGTCACGGGGGCGGCTGCAGGTACGGTGCTTGGTAAAGCCTTCGACCTGCCGGACACCTTTGGTACGGGGCTCATGCTGTGTGCGGTGATCGTGCTCACCTGGGCCGGACGTCGCTTGGTGGAGCTGACCCTGAGCGCGGGTGCCGTGCTCCTCACCCTCGTCATCTGCGTATTCTGCTGGCAGGTTTGGCAAGCGCGAAGCACGGAGATCGTCGCAGCCTTCGTCAACGTCGAGACCCCCGGGGGATGGGCACAGAGCGCTTTTGTCTTCATCCTCTACAACAGCGCCCTCGCGCCCGTCCTGCTTTATGTCGCCGCACCGCTGGCCAATCGAGGGGAAGCGCTCGTGGCAGGTCTTGCGGCCGGCATGGCCGGGATACTGCCCGCCCTGCTCTTCCATCTCGCCTTCATGAGTGCCTGGCCTGCCATCATCCAGCAGGAAATCCCGACCTGGTGGCTGATGCAGCAACTAAATCAGCCGTGGCTGTTGACCCTCTATGTCTGCATCCTGTGCATGACCATCATCCAGACCGGGGTTGGTGTGCTGCAGGGCGTGAATGAGCGACTGGACAACTGGTGGCGCGAGCGTCACGGCCACGGTTTCTCGGCGTTGCAACATGCACTGGCTGCCGGCGGCGCGGTTGCGCTCAGTCTGCTGCTGGCAAAGCTCGGCCTCGTCACGCTGGTCGCAAAGGGTTACGGCACCCTCGCCTGGGGGTTTCTGTGTATCTACACGATCCCCGTGCTGACGCTGGGGGTCTACCGCATTTACCGTCATCGTGGGAGCTGAGCGCATGGACTGCCGACCCGGATGTGGTGCGTGCTGCATCGGCCTTTCCATCTCCAGCGCCATTCCGGGCATGCCGGAAGGCAAGCCCGCAGGTGTGCGCTGCGTGCAACTGACAGAGACACTGCGGTGTGCGATCTTTGGTTGCCCGGAGCGGCCGGCGGTGTGCGCCAGTCTGCGTCCCGAGCCTGAAATGTGCGGTGAAAACCAGGCGCATGCCCTGCGCTGGCTGGCCTGGCTGGAAGACATGACCGTGCCGCCCGCTCCGCCGCAACGCGCAGCCCCCCACTCAATGCATGACGTGGCCAAGTTCGAGGAGTGATCCATGAAACATGAAATCATCGGGGGCGCGCTGACCCTCGCCGATGGCAAGACCCTGCCCCTGTCCAAGGCCGTACGGGCCGGCGACTTCCTGTTCCTCTCCGGGCAGCTCGGCTTGAATGCCCAAGGTGTGCTGGCGGGTGACAGCGTGGAGGTCCAGACCCGCCAGGCCCTGCAGAATATCGCGGCCATCCTGACTGAAGCGGGTGCGGGCCTGCACCAGGTCATCAAGGCCACGGTGTGGCTGGTGGATGGCGCCGACTTTGCGCGCTTCAATCCGGTCTACGCCGAGTTTTTCGCACAGCATCCGCCTGTGCGCTCTACGGTGGTCTCCGGACTTGTGCTGAAGGGGGCTCTGGTGGAGATCGAGGTGATGGCCTACGCACCATGAGGTATCGCGCTGATCAGCTCGCGATCGGAGATCTCCCGCCCACTCCTGCACCGCTGACCGATGATTTCGTCACGCTCACCGTGTGGATGACGCTTGTCATCGGCATTCTCTTCACGCTTGTCGGAGTGCGTGCGGGACAGCGCTGGCTCATCTTCTGGGGCGCGCTGACCCTGCTCGCCTGCGCCTGGTACTGGGTCTACCTCTTCCTGTGACCAGGCTCCGGGTTGCAAGACCCGGAGCCGGCCTTGTCGCTCGCTCAGACGGCAGTCTGGTGGATGTCGATGAGGCCTGCCTTGATTGCCAGCAGGCACAGCTGCACGTCCGTGGTGGCCTTGAGCTTCTTGCGCATGTTGTTACGGTGGGACTGGATGGTTTTTTCCGTCAGCCCCGAACGCCGCGCAATCTGCTTGATCGACAGCCCGTGGGCGATGTCTGCCAGCACTTCGACTTCCTTGTGCGTCAGTGTCTGCAACTGCTCGTTGGGTGTGTGGTAGGGCGCATGGGTGGCGAGGTGCAGCGCGATCGAAGGACTGATCGCAATCTCGCCGGCCGCCACGCGGCGAATGGCCTCCAGCACCTCGCGTGCGGTGGAACGCTTGGTGAGATAGCCCATGCCGCCCAGCTCGAGCAGGGCCACCGGGTGGTAATCCGCATCGTGGACTGACAGTCCAATGATGCGCACTTGCGGGCGGGCTTCCAGCAACTGTTTCGCGATGCCGATGCCATCCTCCTGCTCGAACTGCATGTCCAGCAGCACGATGTCCACTTCGTGATGGGTCACGAGATGGAGTGCCGCCGAACCGAAGTTGGCGATACCGACGACTTCCACATGGGTCTCCAGCGCGAGACGCTGGGCCAGGTTTTCCGCAATGAACTTGTGGTCTTCGACAATCACCACCCGATAGGGTGGGCGCAGTGGGCGGGCGCGCATGGGTGAGCTCCCTTTTTGTTGTGATTCTGGCTCGGACGATAGCAAGCCCGCATGGCGGGTGAAAGCCTGTTGCGTCCTGGCCGGGCACTCAAGGGAGCAGCGTGGCAATGGCCTCCAGCAGGGGCGGATGGAAGTGGGCGGCCGCACACACCACCCCGCGATTGCGGCGCAGGGTCGCGCCTTGGGAGAAATCGAGTGGCTTGCCGTCGATATCGCTCACCCGGGCCCCGGCTTCCGCCGCGATGAGGGCCCCGGCCGCGTGATCCCAGATCTTTTCCTGGTAGTCCGCCCGGGTGGGCAGACGGAGATAGGCATCGGCCTGCCCGCGCGCGACCACGGCATATTTGCACTGGCTGTCGAGGCGCGCAGGTGTGCCCCGGATACCGAGTTTGTCCACGATGCGTTGGGTATCGTCGATTCTGGAATGGCCTGCCTCCACGGATTCGCAGATGCGCAGGGTGCTGAGTTCAGCCGTCGCCGCCACGCGAATCGCGGTGGGAGCCGCCAAGGGAGCATCATCGGGCAGCGAGAATGCGCCGTGGCCCCGCTGGGCATAAAACAGCGAGCCCCGGGGCGCCGGTTGATCGAAGGGGCGGGCAAAATCGGCACCCAGGTTGGGGCACCCGAGGGCGCCGAGCACCACTTCCCCATCCTCGATATAGCCGAGGGAGATGGCGTACTGCCCGCCGCGCAGGAAACCCTTGGTCCCATCCACGGGATCCAGCGTCCAGTAGGCCGCGCCACTGGCATCGTGGTTGCCGAGGTCGATGGCATCCATCACCTGGCTGGTGGAGAGTCCGGGGCGTATATCCCGGACCGCCGCGACGACCGCATCGCGCAGGCTGTGTGAGCGAGTCTCGTGAAGGTCTGCTGCCGTCTCCTCGCCCACGAGCACCAGTGTGCCCAGGGTCTCCTGCAGATGCAGGGCAACCAGCGCCTGCACCGCAAAGTCGGCCACCGTGACGGGGCTGTAATCTTCCTTGGTCATACGCTGCATGCTGCCCGTGGCGAGCTGCACGCGGCGCGCGACCGCGGAGGTCGCGGCGACCGCATGAATCGCCGCCTTGAGCATTTGTTCCCGGCTTGGCATGACTGGACTCTGTCAGATGAAAAGACCTGCGGCACCTTAGTGGCCGGATCGTCGCGATGCAATCCATACGGTCATCACAAGCTGCGCAGAGGCCTGCGGCGCGGTGGCAAAATGCCGATCGTCTTTGCATAATCGATCCGCCTTTGCCCGGAGCCCGCCGAATGAACAACGAGAAGATCTATCCCGTGAGTGCCGCGACTGCGGCGAGGACGCACCTCACGGATGCGCAGTACCGCACGCTCTACCAGGAATCCCTCACCGACCCGGACAGTTTCTGGGCACGACAGGCGCAGGAGTTCGTGACGTGGATGAAGCCCTGGCACCGGGTCAGCCACTGGAATTTCCACACGGTAGACATCCGCTGGTACGAAGGCGCCACCCTGAACGTCTGCCAGAATTGCGTGGATCGTCACCTGCCACAGCGCGCTGAGCAGGTTGCCATCCTGTGGGAGGGGGATGATCCCGCCGAACACCGGGAAATCACCTACCGGCAATTGCATGAAGCGGTCTGTCGCTTTGCCAATGCGCTACGCGCGAAGGGTGTGCAGAAAGGTGACCGGGTCTCGATCTACCTGCCGATGATTCCGGAAGCGGCAGTCGCGATGCTTGCCTGTGCACGGATCGGCGCCGTGCATTCCGTGGTATTCGGCGGGTTCTCTCCCGAAGCACTCAAGGACAGGATCCTCGATTCCGACTGCAAGGTGGTGATCACCGCGGACGAGGGCCGGCGCGGCGGGCGCACCGTCGGCCTGAAATCGAATGTTGACGAGGCACTGTCGCAGTGCCCGGGCGTGCACACGGTGTTCGTGGTCAAGCACACGGGTGGGAACATCCCTTGGACGGTCGGGCGCGATGTCTGGTATCACGAGGCTTGCGCTGCCGTGAGCCCGGAGTCCGAACCGGCCGAGATGGATGCCGAAGATCCATTGTTCATACTCTACACATCAGGCTCCACCGGCAAACCCAAGGGCGTGCTGCACACCAGCGGCGGCTATCTCGTGTATGCCGCGATGACTCACAAATATGTGTTCGACTATCGGGACGGCGACATCTACTGGTGTACGGCAGATGTCGGCTGGGTGACCGGTCACTCCTACATCCTCTATGGGCCACTCGCCAACGGTGCGACCACTCTCATGTTCGAGGGCATTCCCACCTATCCGGACGCCGGCCGCTTCTGGCAGGTCATCGACAAGCACAAGGTGAACATCTTCTACACCGCGCCCACTGCCATCCGAGCCCTGATGGGGCAGGGCGATGGGCCGGTCAAGAAAAGTGCTCGCAGCTCGCTGCGCTTGCTCGGATCCGTGGGCGAGCCCATCAATCCCGAGGCTTGGGAGTGGTACTACCACGTGGTCGGTGATGCCCGCTGCCCTATCGTGGATACGTGGTGGCAGACCGAGACAGGGGGCATCCTCATCTCGCCGCTGCCGGGCGCGCGGCCGTTGAAACCCGGTTCCGCGACCTTGCCGCTGTTCGGGGTGGAGCCTGCTCTACTGGACGAGAAAGGCAATGAACTGGAAGGTGCCACCAGTGGCGCGCTCGTGCTCAAGCGCTCCTGGCCGGGAATGATGCGCACGATCTACGGCGATCACGAGCGTTTCAAGGACACTTACTTCCGTATGTTCCCCGGGACCTACTTCACCGGGGACGGTGCGCGCCGCGATGCCGATGGGTACTACTGGATTACCGGCCGTATCGACGATGTGATCAACGTCTCCGGCCACCGTATCGGGACTGCGGAAGTCGAGAGCGCGCTGGTGCTGCATCCCGCCGTCTCGGAAGCCGCGGTGGTGGGCTATCCGCACGATCTCAAGGGCCAGGGTATCTATGCCTACGTCACCCTGATGCAGGGTTATTCCCCGGACGAGGCTTTGCGCAAGCAGCTCATCGATCACGTGCGCAAGGAGATCGGCCCCATCGCCACTCCGGACGTGCTGCAATGGGCCCCGGGCCTGCCGAAGACCCGGTCCGGCAAGATCATGCGACGCATCCTGCGCAAGATTGCGGCCAACGAACTCGACAGTCTGGGCGACACCAGTACGCTGGCCGAGCCTGCCGTGGTCGAGGATTTGGTCGCCCATCGCGCGGTCAGCTGATGCCGGCCCTGCCGGGTGGATGACGAAGCCTGGCAGCAGGCAGGCCAGCGCTTGCTGGGTGCCTGGCTGCGGGCGATGGGCCCGGCCGCAGACGCCTTGGCGCCCTTCGGGCTGTCTCCACAGGGTGCGGCCAGCGATCCCACCGCATCCTTCCAGGACCTTGCCGAGCTCCTCTGCGGGGTTGCTGCGAGTTCGCAAACCGCATCCGGTGAGCCGGTCTCCACGACGGAAGTGTGCCTGGTCCTGATTGAGTGGCTGGAGACCCAGCTGGCCGGCCTGCGTGCCACCTTGCTGCCGGCACTCGATCCTTGGCTGGAATGGCTGGGCACCCAGATCCACCCTGTCCTTGGGATCGGTCGCGAGCATCATGCCCGGTGGGCCGCGCTCGCGCGTTCCGGCCTCGCGCACGGCAGCGCCTTGCAGCGCCTGCACGGGTTTCATCTCGAAGTGCTGCAGTTGGCGCTGGCACAGTGTCGTGCAGGCTTGCTGCGGGAGGATGATGAGGTCATCACTTCGCTTCATGGGCTGTCGGCCTGGTGGGCGGAGACGGTGGACAAGGCCTATCGGGAACGGGCACTGGAAGCGGATTACGCCAGTGCTTTCGGGGATTGGGTCAATTCCGCTTCTGCGCTCAGGCGAGCTTGGTCTCAATGGCAATCCGCCCAGGCAACGGTAATGGGCCCCTGGTTCACTCCGTCGTCGGCGCCCCGGATCTGAGCACCATGCCCAAGCTGCAATTCACCACCGAGGATCTGCAGAAAGAGCTGGCGGGCATCATGGCCAAACGCGCTCGCGCCGCGACCCGCCTGCGCGACTGGAACGATGGGCCGCCCACGCATGCGCAAAGGGAGGTCGTGCTAACCCGCGGCAAGCTGCGTCTGTTCCGCTATCTGGCACCTGCCAACGTTGCGAACCCTGTTCCTGTCCTCATCGTCTATGCCCTGGTCAACCGACCCTACATGGCGGATCTGATGCCTGATTGCTCGGTGGTATCAGAGCTTGTGGCACGAGGGCTTGAGGTCTATCTCATCGATTGGGGATGCCCCGACGTTGCCGATGCGGGCCGCACGCTTGCCGATTACATCACGGGCGATCTCGATGCCTGCGTGGATCTCGTGCGTTCACACCATGCGGGCGACGCCGTGAATCTGCTCGGCATCTGCCAGGGTGGAACGTTCAGCCTCTGCTACAGCGCCCTGAACCCGGACAAGGTCGGACACCTGATCACCACGGTCACGCCGGTTGATTTCCAGACGCACGACGATCTTCTGAGTCACCTGCTGCGCAATGTCGATGTTGACGCATTGGTGGATGCATGGGGCAATATCCCGGGCGAATTGATGAATGCGGTATTTCTGGCGCAGAAGCCATTCCAGCTTGGGCAACAGAAATATGCGGACTTTGTCGAGACAGTCGAGGACGATGCCGCAAGCGCGATGTTCCTTGCGATGGAGAAATGGATTTTCGACAGCCCGGCCTTGGCTGGAACCGCTTTCCGGGAGTTTGCCCAAGGTTGCTACCAGCAGAATGCGCTGATTAAGGGCGAGCTGTGCGTAGGTTCCGCCAGAGTGGATCTGGCGCGGGTCGTGATGCCCGTCCTCAATGTGTTTGCGGCGCGCGATCATCTGGTGCCTCCAGCCTCGTCCCGGGCGCTCGCGAAACTGGTGGCCAGCGAGGATTACACCGAGCTCGAACTGCAGGGTGGGCACATCGGCATCTACGTCAGTGCCCGCACGCGCACGCGGCTCGCGGATGCGGTGGCTGACTGGCTCGGCTCCCGGACCAAGCCGGTGGGATCAAGGCGCGGCAGGACCCGCCGACGCGCACACAGGGATGCGGAATAAAAAGCTCCCTCCAGGTTGGCGGAAACCGCCAACACAGGAGGGAAGAGGGGAGGTCATTCGCAAGCCACCGCCGAGGGCGCGGTGGCGGGATAATCAGCCCGCCTTGGTCTTGGCCAGCGGGTTGAATTCAGACGTCACCGACTGCATCTGCTCGGAGAATTCTTTGTAGCCTTCTTCCAGCCAGCTGCGGTACTCGCCCTGGCAGTCAGCGAAGACAGAGCCCGTTTCCTGCATCAGCGAGAACAGGCGCGAACCGCAGTCGCTGGCGAGCTTGGCCTGCTCGGAGAGGATTTCCGGGAGGGCCTTGCCTTCGCTGTAGAGCGCGACGGTACGGTTACCCGTATCCATCGCGAAACTGATGACTTCAGCCTGCTTCTTCATGAGGTTTTCGGTGAGCTTCAGGTTCATGCCTTCCAGGCGCTTCACGCTGTCCGCTGACAGCTTGCGGAAGCCGTCAAAACGTCCGAAGAATTCCGGCGACATGAAGTTCGGGGTGTTGAAGAACGATTCCATGTATTGCTCCTTGGGGCGCGTCCCGGAAGATGCCGGGGTGATTGTTGCTACGCAGCATAGGTCGATTGCTGCAATGCGTCAACCCCCTTTGGCCGCGATTTTTGGCCGGCAAGCCCGGGCGCGTCGGGCGACAAGAAGCCTGCGAGTGACGGCGCGCTTAAACTTCCGCCGCGGCCTGCCGATTTCCTTCAAAACCCCGGGCACCTTGGGTAGCATGGCCACCCTTTCCGCCCCGCCGGGCGGGGCCGCGCCGCGCGGCCCCAAAGGCCAGAATTCCCGATATCCAGGAGATCCCAGGCAATGACCTCAAATTTGGAGTTGGCGACGTGGGTCGAACAGATGACGTCGCTGATGCAGCCGGATGCTGTGCACTGGTGTGATGGTTCGGAGGCCGAGAACCAGATGCTGGTGGAGACCATGATCAAGGACGGTTCGCTGCTCGAGCTGAACCCTGAGTCCCATCCCAATTGTTACCTGCACCGTTCGGACCCCAGTGATGTCGCGCGAGTGGAACATCTCACTTTTGTCTGCACCCGCAACCAGGACGACGCAGGCCCCAACAACAACTGGATGGCGCCGGAAGAAGCGCACCGGAAGATGGATGCGCTCTATGCAGGTTGCATGCGCGGCCGCGTCCTGTATGTCATTCCCTACCTGATGGGGCCCTATGACTCCCCCTATTCGCGTGCGGGCGTGGAGATCACCGACAGCCCCTATGTCGTCGCGAACATGCGGATCATGGCGCGTATCGGCACGCGGGCCCTGCGCCACATCGAGGCTGGCAACTCGTTCGTGCGTGGCCTGCATTCGGTGGGCGAGCTGGATCCGGACCGCCGCTTCATCATGCATTTCCCGGAGGAACTGCTCATCAAGAGTTTCGGCTCGGGTTATGGCGGCAACGCCTTGCTGGGCAAGAAGTGCCATGCCCTGAGAATCGCCAGTTGGCAGGCACGAACCGAAGGCTGGCTCGCCGAACACATGCTGATCCTCGGACTGGAGGATCCAGAGGGCAACACCACCTACGTGGCTGCCGCCTTCCCCTCCGCCTGCGGCAAGACGAACCTCGCCATGCTGGTGCCGCCCGCGGCCTTCAAGGGCTGGAAAGTGTGGACGGTGGGCGATGACATCGCCTGGCTGCACCCCGGTCCGGATGGGCGTCTCTATGCCATCAATCCGGAAGCCGGCTTCTTCGGTGTGGCCCCCGGCACTAGCATGAAGACCAATCCCAACTGCATGTCCACGCTGGGCCGCAACGCGATTTACACCAATGTCGCCCTGACGCCTGATGGCAAACCCTGGTGGGAAGGGATCGATGATCCCGAACCCGCTGACCTGACCGATTGGCAGGGCCGCAGCTTCGACCGGGCGCAGGGACCGGCAGCCCATCCGAACTCGCGCTTCACCGTGTCGGCGCAGCAGTGCCCGAGCTACTCCGCCGAGGCGAATTCGCCCGGTGGAGTGCCTATTTCAGCAATCATCTTCGGTGGGCGCCGCTCCAGTGTTGCCCCACTGGTCTATGAGGCCCTTGATTGGGCGCACGGTGTGTTCACCGGAGCCTCCGTGGCGTCGGAGACGACGGCTGCGGCGGTGGGTCAGGTGGGGCAGGTCCGTCGTGACCCCATGGCCATGAAACCGTTCTGCGGCTACAACTTTGGTGATTACTGGGCGCACTGGAACTCCCTGGGCCCGCGGCTTGCCCATCCGCCGAAGGTGTTCCATGTGAACTGGTTCCGCAAGGATCCCGAGGGTCGTTATCTGTGGCCGGGTTTCGGCGAGAACATGCGCGTGCTCAAGTGGATCGTGGAGCGTTGTGCCGATCAGGCCACGGCCCTGCGGACCCCCATCGGCCACGTCCCGGATCTGTCCGGTCTCGATCTCTCCGGGCTCGATATCCGACGCAATACTGTCGAGGCGCTGCTGGCTGTGGACCCCGCGGTCTGGCATCGGGAGATGGAGGAGATCGCGCAGTATTTCGCCGAGTTCGGCGCGCGGGTGCCGGAGGCCCTGCTCCAGCAGGTTGAGCGCATTCGCAGTGAACTGGCCAACCAACTGGCGGCCTGAAGCCAGACCTGCCGAAGCCGGCTGGTCGATAAGAGCCCAATAAAAAAAGGGCGCTTCCCTTGCGGGAGCGCCCTTCGCCCTCTATCCCTGAAACTGCTGCCCGACGGACTCTGTCAGGATTCTCTTGCCAAGCCGGGGCTTGTGGCCGAGCCGATCTCCCG
>Ga0315909_10003284_pt1 | contig 19871 bp, 17 predicted proteins | sample LakEriMetagenome_11_FD_203527 | JGI IMG/M metagenome (GOLD analysis project Ga0315909, IMG submission 203527) | Freshwater fungal communities from buoy surface, Lake Erie, Ohio, United States - Buoy 2 MA125 | ecosystem: Environmental > Aquatic > Freshwater > Lake | place: USA: Lake Erie, Ohio... | reverse complement strand
TGATGTACTTGATTTGTACTCAAGATAAGTGGGTTCGATTCCTACACAGAGCTCTGAAGAAGTTCTTTGACATATTGGCCATTAATTGTCTCGTAGCCTAAAGGCAGGGCATCGGATTTTGGCTCCGAGTGTGTTGGTTCGATTCCAGCCGAGACAACGATTAAGGAGAGATGGTAGAGTTGGCTTATTGCACCGGTCTTGAAAACCGGAGATCTTCACGGATCCGCGGGTTCGAATCCCGCTCTCTCCTCAATAACTAGGTGTAGCTCAGTTGGTAGAGCGGGGCATTTGGGATGCTCAGGCCGGAGGTTCGAGCCCTCTCACTTAGACGATGTGGCTCATTTAGCAGTATCTTATGGATCAGATACTAATCTAGATGAGCCACAATTAAAAACAAAGTGATCCACAATTAAAAAATTCCAAAGACCATGGAAAGTGACAAGAGCGACAAGAGTCGCAAACTAAAGATCCCGAAACATTGGTGGTGATGTAATAGACTTTTAATCTATGAAATCGAGTTCGACTCTCGGCGGGATCACTATGACTATTTTGTACCTTCATCGAGATAAATAATCAAAATGAAGGTACATTATGGCAAGAAAACAACACACCCATCACTACATTTACAAGACAACTTGTAATGTTACTGGGAGATATTATATCGGGATGCATTCGACTTCTAATTTAGAAGACGGATATATTGGAAGCGGCAGAAGACTATGGCTGTCTATCAATAAACACGGAAAAGAAAACCATTCAGTAGAGATACTTGAATGGTTACTTGATCGAAATTCTTTGAAATTGAGAGAAGCTGCGATAGTGAATGAAGAGTTATTGAATGATACATTATGTATGAATTTAACCCTTGGCGGAGGTGGAGGTTTTTCATCAGATGAACATAAAAAGAAATTTATGGATGCTGCGAGTATTTCTAGGAAAACTGCAAAGTTTTCTAAAACCATGAGTGAAACGGTTTCAAAATTATGGGAAAATGATGAATATCGAAAGATTCACCTTACTCCAATTTTAAACTCGAGTGGATTTACTGGACATTCACATAGTTTGGAAACAATTGAAAAAATTAAGAACTCAATTAAAAATAAACAAAAGGGATCTTCCAATTCTCAATATGGAACATGTTGGATTACCAATGAAAAAGAAAATATTAAAATTCATAAGGGTTCTTTAATTCCAGAAGGATGGAGACTTGGGAGAAAAATAAAATAAAGATACATGGGGAAGAATGCAAAAATCTTACTCTATTGCAGTTCTTCACCAATCCAATAAACACTATTAGTTTATTGTAACAAAAATCGTGATGGTTGCCATCGAAGACGAACAGTGCACATCGTCAGCAGGTTAAGCGATATCCTGCAACTCGCACCTTTAGCTCAGAGGAAGAGCTGTTGTTTTACATGCAACTGGTCGGTGGTTCGAATCCATCAGGGTGCACTAAGGTTGATCGGGGAATGATGATACCCATAACACGAGAGTGTATGTCGGTTGGTGTCATCGGAGTTGGGAGACATACACCTAAGTAAAGCCGATCGTAAAAGAGGATGTCCACGCAACCATCTTCCTCTTTCCTTAATTTGGAAGCGTTGAGCAATTGGTTGGCTCAGCAGACTGTAAATCTGTTCCCGTAAGGGCGTGTAGGTTCGAGTCCTATCGCTTCCACAGTCACAGACGTAGCTCAATGGTGAGAGCAAGATCCTTATACGATCGAGGTTACGAGTTCGAGTCTCGTCGTCTGTACTAAAGAATGGATCAGAAGCTTAAGTGGTATAAGCTACCGCCTGTTAAGCGGAAGATAGTAGGTTCGAGCCCTATCTGATCCGCAAACGCTTAATAGAACGAAGTACAAGTTCAGTGCAGGGTGCGGGTCCTGTAACCAGCTTATGTAGCTCAATTGGTCAGAGCGCCGACCTGATACGTCGGAGGTAGTAGGTTCGATACCTGCCATAAGCACCAAAGAGGAGTAACTTGCGTAGGAGCCTCGGGGAACTGCAGTCCCACTACGCTCTATGGAAAGCAATCCTCGACGGTGAGAGGGTCCGCCTGCTAAGCGAGATGTACTTTAGGGTATGAGGTTCGACTCCTCTGTTTTCCGCTAGTTCCATGACGAAAGTCGATCGTAGGTAGCATCGCTCACGGCCAGCCTTAACGTGGTGAGCATGGAACACACGCCGTTGCTTAGTGGAAAAGAAGCAGCTCTCATAAGGCAGCTTAAACAGGTTCGAACCCTGTCGACGGTACTAAAAAAACAGAAGAATGAATGAAAAGATCATAATAGAAGGAAGACTGAAAAGCTCTAAGATTCCTCGGCCCTCCAATGAGATGGGGCTAGACGAGCTCATCGCTAGAATAAAGTTTAAGAGGACGATCAGACGTTTGATTAAGCTCATAAACTCTAAGTGATAAATGGTAGCTATAGCTCAGTAGGTAGAGCAAAGGATTGTGGTTCCTTGTGCCATGGGTTCGATTCCCATTAGTTACCCAACAAGTCCCTGTGGTGAAATTGGTAAACACAACGGATTTAAGCTCCGTACGCTAAGGGTTCGACTCCCTTCAGGGATACTTAAAAACTTGCCCACATAGTTCAATTGGATAGAACACTTGACTACGAATCAGGAGATATGCGTTCGAATCGCTTTGAGGGTACCATTAAAAAATCCGATGTCGGTTCCGAGCTAGGTCGGACACAATTGCGTCGCTGGTGTAACGGTAGCATGATGGATTCCAAACCCATCGGTCAGGGTTCGAAACCTTGGGGGCGCGCTAAAGGAGCTGTGGCAGATCAGGTGATTGCGCTGGACTGAAAATCCAGAGGAATGGGTTCGATACCCATCGGCTCCACAAAAAAATTAAAGATCATGAACAGAGTGTTTAGAAAAGTTGACGGCCAATCGATCGACGTTGTAAAACACACTCTGTCGATCTTAAAGGAATGCCCTTATGTTGAGATACACGTCGGGACGGACTCACAAAACCATCGTAGGCATACTGTCTACAGCACGGTGATTGCCTATAGATACGGCAATAGAGGAGTCCACTACGTGCACAGCACGACTAAGGTGACAAAGATAAAGGACAGGTGGACTCGTCTGTGGAAGGAGACTGAAAACTCCATGGAGGTTGCTGAAGCGCTAACTGCTAAGATAAAGGTAAAGCTAGAAATAGACTTTGACTTGAATCCTAGCGAAAAGCATTACAGCAATGCTCTGGTTCAGGCAAGCGTCGGTTGGGCTCAAAGCCTAGGTTATAAGGTTAACATCAAACCCGATAACCAGGTTGCGACAAAGGCTGCCGATCACCACTGTCGTTAGAGGGTTGGGTGTCCGATAGGTAAGGTCCGGGTCTGCAAAACCTTGGTATGCGAGTTCGAATCTCGCCCTAACCTCAAAAAAATGTGAAAAAAGTTTAAAACCTAGCTAAAAACTGAGTATATTAGTTAGGTAGTTCTTTGACATACTGGCAAAAAAAAAATGCTTCCATGGCGGAATTGGTATACGCGCATGACTTAGGATCATGATCTTGTAGGTTCGAGTCCTACTGGAAGTACTGGGAGTGTAAGCAGTAGGGTTCAGCTTGAGAATTGATGTGGAGCACACTTAAAGGAGAGTCCACAAGACGTCAAGCCGTTTATTTAGTTTTGGGCGATAAAAACTAACGTTTCTTAGTACTGGTTTTGGCGTTAAAAACCTATGCTCGTGATGTTAGTGGGTCTGATCACCCCATTCACGTAAACGTGACGAAACTTCCCAGGGAGTAGTCACAACTGCGGGAGTAGCTCAATTGGTAGAGCTCCAGCCTTCCAAGCTGGTTGTTGAGGGTTCGAGTCCCTTCTCCCGCTCAAAACAAAATTAGTCTAACATAGGACGGACTAGCACCGTTGAAAGAGATTCCGGCTCTCACAGGATCGCAACCTTTACTGAGAGTAATAATGCCCCGGAATGTCATGTAGGAGACCCTGCTCTGCGTGGCCACGTATCAGGCAATGGGGAACAAACCATTGATCAAATCGTTGACCAAGTTAATGCGCTTGGTAGACTTAATTTTGTTTTATTTTGGGGTCGTAGCTCAATTGGTTGAGCGCTTCCTTTGCAAGGAAGAGGATATGGGTTCGAGTCCCTTCTACTCCACGATTGATAGTGGTTTTCCCCACTCAATGGATGTCGACAATCCAGAGTGGATCAGGAATTCAGCACCCTTTCTGCCGGGGCCTCGTAAAACTACGATTAAGCAGTTAAGATTGGAGCGAGATGGGTACTCCAACACTATCAACAACATTGTGTTGTTCCCTTGAGAAAGGAAATATTGATAAAAAATGAAGCTGTTAAAAGTAACAATATGCTTACAACACAGAGGAGTTCTTAACCTCAAATAGTCAGGTGGCTAATTGGTAACGCGTGCTTACAGTATGTGGGTGAGATTGCAGGTTCGAGTCCTGTCTTGACTACAAACACAGAGTGACTTAGGTTGATGTTTCAGTAATGAAGTCTGATACAGAGTAAAAAGAGGTAGGGGAAATCACTCATTAACCTACCCAAATAGTCAGGTGGCGGAATGGTAGACGCTACAAGCACCGTAGTGGAGAGCCTACAAGGTAATTGAAGTGGCTCATACAGGTTCGAGTCCTGTCCTGACTACTACGAGAAAGAGACGCTCGGAAAGATTGGTCGCATTCTGTAAAAAAGCGATGGTGGTAAAAAAATCCTCGACCTTAATGGGGTATCGTGGCGGATTAATGGGAGCGACGCTCTGCCCCACCGACGTAGTGAGTTGACAGGTTTTTATGTGGTAAGACACTAATGAAAAGTATCTAATGGGGTATTGTCGCCATAGAGAAATGGTTCTCGAAACAGTCAGAGAAACCCGTTAAAATCCAGTCTAACAAGTCTCGTTAGACGAATTTTGGTCCTGCGGTCCAGTTGGAGTGGACGCCGCCCTGTCACGGCGGAGATCGAGGGTTCAAATCCCTTCAGGACCGCTCATACGTTCCGTTAGTGAAGCGGTCTAACACGCTGCCCTTTCACGGCAGAGGCACGGGTTCGATTCCCGTACGGAATACAAACAGTGCGGGGTGGTAGCAGTTGGTAGCTCGCAAGGCTCATAACCTTGAGGTCGTCGGTTCGAGTCCGGCCCCCGCTACCCCAGGTATTTTTGTACCTTCGTCGAGATAAATAATCAAAACGAAGGTACATTATGCCAAGAAAAGAATATAGGTACCACTATATCTACAAAGTAACTTGTTTGATAAGTGAAAAATACTACATCGGAATGCATTCGACTTCTAATTTAGAGGATGGGTATTTCGGAAGTGGAAAGGTTCTAAAAAGATCCTTAAACAAATACGGAAAAGTACATCACACAATCGAAATATTGGAATGGTTGCCTGACCGAAGTTCTTTGAAATTGAGAGAAAAAGAGATAGTAAATGAAAATTTGCTTAAAGATGAAATGTGTATGAACTTGCAACTCGGTGGAGGAGGAGGTCTTAGTGGAGAAGAACATGCTAAGAAATTTCATACAGCAGGTCGGCTTGCTACTAATAAAATATTACATGATAGGTTACAAAATGACGTAGATTATAGAAAAAAGTTTTGTGAAGCAGTCAGTAAATCAGTAAAAGGTAAGCAACCGTGGTTAAATAAGAAACACTCTCTTGAAACAAAGCGAAAGATAAGTAAAGCAAATTCGATCTCTCAATCTGGAGAAAAAAATTCTCAATATGGGACATGTTGGATAAATGATGGAAAAAATTCCATAAAAATTAAAAATGACAAGTTAATTGAGTATATTGACATTGGATGGAATAGAGGAAGAAAATTAAATTCTGACTCTAAGTAAAATATTCTTTAACATACTAGAATCTAAATCGGTCCGGTAGCTCAGTTGGATAGAGCAACTGCCTTCTAAGCAGTAGGTCTCAGGTTCGAATCCTGACCGGATCACCAAAAAACAAAAAAAGATGAACTTAACAAAAGCTCTAAAAACAAAGAAAAAGTTAGTTAAGCAGGTAGATGAGGCGTATACTCGCTTCCTAGCGTTTAACTCACACGAGGCCGGTATGTCAACACCTTACAACGCGGAAGAGGCATTTAATGCGTGGCTTGACCTGACAAAACAGTTAATCGATCTAAAGACAAAGATCCAGCTTGCAAATGCACCGATCGCTGAAAAGATCTTTAGACTCGGAGAGCTGAAGAATCTATCAAGTCGAATGAGAAACGTTGATGTGAAAGAAGGCATGCACCGCGATCGTTACACAAATGATGGCACACAAATAGAATACGTTGCCTTCATGAACCTCGTGGCAAAGGACAAGCAAGTCAAGCAGTGGGAGGCTGAGATCGAAGCTTTACAGGAAGAGATCGAGGCGTTCAATGCAATAACAAAGATCTGACCGGGCGGAGCGAAGAAGAGTGAGTAGCATTGATGGGAAACTTTCCCACTCAACTTACATTCTAAGACCTATATTCATGATGATTCGATTTTGAAGCCGATTAAGCGCCTTACTACTTAAGATTTCAAAATTTAATTGACGGAAGACTTAAGACTTAAGACTATTTCAGCGAAAACTTAACTTCCTCCCTTGGTCACCCCATTGGGTCGTCAATAGACCCCACGGTCCCTTAGCTCAGCAGGTTAGAGCAACTGACTCATAATCAGTAGGTCCACGGTTCGAGCCCGTGAGGGACCACCAGATCTAGATTCTTCGTCTGGTTTTAATTGGTTTTCAAATTAGAAGAGGTCTAGACAAACCCCTAGTCGAATGATTAAAATTGGACTGGGGGTTTTCCTTTTTTAGGGCTATAAATAACAAAAAATCGGGCTAGCATGAAACCTGGAGACGAGTTCATACATTACGCTAAGACTGGTACTACCAGGGATAGTGTCAAGGAGGTTCGTGAGAAGATCGTATATGATTTTTCAAATAGAGTCAAGGTGATGAAGAGAATCATCCTGGGTAACTCTGGCCAGACATACGACGAAAGGGAATGCATGCAGATAAGCGGAGAGATCTCCTTTAAGATGCTGAAGCTAATGAAAAGGTTCTTAAGTAAGGATTAAAGTCTACCGTCGACTATTCCACGTAAGCCCTTTGCTGCCAGTAAATCGAAGAATTCATCAGAAGCGAGCTGTAACATGATAAGGGGTTCCCTCTCTCCTCTTTCTTCAAATAGGGTCGTGATGTCTTGTTGTAGATCAAGCTCAATGGCCAAAGGTCTCATTGCGTATTCAAATCGCAATTTAACTATGTCTTCATCAGCCTCAATCGTCACTCGACGTGCACCTTCATCCTCTAAAAAGGTTCTTAAGGTATCTGCCTCTTCCATCACTCTAACGTCTCCCATGTTTAGACCTTGAAGTTCTCCTTGCTGGTCTATGTAGGCAGCCTCATTTAAGAAATCATTGAAGCCTTTTACGTGTTCGTTCATTAGAAGTCAGTGTATATTTCTCTTCTAAAGACATCACCGTTGCTCTGATATAGTTTTATGACGTAAGTATCATCCCATGAGTCTAAACCTAAGAACTTCTTCTTAAATGCTCCGCCGCCTGCAACTAGGTTAGCCAAAGTGTTATAATTCCCTTGGACTCTAGTTTTCTCAGCATCTGCAGGGAGAAGAGCAATTGCCTCTTTAGTCTTAGCTAGCTTTGCAGAACAACTACTAGAACCAGTCGACCACTTTCTAACAAGTTCTTTCCAGGCATTTACTTCATCGTCATCAACGTTTCCTTTATAGTCTTTAAAAGGACCACTCCAACCGTCTGCTGGAAACCAACTAGCAACAGTTGATGCTATTTCCCTATGCATACGGTCTATGTCTTTTATAGGAAGTGCCTTTGCCGTAGACTTGGGTGCGCCTGTGCCCATACCATATAGGTTCTTTAAGTCTAATTGAGAAGCATCATTTGCTTCTACCCATGTACCACCCTGATACGTCTTCCATACTCCACCCTCTACTTTATACATGTACTCAGGCTGACTTGGTCTAATATAACTACCTTTGTCAGCTGGAAAGTTCTTTTGAAGTATTGCAATGTTTTTAGGAGTTAAAGCCTTTGCCCAATTACCTTTAGAACCCTTAGTTCGATATACCCAAAATCCGTTTTGAACCTTGTATTCGTATGACAGTCCTTCGATTGTTCTAAATTGACTGGACGAAGAAAGATTGGAGGAAACTGTGCTGTCTTTCTTAACTACTCGACCACCGCCTCCACCGCCTCCGCCGCCTCCGCCGCCAGTCGCAACGTCAGCCGCACCAGTATCGAAACCCTCAATGATGATAGAATAACCGTCTAGTCCAAGATACGTCTTATTCTCTTGTACTACCTTAAATTCCTTCAACATACGGTTAACAAAGTCCGCCTTGATTGTAGAGTTATCATTGTCTGGATACTTAGGATCAGTAAGACCGACCTTAAGATAACCAATTAAATCTCTTGTCCTGTTTCCATAAATACCGTCCGCCTTAGTTCTTAAGAATGCAGCGACTGCTGGTCTAGTTTTAAGAGCTCCACCCGCATAAGTAGGTAAGTTCTTCAATAAGATCTCTTGGAACTTTTGAAGCTCTGCGTTCTTTAACTTAAAACTGGCGTCATATTTGAATCCTTCAGCAGGAACCGCGATTCCTCCAGTGTTAGTAGGACCTCCACCAAGTCCCTTAATGGCTTGGTCGAAACCTGCGATAAACGCATTAGAGCTGAATCCAGGAAGAGCATCAATGTCTTCTTTTATCAATTGACGACCGTTAGGGTGTAAGAAGTACTTAGCGCTTTCAGTAGTAGCAGCCGGTGTTGCGTATAATTTAGTGGCAAGAGCAGCGGTCAAGTTAGACTCAACCTCTTCTCCAGACCAGTCCTTGATTCCGAATGCAGAGTTTAAGGCATATATGAAGGCTTGAGAGCTCTTACCAAGCTCACCTTTATTAACCTCAGCCTTTACTGCAGCTAAACCCGCATAACTAGAAACGTTAGGATCTTGTTTTACCTTAAGGTATGCGTCCCTAACAAAGTTAACTAAACTAGTGTTCTTGTTTCCTGGAATTGATGTTGCTACGATCGGGAAAGTAAGGCCAGTCGCCTTTACTGGATCGACTCCAGGCTTACCTAATATCTGTTGCGATGGGCTTACCACTAGGTCCTTAGGTCCAACTCCCTTTTGAATGCTTTCAAGCTCTTCAAGAGAAACGTGATTTACCGCAGGACTTAAATTAGGAACTGTGCTTCTTTCAACTATTGTGAATTGAAAGGACTGTTTTTCAAAAAGATCATTGTCCTTCATTATCTGATACACTAAGAAGTGAGTCTTAAGATCATTTAGTTTATAGTAATAATCGATGATGTCTGGTTGTTGTTTTAACCAGTTAAGTATTCCATTAAAGCCAGCAGCAGTAAGCCTACCTTGAACGATCATGTCCTGGTAACCGACAGCCTTCACCTTAAATGAATTACGGTCAATTGGTGTTGCGACAACTTTATTGCCGTCTGATACTACTTTGGCTTTACCTGGGCCAAAGCGATTCTCGTTTAATCTATTTGAAAGAGAAAAGATCTTATCGAAACTCATAGTCAAGTCTTTTTTTGTTATTTATCTTCTTATTCTTTTACTTTTAAAAAGTACAAAGTTCTTAGTTATTCTTGCATTACTGTACCTGCTTTAGTTTCTTTGCCACCGGATATGAATCTGTTTTTAGATATTGTGAGCTTGTTTCCAGTCTCTGATTCTAAAGTTACTTTACCGTCACTTATGCTTAGTACTTTACCTTTTTTGACTGATTTATCATCTATTTTACCATCAGTCATCCCTTTATATTTTATGGAATCACCAGCAGATAAATCTTCATAAGCGATTGTCGATGCACCTATTCCTATGACTTTCTTCAATTTACCTGGAAGTGCCTTAGCTATCACGCTACCGTCGAACGTTATCTTATATCTAGAAATAGGAATATTTGCGTTTGCGCTAACTGCCTGTGTGCCTAGAGCGTTATCGATGGCTGGAGTGTTTGCTATGTTTGATGGAGAAGTTGTTTTAGCGACAATTGAATAAGTTATGTTTGGAATAGTTGCAGAAGTTTGACCTATCTTCCACATTACTTCTATGGCATTCTTTTGTATTTTACCTCCTAATGACTCATATAATTCAGTTGCAATTTCGCTACCTCTTTTCCAAGCCAACCATTGATTTCCTAAAGCAGTCTTATCTGTTTTGAAAGTAGCGTCAGTCAACTTAACACTGTTTTGGCCAACAGGCTCGCCTGTACCGTTTCCTGAAGTAGTCTGTCCATTCCACATAGGATTCACAACAGATGTCAATTGTAACTTAGTGATAACTTCGTTAGGCGCTAATTCGCTAACTATCTGTTTAATGAGTTCCTTTATTTCAGAATAGCGCTCGTCTATCAATGTTCCATCCTCATCATAAGTGAAATCGAGCTGTGCCCAAGGTATGGATACTCCTCTAGAAGGAGCAGATGTCGGTTGAGCAACTGGCTCGGCAGACCCTTCACCTGAGCTAGCTGATGTGAATAAGTAAAGAGTTGCACTGTCTACTTCAGGAGAGTCGTCCGCTACTGACGAACCAAAGCCATAAAACGATTCACCTACTCCGCTTCCACCGATTTTTGGTGATAAGTCTATTACTTGACTAAACGACCCGTTTACCCAATTCACCAAGTTTTGAGTATTAAGTATTCCACAAACAATTGAGGGTTTAGTTAAATTTTTGTCAGTTCCAGTAGACGATGCTACTCCTGCTGGACTGAGTTTAGCGTCAGTATACATCAGGCCGTCTTTACCAAATGTCTTGAAGGTCTTATCTAAAGTAGCTTTCAATTTTAGATTCTCCATTAGCGTTGGGTCCTTTATAAGTTCATCAGCTAATTTCTCAATTCCTACTGAATTTCCTATCCCAGCTATAATCAACTTAAATACGTTGAGCTTTAGTGCTACGTTCTTAGCAGCGTTTGTGATTGCACCTGCATACAAGAAAGTAGCGCCTGGGACTGAATCAACTGTTCGTATTGCAGTCTCATAAACAGTTTGATTATCGGCCATTGTAATTTCCAAGTCATTGCCGAAAGAATCGAGACCGTCAAACGTCTTTCTAGTATGCTTATCTGTAACTAGACCTTCAGGAAAAGTGACGTTAGTTTGAGTGAGAACTGCTTCATATATTCCAGTTAACTTAGATTCGAGGACCCTTTGAGTCGCTTTAGAGTCTTTATTTAACGATTCATATATGTTAGACCACTCTTGATAAGAGACTAATTTTAAGTTCTTCATAAATACTTTTTATTTTTATTATTTATCAGAATAAAAGCAAAAGAAATTATAGTATAATTGTAAAAAATTAAACTCGTTAAACATGAAATCTCTAATCTTAATTTTCATCACACTTAGCTTTTCAACACTGGGTCAGGACACAATTCGATCTCAAAAGTTAGATTCATTAATCTGGATTAAAATAAACGAGTATCGAACGTCACTAGGCGAGAAGCCCTGTGTTTCCTTCGAATCATCGACTATGCGAAAATATAGTAAAAGGATAACTGAAAGAAACTCTCTAGTCAAAACAGGATTTCATTCAGATAGCGTAGGCATCACATGTAACGGAGAATGTTTGTTTCAATTAGTCACAAGAGGAGATTCACCAGGAGTAAAGAAAAAAGCAGAAGATGCTCTTTCTGAAAACTTTGAATATCTAGCAGAACAGGCAGTAAATAGCTGGATCAATTCGAGCTCTCATGAAGCGATAATATCTTATCCCACTTGGACACAGTCGACAGTTACGTCTAAAGTAGTAATATCAGAAGACAAGACTACTTTACGATTCGACTGTTCATATCACTGTAAACTTGACGACTCTAATATCACAAAAAAAGGGAAGAAATAAATCTTCCCTTTTTAATTTAGATAAGTCTCAGTTTTATTCTATCTTAGTTGTTCCGGCCTTTACTTGAGTCCCTCCAGAAACGAAGCGATCTGATTTAATTATTAATTCTTTTCCAGTCGCTGACAATACTACTGGAACTCCATCCTGTAGTCTAATTACTTCTGCCTCTCTAGTTTTCTTTTTGCTAATTTCGAATCCGCCTTGTCCATCAGAAACCATTTCTCTATAAATGATAGTGTTTCCGACTTCAACATCACCACTAGATTTAGTCTGTTTTCCGAATATTTTTTTAAGCCATCCACCTTCAGACTGAGCGATGTTTGCATAGTTCCAAGTAAACTTATAGCGATAGTAAGTATTTACTCCGCCTCCTACTTTGTAACTTGCCCCTGCGAATACAGTTTCAGTCTTATCTTTAGGTGCTACTCCAGTAGAACCAACTACGTAAGATAAGTTTCTTCCTCCCTCTGCACCAGTTGCGCTTACTTTCCATTCGATCGTTAGTGCGTTCGCTGCGATTCTTTTCTCTCCTAGTAATTCGATCAAAGCATCAGAAAACTGTTTTCCTCTTCTCCAAGCTAGCCATTGGTTTCCAAGAGCAGTCTTCTCTGTCTTGAAAGTAGCGTCGCTAAGTTTTCCTCCACTTGGGTCACCAGAACCGTTTGATTCAGGAACAGGTTTACCTTGCCAGTCCGGGCTTGCACCAGAAACTAAGGTCATTTTTGTGATCTGTTGATCTTCACCAAGGGCAGCCAATATCTTGTTAGCAACGTCTTGAATCATTGGGTGTGAACCGTTTACTGGGAGTTTTTCTCCTTTATCAGTAGTAGCAGTAGCAAACTCGTTTGGAGTAAATGCTAAGTTGACCGCGTCATTTAAACCTGCCTTACCTTGAGTAGTGGTAACTTGTTCTTCTCGGCCTGCTGCAGTAACTGATGCTGTTTTTGGAGAATAAAGATAAAGAACAGTTTCACTAACACTTACTCCTTTGGCTCCTAGTCCAAGTTGAAGAACCTTCTTATCGTCAAGACATGCAGCAATATCGGAGTATTGTTGACTGTTACCTTCCGCAAAGTTGATAAGGTTAAACGTGTTTATATAGTTAAGCACGTCTGCCTTGTTACTAGCATTCACAGGTTTTGTTGAATCTAATAGACTACCGTTATCTGTTACTTTTGCGCTAGTGTTAATTCTATTGGCGTCTGGTCCAAACATTTGTATCTCGCCGTCTTGAGTCACAGTAAGTCCCAATTCTTCGACTCTCACCTGAGCAGTCTTACCGTCAGTTCCTTCGACCATCTGGTCTCCAAAATTTTCGATTTTGTGATATCTACCTATTCCGCATATTAACAACTTAAATATGTCCATTAAAGAGTCTACATCCTTTGTTTTACTAGCTCTTGAACCTCCTGCATAACCGAGTCCTGCATATATGTAAAGTTGTGGGATTCCACCAAATCCTATTGTCTTATTTAAGGTCTCTGAGAAAAGTGCAGAATTCGCCGGATCTAACCATCCCCAAGCAGGGGTAACGCCAGCGTCTGAGATATCATAAATCTGATTTCCTTTTTGGACTGCAACTAATCCTGAGCCAATGCCGGTCTGTGTTAGACTTGAGTCTTTTGCTTCAAACAACATCGATTCATGAATCGATCTCCATTGTTTGTAATTTAATAAGTATGACATAATTTTACTTTTTTTATTATTTATCAGCGAAACTAGAATTTTTTTTTATTTTGAAAATTTTTAGTGTTGTTTGGAAATTTCGCAAAAATTTAATTAAAAAAATTACCCTGGGGTGAAAATAAACCCAAATTGTTTAAAACTTTTGTTTTTTAGTAGTACAATTAACACAGATATGAAGAAGAATCTAAGACAATTAAAAATCGCACAGGACAGAATAACGATGCGTGATGATAACATCAATCGTTATTTCCATGATGTGGAACGTCAACCGATGTTGACGATGGAAGAAGAATTTCGAGTCGGAATGGAAGCGCAAGCTGGTGATGAGAAGGCCATAACTAAATTGGTCAATGCTAACCTTAGGTTTGTGGTGTCAGTTGCCAAACAGTACTCAGGCAACTCGCAACCGCTAGCTGAAATGATTTCACAAGGCAACATTGGCCTTGTGTATGCTGCACGCACCTTTGATCCAACTCGAGGCTTCAAGTTTATTTCTTATGCAGTATGGCACATCCGTAAGGAGATCCTTCTGCACCTTAACCAAAACATGAGGACAGTTAAGCTTCCTCAAAACATCGTCACCGATCTGGCTGCGATACGTAGGATAGAATCCTCGTTCATCCAACGAGAAGGGCGATACCCTACCCCGCTTGAGATCGAAGAGGCTCTTGCTGGAACTCCTCGTGAGATGTCTGCTGACAAGGTACAAAAGACACTAGAGCTTGACTCGAGATCGACTGCGTTGGAAGACACCAGTGACGAGGACTCATACAGCCCGATCAATTGGCTAAGCAACAGCGAAAGCACTTCTGCCCTAGTCGAAAGGTCTGATCGAGCTGAAATGGTCAACATAATCCTAGAATCACTGACTCAGACACAAAGGTTTGTCATCAGCATGAGGCTAGGACTAGTAGACGGCCACAACCACTCCTTTTCAGAAATAGGTCGTAAATTGGAACGTACCCCAGAGTGCGCACGCCAGATCTTTAATAAAGGAATAAAGGTCGCAAAGTCTAGAATCTTACGATCTAAAAGGAATCGAGAGGAATTCGCAATGTTTGATATCTAAATCGAACAAAAACGGTTGGGAGTTCAAAATAAATAACATTAGAAATAACTGAAAAACTAATGGAACTTTTTGAACTCCTTTCCTTTGATGATTACTTTAAGAACTCAACGCAATTATTCGAAGCCTCAACGCTTGCTAAGGTTGAGGGACTTCCTAAGAAAATGATTGGTGCCATTCACCAAAAGGAAGAACATCGCAGCGAAAAATACAAGAACTTAGGATACGTTCACCAAGGAGGATCTCCGGTGACACTAGAGTACAAGTACTTTAGACCTTCACATGACATTGAGCTTCCTGCTCCTCTTACTTTTAGAGGTAGAAGAGTGGCTCCACCTGAAGGTGTTGAAAGAACTGCATGGTACACTGACTTCGCTCAGTACTTGCAGGATCTACCTAACGGGCCTATTGCAGTCCTATTAGCTGTTCCAGAAGACGAAGTATACCTTTACCTATATTACAAGAAGAAATGGGGAGGAGGACCTAACGCAGGCGGCCAGCAGTATGCGATCCTAGTTTGGGACCGTGAGGCTAAAGAAGCTGTAGATTTTGGTTTTGTTGGACTTACGACTGAAGGCGTTGAAAAGACTTTAGTTAGATCAGTTCACCGAACAAAAGGAGGTAACACAAACGGTAAGGTACAGGAATACATTGGTTCCCTAACTGGAGGAGCACCTAGCCTTAAGAAGAAGGTTCTTGCCTATGAGCTTGAAGTAGTAGCTTCGCCTAGAGAAAAGGCAGAAGAAAGAAGAAACGTTAAGACTTCAATGTCGCTAGACCTTATTAGAGTCTTCGCCGACAAGTATGCTAGAATAATGGGATCAGCTAAACCTCAAGTAAAAAGCAAAGTCTTGGCTGAGATCAGTGACGCAAGCAATCCATACAACAACGAGGACGTTCCTGTTCCAGCAGAAGTAAGAAAGTTCGCAACCGAACTAGGAGCAAACCCACAAGCCGCTCTACAATATCTCTTCACTAAGATGAAAGAGTTTAGAGAAAAACTCTATAAAGAAGGAGGAGGAGCATATCAAAAGACTGTAGGTTATGACTTAGCTGACGAAAATCAGATAGGAAGCAAGCTAGGACTTTGGAGAGGCGGTTATACTCTTGCATACATCGACGACCCTAAGGACACTCGAGTTTCTCAATACGATCGTAGAGCCAGAAGACTAGACAACGAAAAAGTAAAACGTCAGATTCCAGCAGCAGGAGAATATGCAGACGTTTCTAGCATGATCAAGACTCACACTCTAGACAACGTTTTACACAAGTTTGCGTTCTACATCATGACAGGAAGAATCGACGCACCTGCAGTAAACGTTCTTGCCCTATTGGGAATCGATCCTAACTCTCCAGACCTAGAAGGTCTTCCTGATTTTGAGGAATGGACTCTCTAAAAAATAAAGATTAATGTTAAAGTCTTTTAGTCAATTCGTAAATGAGGAAAGAGAAGGAATCTTTAAAGGTGACCTTAGAGTAGGAGCAAGTAGAGCTTTCATAAATCGTTCTAAAGATAAGATTGCATACCAGGTATTGGAGTTTATCTATAAATCCGGTGAAAAAGGTAGAAGCTATACTGACATCGTTAAGTTCATAGTCGGACTGAAGGGAAAGGAATATAATTGGAAAGAAGATAGGGGATATTGGGCAACAAACCTATTAGTATACGGTAGGGGTTATGGACCATATGGCCCTTCGTTAAAGTCGGGAGGAGGCCTGTTATCTACATACTGTGATAAGGTCGGAAAGAATTATGTGCTTAAACCCTTTGCAAAAAAGTTTTTTGACCTTGAAGAGTTTGAAGGAATGGACCTTTCTGACGAATCAATAGATTTTCTTAGTAAGCTCGGCGGGTTCTAGTAATGAGTGAGATTAGGGGATATTGTTCCTGATTCTTTCTAACTATGTCTGATAAGTCGTCGTCAGTTTCACCCTCATGCTCATCCGAAAACTTTTTAAAGATGGATGCTGTTTCTTCTGTAAAGTCTAATGATTCTCCTTCAACCCAAATCTCATCAATGCTGAATTTGTTTTCAACTGAAGTTATATCCATTTCCTCCTCAGGCGGCTCGTTGTAGCTACCTGAAGAATATGAATAATGCACAGAGATGTCAGTCTCTACTGGAAAATACACTGTTGTTACTGACGGTAGCTCAAGATCTTTAACGTATCTTCTATACTTCTCACCTACCAGCATGACCTCTATTCCAAACTCCCATGGCACAGTTGAATCTATGGTATCACTGCCTTCAGAAGTATCACTGTCTTGTAAGACCTGATCGGCGATTGAGGTGTTTGGAAAGTCCATGCTTATTATGGGAAGAATCTTTTCTCCATAAAAAGCAGACTTTATTATGTCTACAACTAAGTCGTTTGAAAACTGTTTAAAATCTGCCATCTTAAAGTACGTCCATTAGTTTCCTAGTAAGTCCTGCCTTGTTTATCTCAGTCATGATTTCAGCAATGATTGTTTCTGCTTTCTCTCTTATTTCGGAGCCCTTAGTTCTTAATTTAAAGGTCAGCCGTTTGATGAACGTAATTAACTCTATAGCATCATCATCAGTAAGATCATTGTTTCTGATCTTTTCAACGAATCTTCCAAAGGTTTCGTCTAGTTCAGAATTAAGTCGATTTACGTCTATCTCTTCTCGTGTCACCGTAAATTCTTCAGATAACGCTTCTATGTACATTTCAAGTAGTTCATAAAAGAGTAAGTTACTCATAAACGACGTTAATTCATTTTCATTAAAGAAAGAACCTCCGACTGACTTTGAAAAAACGATTGATGAAAGCTCTTGTGAAAATTCATTTGGGTCTATTGAACCTAACCACGTCTTCTTAAACCTTTCAAACACAAAGCTCTCAAGTTTTTCTTCAGGAACATTCTTAAACTCAGGTTTAAGCGATACTTCAACAAAATCAGGTCCACTACTAATTTCATTTTTTGAAATTGAACGTATTGCTGAATACAGATCCAAGTCATTCTCACTGCTCAATATTCTAGCTGGGTTAATTGAGTCAAAGTCTAATTCCAAGTCGTTTCCTTCATCGTCCTTAAACTCAGAATTAGTGACTACGTATTTTAGGGAGTATTGATTATTGCCGACGTGTTGTATATCGAACTCAGGAAGATATTTCTTGAAGACTCTCTCAAGCCTAGGCTTGACGCTACGTATCATGTTTTGAAACGCTGGCGCTGTTTTCTTATAGCTAAGAATTAGGTTTGGGTTCCTGCTAGCGGTGCTCTTAAACATAGTATACACCTCTACATTAGCCTCAACTTCCTCATTCAGCTTAACCCATTCAAAAAATCCTAAGGCTTCGTTTAACATCTTCTGTCTTCTAAAAGTTTTTGATATTCTTCAAATCTAGGAAAACGATAGGATTCCGGTAACATTCCTCTAAGGCGGTCAGCCTCTTCCGTGTCTCCTCTTTGATATGCGTCGATGATCGCATTAGCAATCTCGTCCTTAGACATTCCCTCAACCCCTGTTCTAGGAGAGGCTTTAGGAATCTCCATCTCAGGGTCATCGTCTATGTAGCTGTCAGATGCATCATCATATCCATCAGGTCCTCTATATGCCGGTCCATTTTCTGTTTCACCTCTTTGATAAAGAGCCTCTTGTTCTAGGTCTTCTAATACTTCTTCGATTAAGGAATCACAGTCTTCTTTTGCCTTTGCGTTTTCGCTAAGGATATCGTTTACTCTTCTTAAGAAGTCTTTAGCATCTCCTTCTCTAGCAATGGCAATCAATTTTCCAAAGAAAAGAAAGTTCACCTGTTCTTGGAAAGAAATTATCTCAGAATCAGCATCATCCATTCTCTGTAAGTCATTGATCTTTTCTATGACCTTAGGATTTCTTGCAACTATCTTAAATAAGTTTTGCTGCATCTGTCGCCCATATTTGATCTCCTGAAGCTCATCAAACAAAGTATCAGTGTTTCCAATAACCTGTTCTGCCTCGTCCTCTGATAGAAGCTCTAGGGACCATTGTACAGGTAGTGCCCATACTCCTTTGACTGCTTCGTGAGTCAAGACTGAAAGATCTACTCCGATCGCAACGATAGTTGTGTTTATGCCAGACATAAGTTCTTCTGCATCTGGATTATTGATCAAGTCATCTCCGTTTTCAAGATCCTTTAAGACCTGTTCGGCAGCGTCTTTCTTTTCTTCTTCCTCTTCTTCAGGAAAGTCTAATTTTACGCTTCCTGAGAAACCGTTTCTAGACCTCCATGCACCCTTTTGAATGTCCTCAGGCACAGTCCAGTCAAAAAACTGTGCGATGTTTGCAATCTTGTTACACGCTCTAATGTATTCAGCAGCCTCACGTTCTCCCATGATCTCAACAAGACCAGTCTTCATAGTCTTAAGGTTTATGATTTCCTTAACGCTTAAACCCTTACCTTGTTGAACGGTTCTCATGATCTTACGTGCCTGAATGGCATCTAGTATAGATTCATCAGTTATCTCCTCCATTTCTGGAATTTCAGGCTCGTCTGGAGTCTCTTCCATCATTTCTTTAACCTCGTCCTTGTCTCCAAGAGTAAGATCAAAGTCTATATCGTTAACTAGGCTTCCAAACACTTCACGAACGCACGTTTCTACTAGCTCTTCTATTTCTCTTTCATGACCTCTTTGCAACTCTTGAGCCTTCATTACAAACTGCATAAAGTTACCGATGTCTGCACGGTTTGCCATTGCAAACTCTTGAGCAGCTGTGTCCGAGCTACGATTGATCTTGTCTAACCAGGACTCTCGACCAGAGCCCTCTTCACCAGGAATACCGACGTTTCCTCTTAGGGAAGCCTCACTGATGAAACTGTTGAAGTTACTTATCTTTCTTTGCATACTTGTCGTGAAGTTTTTTAATCATCTTTTTACCCTGTTTGGTGTCCTTTTCTTCTCCTAATACCTCGAAGAACATGTCTAATAGTTCATCGGCAGTAGCGATAGGCTTACCCTTTTCCCTTTCACTAGGACGTCGCCCAGGGACAGGTAGTCCAGGTCTAGGTGTTGTTCTTGGTGTTCCAGGACGAGTCGTAGGAGTAGGCGATGTGCCTGGTCTTCCTGGTCTAGTCGTAGGCGCAGGCGCTGAGACGAACTCGTCAAGTCTCTTAATCTTGTTTCTTTTCATTGCTTGACTGTATTTTTAAGGTCATTGAATCTATGTATGTGTTAGCATCCTTAATCGTTTGAATGATCTGTTCCCAGCGTTG
>Ga0315909_10003282_pt1 | contig 19877 bp, 15 predicted proteins | sample LakEriMetagenome_11_FD_203527 | JGI IMG/M metagenome (GOLD analysis project Ga0315909, IMG submission 203527) | Freshwater fungal communities from buoy surface, Lake Erie, Ohio, United States - Buoy 2 MA125 | ecosystem: Environmental > Aquatic > Freshwater > Lake | place: USA: Lake Erie, Ohio... | reverse complement strand
TGTAGGCCTCGATCCACTCGTTGTCCTTGACCCCGATCTTGACGGCGTCCTGCGGGCTCATCCAGATCTCCGGGCCGCCGCGCGACAGGGAGAGCATGAACAGGTTGTCCTGGTACTCGGAGTGGATCGACCACTTGGAGTGCGGTGTCAGGTAGCGGACGGTCACCTCCATGCCCGCGCCAGTGGTCTGGTCACCGTCGAGGCGATGCAGGTTCAGCGGAGGTCGGAACGTGGGCAGGCCCTCGCCCAGCTCGGTCATCCAGTCGTGGTCGAGGAAGAAGTGCTGGCGCCCCGTCAGGGTGTGCCACGGCTTAAGCCGTTCGACGTTGATGCAGAACGCCGTGTAGCGACGGCCCCCATGCTCGCTGCCGGACCACTCGGGGCTCGTGATGACCGGCACCGGGCGCGCCTGCGTGTCGGGGAAGGTGATGCGCTTGCCCTCCTCCTCGATGGCGAGGTCTGCGAGCGGCATCCCGGTGCGCTTCTCCATCGCCCGGAACCCCTGCACCGAGAGGCGGCCGTTCGTCGTGCCGGAGAGCGCGAGGATCGTCTCGCAGGCGTGGATGTCGGTCACCAGGGACGGACGCCCCGCGGCGAACCCGTCCGGGATGACCCCGTTCTTCGAGGCGAGCATCTCCACCTCCTCCACCGGGGAGAAGGGGACGCCCTTCGTGAGCATGCCGGCGCTCGCCGTGAGCGGCCCGAGGGCCGACATCTTGGCCCCGATGGTCGCGTAGTCACGCTCGACGACGACGAACTTCGGTGCGGTGACGCCGGGGATCAGGTCGACCTCGCCGGTCTTCCAGTCGCGCACCACGCCGCCGGGCACGGCCATCTCGTCCGGGGTGTCATGCAGCAGCGGCACGGCGACGAGGTCCTTGACGACCCCGAGATGCCCGGGCGCGAGCCCGGAGACGGCCCGGCCGAGGTCCTGGAAGATGTCGTAGTCGCTGCGGGTCTCCCACGGGGGATCGATCGCCGGGGTGAAAGCGTGCACGTAGGGATGCATGTCGGTCGTCGACAGGTCGTGCTTCTCGTACCACGTGGCCGCAGGGAGCAGGATGTCGCCGAAGAGCCCGGTGCTCGTCATGCGGAAGTCGATGCTGACCAGCAGGTCGAGCTTGCCCTCCGGAGCCTCGTCACGCCAGGTGACGTCCTGCGGGCGCTCGCCCTCGGGCGTCTCCTCAGCGCGTACCGCGTTGCTGGTGCCGAGCAGGTGGCGCAAGAAGTACTCATTGCCCTTGCTGGACGAGCCGAGCAGGTTCGCCCGCCACACCGTGAGGATCCGCGGCCAGTTCTCCTCCGCGTCGGGGTCCTCGATGGCGAACTTCAGGTCGCCGCTCTTCAGCTGGTCGGTGACGTACGCGGCCGGCGCCTGTCCAGCGGCCTCGGCCTCGGCGACGACGTCGAGGGAGCTGCGGTTGAACTGCGGGTACGACGGCATCCAGCCGGAACGGGCCGACTGCGCGATCGTGTCGATCATGGACTTGCCAGCGAACCTGCCATCGCCCAGCGGCGATGCCAACAGGTCGGCGCCGAGGCGGTCGTAGCGCCACTGGTCGGTCTGGACGTACCAGAACGCGGTGCCGATCATCTGCCGCGGCGGGCGCGACCAATCGAGCCCGAACGCCAGCTGCGCCCAGCCGGTCACGGGCCGGCACTTCTCCTGCCCGACGTAGTGCGCCCAGCCGCCGCCGTTCACGCCCTGGGTCCCGCACAGCGTCGTCAGCGTGAGGAACGTCCGGTAGATCGTGTCGGAGTGGAACCAGTGGTTCGTGCCGGCACCCATGATGATCATCGACCGGCCGCCGGAGTCCTCGGCGTTCTGCGCGAACTCGCGACCGATGCGCTCGGCCATGGCGGCGGGCACGCCGGTGATCTCCTCCTGCCAGGCGGGCGTGTACGGCTCAGGGTCGTCGTAGCCCGTTGGCCACTGCCCCGGCAGGCCATCGCGGCCGACGCCGTACTGCGCGAGGAGCAGGTCGAACACCGTGGTGACGAGCCGCTCGCCGTTCGTCGTGCTGAGTCGCGCGGCGGGGACGCCGCGTCGATGCGATCCACCACCCTCGTTGTCGGCCTGGCCGATGTCGAAGCGGGGCAGAAGGATCTCGACATTCTCTGTTCCCGAGGCTCCGTGGAGAGAGAGGGCGGGGTCGATGCCCTCGAGGTCGAGGTTCCACTTGCCCTCGCCCGACTCGTTGAACCGGAAGCCGAGGGATCCGTTCGGGACGTGGGGCCGACCGGTCGCGCTGTCGACGAGGACGGTCTTGAAGGTCGCCCCCTCGGCCGTGTCGCCGAGGTCGGCCGAGGTGACGAACTTGTCGGGGACCCACGCGCCGTCCCGCTCCTTCAGGCTGATCAGGAACGGCAGGTCGCTGTACTTCTTGACGTAGTCGACGAACCGCGGCACCTGCCGCTCGATGAAGAACTCCTTCAGGACGACGTGGCCCATGGCCATCGCCAGCGCGCCGTCAGTTCCGGGGTGCGGGGCCATCCACTCGTCGGCGAACTTCGTGTTGTCCGCGTAGTCCGGCGACACCGTGACGACCTTCTGGCCGCGGTAGCGGGCCTCGGCCATGAAGTGCGCATCCGGGGTGCGGGTGACGGGGACGTTCGAGCCCCACATGATGAGGTAGGCCGCGTTCCACCAGTCCGCCGACTCGGGGACGTCGGTCTGGTCGCCGAACACCTGGGGCGAGGCGACCGGCAGATCCGCGTACCAGTCGTAGAACGACAGCATCGAGCCGCCCATGAGGCTGATGAAGCGGGCACCGGCCGCATGCGATGCCATCGACATGGCCGGGATGGGCGAGAACCCGAAGACGCGATCCGGTCCGTGCTTCTTGACCGTGTGCACGTGGGCGGCGCCGATGATCTCCAGGACCTCGGGCCAGGAGGACCGCACCAGCCCGCCCTTGCCGCGCGCACGGTGGTAGGTCCGACGCGTCTCGGGGTCGCCGACGACCGAGGCCCACGCGTCAACCGGATCCGGGTGGGTGAGCTTCGCCGTGCGGTACGCCTCGAGCAGCACTCCGCGCACGTACGGGTAGCGGACGCGGGTGGGCGAGTACGTGTACCAGGAGAAGGCGGCGCCGCGGGGGCAGCCGCGCGGCTCGTACTCGGGGCTGTCGGGACCGACGGTCGGGTAGTCCGTCTGCTGGGACTCCCAGGTGATGATCCCGTCCTTGACGTACACCTTCCACGAGCACGAGCCCGTGCAGTTCACGCCATGGGTGCTGCGCACGACCTTGTCATGGCTCCAGCGGTCGCGGTAGAACACGTCCCCCTCCCGACCACCGGTCTTCGTCACCGTGCGCAGGTCGGACGACACCTTCCCTGGAGTGAAGAACCGGCCGGCCTTGACGAGGAACTCGTCGGTCGCGCTGCGGGCGCCGTCGATCGTGGTCACGTTGCACTTCCTTCGTCAGTCGCGGAGCGTGCCGCGCTCGTTGGTGGAGATCACCCGGGAGGGCGCGATGTCCGGCCGCTTCAGCCGGGCGACGCACATCCCCTTCCGGGCCCAGATGTCCATGGAGTCGAGGGTCACCTGCTGCCCTGTCTGGTCGAGCAGACGCACAACCAGCGCAGTGTGGATGTCGCAGATGACCGGGTTGTCGTCGACGAGTGCCGCGTAGGGACACTCGGTCACGGAGATCGCATCGCCGACGGGACTGGCCGTGGCGTGGAAGCCCAGCCGGTTCAAGGCGTCAGTCGTCTCGGCGACGGCCTCGTCGGGCGAGAAGGCGACAGGCAGGTCGGGGAGGGCCTTCGACCAGCGCTCGGCCGCATCATCGGCGAACTCCGCACTGTCGGCTCGTGCCAGCTGCACGGTGAGTGCCTGCGCGAGGAACTGGAACGGGGACGCCTTGGGGGACGCCGCACGGTACAGCCAGCGAGGCCGCCCGCGACCGGGGCTCTCCGCCGGCTCCCGGGAGATGACGTCGCCTGCCAGCAGCACGTCGAGGTGCCCCCGGACCGTATTGGCGTGCAGTCCGGTCGCCTCGACGATCATCTCGACGGTCATGGGCTCAGTCGCGGTCTCGATGACCTGCTGGATACGGGCCCGGCTCTCCTGGACGCCTCCGCTCTCGGTCATGGGTAATTTCTACCACAGGTCAGGAGATTTTTTAATTAAACCCGTGAAAAAACATTGAGTGTGGTTTAATCCTGTTCTGTGACTACGGAAACCTTCGAGAAGGGCCGCACCCCGGTCCTCGTCTGGTCCACCATCGGCTTCACCCTCATGTTCGCCGTCTGGCTCATGTTCGGCGTCCTGGGCATCCCGATCCGCGAGGAGTTCGGCCTCACGGACGTGCAGCTGGCCTGGCTCACCGCCGTCGCCGTCCTGAACGGCGCGATCTGGCGACTGCCCGCCGGCATCGCCGCCGACCGATTCGGCGGCAAGCGGGTGTTCGTCTTCATGCTCGCCGTGACCGCGATCCCGGCATACATGGTGTCCCAGGCCCAGTCCTACGCCTGGCTGCTCGTCTGCGCCTTCCTCGTGGGCTTCGCCGGCAACTCGTTCAGCGTGGGCATCGCCTGGGTGAGTGCCTGGTGGCCGCAGAGCCGTCAGGGCTTCGCGCTCGGCGTCTTCGGCGCAGGGAATGTCGGGGCCTCGCTCACCAAGTTCATCGGCCCGGCACTGATCGCGGCCGTCCCGGCGGCCGGCTTCCTCGGCGGCTTCGTCCCCGGCGGGTGGCGCTTCGTTCCGTTCCTCTACATGGCCCTGCTGATCGCGGTGGCCATCGGCATGTGGCTCTGGACGCCCCACCGGGACATCAAGCCCAGTCAGGGACGCAGTATCGGGTCCATGCTCAGCCCGCTCAAGCACATGCGGGTCTGGCGCTTCAGCCTCTACTACGTGGTCGTGTTCGGCGCGTACGTCGCGCTCGCCGCCTGGCTCCCCAAGTACTACGTCGACGTCTACGGGCTCGAGCTGAGCAGCGCCGCCCTGCTGACGGCGCTGTTCATCTTCCCGGCCTCGCTGCTGAGGCCGTTCGGTGGCTGGCTCTCGGACCGGCTCGGCGCCCGCCGGGTCATGTACTACACGTTCCTGGTGATGCTCATCTCATCCGGCATCCTGATGATGCCGTACGGCTACATCGTCCTGAACAACCCTGACGGCACCACCAACGAGGTCCTTCCCTGGAGCGTCGGCGTCGGGCTGTTCACGTTCCTCGTCTTCACGATGGGCTGCGCGATGGGCATCGGCAAGGCCGCCGTGTTCAAGCACATCCCCGAGTACTTCCCCCACGACGTCGGCGCAGTCGGTGGCCTCGTCGGCACGCTCGGCGCGCTCGGCGGGTTCTTCCTGCCGCTGCTCTTCGCCTACACAACCGGCTGGACCTCGCTGCCCCAGTCCACCTTCTTCGTCATCTTCGTGGTCACCGCGATCGCCGCGATCTGGATGCACAAGACGGTGATCTCGATCATGCACATGGCCACACCGGAGCTCGCGAACAAGTTCGAGCACGACCACCACACACCGCTGGACAAGGAAGCACCCTTCGTCGACATCGACGAACTCGAGGAGACTGGAGCCAAGTCATGACCACCCCCACCGTCCCGGTACGCACCGGCAAGGACTGGCTCCCGGAGTGGGACCCGGAGGCGTCGAACTGGGACTCCGGCCGCGCATGGAAGACGCTGTGGGTCACGACATTCGCGCTCACGCTCGCCTTCATCACCTGGTTCCTGGCGTCAGCGATCGCACCCAAGCTCAACAGCCTCGGCTTCGACCTGAGCGAGGGCCAGCTCTACTGGCTCATCGCCATGCCCGGGCTCGCCGGCGGCACGCTGCGCCTGATCTGGACCTTCCTCCCGCCGATCATGGGCACCCGCAAGCTCGTTACCCTCACGACCGCCCTCTTCCTCATACCGCTCATCGGGTGGGCCCTCGCGGTGCAGAACCCCGAGACTCCCTACGCCGTCCTGCTGCTGCTCGGCATCCTCGCCGGCATCGGCGGCGGCGCGTTCTCCGGCTTCATGCCGAGCACCTCGTACTTCTTCCCCCGCTCCAAGCAGGGCACCGCCCTCGGGATCCAGGCGGGCATCGGCAACTTCGGCGTGAGCGCCGTCCAGTTCGTGACGCCCTGGATCATCGGCTTCGCCATCATCGGCGGCGCCTCGCAGATGATGACCAACAAGGACACCGGGGTCAGCAAGGAAGTCTGGTACCAGAACGCCGGCTACATCTGGGTTCCGTTCGTCATCGTCGCCGTCATCCTCGCCTGGTTCCTGCTGCGCAGCGTCCCCGTGCAGGCCCGCGGTATCCGCGAGCAGATGGACATCTTCAAGAACAAGCACACCTGGATCATGACCTACCTCTACGTCATCACCTTCGGCACGTTCTCCGGCCTCGCCGCGGGATTCGCCCTGCTGATCAACAACCTCTACGGGACCAAGGCCTTCGGCGACGCCGGAATCGACCCCGTCAAGTACGCCTTCCTCGGCGCCCTGATCGGCTCGGCGGCGCGCATCATTGCCGGCCCGATCGCCGACCGAGTGGGAGGCGGCCGCATGACCGTCGTCGCCACCGTCGGCATCTCGCTGGCCTCGCTGTACACGTGCTTCCAGCTCTCCCCCACGTCCGCCGACCAGTTCCCGCAGTTCCTGTACGGAATGCTCGCCATCTTCTTCTTCGCCGGCGTCGGAAACGCCAGCACCTTCAAGCAGATGCCGATGATCTTCGAACGGCGCCAGGCCGGTGGCGTGATCGGCTGGACCTCGGCCATCGCGGCGTACGGCCCGTTCATCTTCGGAGTGATGCTGGCCTACATCTCACCGCTGCTCTTCTTCTCCATGGGCGTGATCTTCGCCCTGATCGCGGGCGGCATCTCCTGGTGGTTCTACGCCCGCCCCGGCGCCGAGAAGCCCTGCTGAGGCCCGCTGGAGGGTGACGAACTCACTCCCCGACTCACCCATGAGGCGACGGCTCATCGACCAGGCGATCCGAGTCGCCTGGACCTTGGCCAGCTCAGACCTCTCGCCCGAGAACAAGGCGTCGACGGTTCCGGTCCACAGGTCCAGCCACCGGCCGAAGTGCTCCGGCGTGAGCGGAGACTTCTCGTGGAGGTCCGCATGCACCTGCAAAGCGTTCCGACGGTACGTACCGGCACGCAGGATCACGGTCTCCCAGAAGTCGCAGATGACGGGCAGGTGGGCGTCGAGGTCGAGACGGGCGACATCCACGAACACCGGTCCGAGCAGGTCGTCCGCGAACGCACGGCCGTAGAAGGCGATCACGAGAGTCGAGATGTCGTCCCGACTTACGATGTCCGGATGGCCGACGTCCCTGGGGCCGCTCACGCCGATGCCAGTATGGCGGAGGCCACGACGAGCACGAAGCAGCCGAGTTCGATGACGCCGATCGCGCCGGGGCGCAAGGATCGGCGTGGAACGAGGAACGCGCGTGCCGCGAGCACGGCGAAGGGCACTACGAGCCACAGTCCCTCGGCCCAGCCCCACCACGCTCCCAGAGCCAGTGCAGCGGGCACCGACGCGACAGCGACAGTGCGCGAAAGCCGCGCGAACCTCGGATCGCGACGCTCGCGAATCAGGGACTTCACATGCAGCGTGGATCCGATCAGCACCAGCGCGCAGACGACTACCAGGATCCACACGCGATCGGGCACGGAGTCGAGGCCGGGCGGGCTCCACGAGCGGTCGCCGGTGCTCACCGCCCACGTGACGGCAACCATGCCCGCGCACTCGGCGACAAACACAGCATCATTGGCCAGCGCGCGCTCGTCATTGCGACGCGCGTACATCAGGTTCACCAACCCGAGGCCGGCGTACACCAGCCCGACCCAGACCAGCCACGGTCGCCAGAAGACCAGGATGGCGGAGGTCGAGAGAACGATCGCCGTCCACACGAGGAATGGGGTACGGAATCTCCGCGGGCGCCTCGCGCGAACAAGACCGAATGCCGCGTAGGACATCGGGTAGGCGGCCACCCACGCGATCGCGAGGAGCGCGAGCATCGGGGTCCACGTCGTGACCGTCGCACCGAGGGCGAGCGGCAGAGCCAGGAAGGCCCAGGCACCGTGCTGCGGAGGGATGAAAGCACTCGCCCGGCTTCGATGAGGAGCGCGCTCGATGCGGCTGGCACGGTCCTGGCTACTGGCCGTCACGCCGAGCCGCCAGAGGCCGCGAAGGTGACCAGGCAGCCACTGTCCTCCGCGAAGGGGACGAGACCGACTCGATTACCGTCTCCACCGTGCGCCTCGAACGCGGCCGCGATCATGCCGAGGTGCGCCGAGCACACCACCCGGCTCTGCTGGAGCGCGACATCCAGCAGGGGGCAGCGGCGCAGCAGGACCTCGTCGCCGCGCGATCGCACGAGGGGGTCGAAGCCCATCTGGCCGAGCAGCGCGACCGTGCGCACTCGTGCCGAGCGAGGACTGCGCCGATCCGAGCCCTCGGTCAGCAGCCGGCCCCACGCCCTACCGGCTGCGCGCGCGTCCGCCTCAGGATGGCGGCTCGACCGGGAGAGGTGCTCTGCGAGCACCAGTGCGAGAGCGGCGTAGTCGCGCACACGGGCATCCGGCTCACGGGCCTGGCCACTGGCCGAGTACCGCCAGGCGGGCCGTCCACGACCGCGGCTGTCCCCAGGAGATCGCGTCGCCAGGCCGCATTGGACGAGCGCGTCCAAGTGCTCGCGGACCGTGTTGGCGTGCTGGCCCAGGTGCCGGGCAAGGTCGCTTGCCGTAGTGGGTTCGGCGGACTGCTGAAGGGATTCCAGGACACGCGCGCGAGCCGGGCTCATTGGCACGCGGTCGGTGTCGTGGCGGACGGGGGCGGGCCCGGCTATTTTCACGGAGCCAAGCGTAGTAAATTGGCCGACACCAGGCCACTCGGTTCAGGAGGAGCGCCAGTACGGGGTCGATCCCATGCGACTCAGCCGAAGCCTGAACCGGCTGAGACCTCGACCGAAGGGCATGCCATGACAGCCCCATCACTGACCGCACTCGCTCAGGAGCATCTGCGGATCGCCCACGAGTCGACCAGCGGGCGAAGTGCCCACACGATCTTCGGCGGTACCGGGCACATACTGCGTCAGACGCTGATCGCGCTCATCGGCGGGCATGCCCTCGCCGATCACGACAGCCCAGGAGACGCGACGCTTCAGGTCCTGCGGGGGCGGGTGCGGCTCGTGGACGATGCTGACTCGCAGGACGGCGTGGAGGGCGACATCCTCGTGATCCCCGCCACCCGTCACCGGCTCGAGGCGATCGAGGATTCAGTCGTCGTGCTGACCGTTACGCGGGCTGAGTAGCTGTCATCATCCGCGATCCGGCGCACCTTGAACCTACGGACTACGCGTCCGCACGATCGGGCCGTCTTCGGCGGTTTCGACCTGCACGGCCGACATCGCGGTGACGGCTGTGCGGAATCCGTTGTTTCGCCCTGCTCCCACGGCCAATGAGGCCACGCACGATGTCGCAATCTGCGGATTCCACAGGGGTTGCGGATTGACTATCCGTAGGTTGAAGAAGAAAGGGCCAAAGAAAGGGCCAGGGAAAGGGCCAACTCGGCAATCCGACAACGAACGTTGTCGCTTTGCAGCCCGAAACCTGTTGCAGCGCAACAACTTTCGAGTGGGTCGCCGGGGGCTCGAACCCCGAACCTACGGATTAAAAGCCCGGGAGAACCGCATCACTATGACCGAAATGTCAGCAGTACCAACGCTATTCGACCCGCCCAGACCGCTCCAGACCCACCCAGACAGGTACGTTTGGGGCTAACGCTGGGGCTAAACCTGCAGGCTGCCCGCCTGCCCATTCCGGCGGGTGCTCAGGCTCTGCTAGACGGTATCCGCCAAGTCATCGGACATCTGACGGAATGCCATGAACAATCGGTACATGTCGATGTACTCGGTTGTGATGTCGGCGCCGATGCCTTGATGCGCGACGACGGTTCGGGTGGCGGGATTGACGTAGATCAGCTGCCCGTAGGAGCCGGCCGCCATGTAGTCACCTGCCTGGTCCTCGAAGGTGCTCGGCAAGAAGGCCTGCTCCCAGACAACCAGCGGGTAATCATCGTGACCAGGCATGTGGAAGAGCTCGTGATCCGGGTGCGAGAGTCGGTGGCTGAAGGTCGCGGGAGTGATCCGCCGGCCGTTCCACTCCCCATCGTTCAGCAGAACGACCCCCAGCCTGGCGTAGTCACGCAGGGTGGCGCATAGCCCTGACAGGGCAAGCTCGCGCCCGGAGGGGTCGCACATCCAGTAGGCGTTCTCCTCCATGCCTGCTGGTTCCCAGATCCAACGCTGCATGAGTTCCGCGATGCTGGCGCGAGCGGCCCGGATCAGGGTGCCCCCGAGGGCTTCGGTGTCGAGGCTTGAGTAGACGACCTCGGTGCCAGGCCGGCAGCGTCGACCGACCGTCGGCACGTACGCGTCGATCCGCCCTGCGACTAGCTCACCTATCAGCGCGGGCCAGCAGCCTTCGGACTCCAGATCCAGGCTCTCCTCGTGCCAGTCGACACCGGTCGTCATGGAGAGGCAGTGCCCGAGGGTTACGCCGTCCCAGGCGGTTCCCGCCAGTTCGGGCCAGTAGGTGGTCAGCGGGGTGTCGTCGGGACCGAGGACTCCGTCGCTCTGCGCACGTGCCACGAGCATGCTGACGACGAGCTTGGACGCCGAGTTGGTCATCCAGCGCGTGGAGGGCCGATGGCCATGCAGGTACTCCTCGTGGACGATCGCCCCGTCGTGCCACACCAGCAGGCCGCGAGTACCCACGAGCCGCAGCAACTGGTCCCGGTCGATCGCGACCGGTGGGACGCCTAGGTAGGTGGCCCGGCAGGCAGGAAGCGAGAACCGCTCCGGTAGGTCGGCGGTCCGCTGCCCCAGATCTGAGACGTGACTGCCTCGTCGGATCGGGCGGCTAGCGAAGATCGTGTCCAGTGAGCGGTGCTGCCAATCATGGAGATCACGGTCGTGATCGAAGATGGTCTCGGCCCATCGCAGGCGTTCCTCGAGCGGTCCGGGAGCGGTCAGCGGCCATGATGAGCCGATTCCCGGCGCTGAGGTCTCACCCGATGCGGTCATGATCGCTCCTGTCGGCGTTGGGTGGTCATCACTGCTCGTCGCGAGCGCGTCGGTAGCTGTCAGCCTCCGTCTCGCCCAGCGCGAGACGTTGGAGTTGGTAGAGGCGGTCACCGACGGCCAGGGCGTCGGCGCGGCTCATGTCCATTCCGCGGGTGTAGGCCTCCATCTCGATGCGGACGGCCAGCGGAGGGTGCTCGGCTATGCGGGTGGCGATCTGGACGGCCCTGGTTCGCACGTCCTCGGGCGAGACGACCTCGTTCACGAGGTGGATACGCCTGGCCTCAGCCGCGTCTATGGGATCACCGGTCAGGAGCATCGACATGGCGGCTGTGTGCGGAAGGTACCTGCCCAGTCGTGTGACAGCTCCTGCACCGGCCATGCCGTAGCTGATCTCGGGGAAACCGAACTGCGCGTCTGCTGATGCGATGCGGATGTCGGTGAGTGCCAGCAGGTAGACCAGTCCCGCCCCGAGGCACCAGCCACTCACAGCGCCAACGATGGGCTTGTACCTCTCGAGGGCCAGGTTGTCGTTCGACCACCCCCACGCGGCGGGGTCTGCGCCCGGTCGGCGATGAGCACCCGCCAGATCGCTGCTCAGCTCTGCGGAGGGATCCGTTGTACTCACCTCGGAAAGGAGGTCGTCCCCGGCGCTGAAAGCCCGGGTGCCTGCCCCGGACAGGACTCCGACCCGGGCGTGCGGGTCGGCGAGGAATTCGATCAGCGCGTCGTGCAGCTCGTGGTGCATCAGGGGAGTGATCGGGTTTACCGAGCCGTTGCGCAACGTGATGTGCGCGATGCCGTCTGCCACTTCGTAGTCGATGGGCACGGTCATGTCCTCCACAGGTTGTCGACTCGGTCGTATCCTCGCGGCGGCTGCTGGGCGTCACGGCTGCGCAGTTCCGCCTTGGCGACCTTGCCAGACGGGGTGAGCGGAAGTGCGTCGATGTACTCGAGGAATCGAGGCACCTTGAAGGGGGCCAGGTGCCCGGCTACTTCCTTCAGGATCCTCTCCGGCGTGACGTCGGCCTGCTTCTGGCCCGGGCTGAGGACGACGAAGGCCTTGACCTCTTCCCCCCGCATGGGATCCGGAACGCCGACAACCGCGGCCTCCGCAATCCCGTCGACCATGTTGAGGGCCGCCTCGACTTCCACGGCGGCGATGTTCTCGTCACTGCGCCGGATCATGTCCTTGAGACGCCCGACGATGTAGTGATACCCGTGATCGTCACGGCGCATCAAGTCACCGGTCCTGAACCAGCCGCCGGCGGCGCGCGTGGCGGCGTTCGCGTCGGGACGGTCGTGGTATCCGAGCATGACCCCCGGTCCGCGAACCCAGAGTTCGCCGATGTCACCGGCGTCGACATCGACGCCGTCCTCGGGATTGACGATGCGGGTTTCACGGAAGGGCGCGGCCAGTCCGCATGAGCCGGCCGGCGTGGGAGAGTCCGAGAAGGGAACGGCGGTTCCCAGACCGATCTCGGTCATCCCGAACATCTCCCGGATGACGGCACCGAGCCGCGCTTCCAGCGCGTGACGATGCTGTTCGGTCATGCCGAAGGAGCTGCAGTACAGGGTTCGATTCCGCGCCCGCAGACGTGACTCGGCATCGGGATCGCCCGCGGCCTCGGCGAGGGCGTCCCACATCTCCACGTAGTCGATGTCGAGATCCGCCAGCCAGGTGGTGAATCGGCTCAGGCTGACGCGATCGGCGACGTACTGCTCTGCGCCCACCGTCAGAGCGCACAGCGTCTCCAAGGGCGCATCCAGGTAGAAGTAGGGCCCGTCGGACAGGATTCGCTTCGGTTGCGAAGGCAGCATCCGCATGCAGACAGCTGCACTGAGAATCCATGATCGGTGGGTGAGAACGCAGCCCTTCGGGAATCCCGTTGTCCCGGACGTGTAGTGGATACCCATGACGTCGTCAGCGGTGACAAGTGGCCATTCAGCCGCCTCCACGACTGGATTGTCGAGCGAGATGCGGTCGCCGTCGATGGTCAGAACCAGGTGATCGTCCGGAGTTGTCACGGCGATGCAGGAGACGTGGCTGGTACCGGCGACGGCGTCCTGCACCGACGCCAAGGCCTCGTCGTGGGCGATGATGTGCGTGGCGCTCGTGTCGGAGAGAACGAAGCGCATCTCGTCGGGGGTGAATCGCGGATTCACCGGAATCATGACGGCGCCGAGGCGTGCCAGCGCGAGCCAGGCAAGCGGGTAGAGCGGCACGTTGGGCAGGACGACCGCGACATGGCTTCCGCGCCCGACTCCGTGCGCGTTGAGCACCGATGCCAGGGCGCAGGACAGGCGGCGAAGGTCATCGAAGGTGAAGCGCGAGTGGTTCTGCTGGAAGAAGTTGATGGCCGGGGCGTCGGGCCAGGCGTCGGCGGCGCCGTCCACGAGCTGGTTGAGGGTGGCCGGCATCGGCTCGTCCTCGATTCGAGCCCTCAGCTCGCCGAACTCGTCGACGGCTACCCGCACGGGGTCTGTCAGTGTCATGAGTCGGACTCCTCCCCGTAGCCAAGGAACGCTGCGTCGAGCAGGTGGCGCTCCCTGCGCAAATGCGAGGACGAGCCAGACAGGACGACCTCTCCGTGAACAAGGACGTACGCACGGTCACTGACGTCCAGCGCGACATCCGTGTGCTGCTCGACGAGCAGCACGGCTGCGCCCGCCTCGGCGGCGGCCCGCGCGAAGGGCATCAGCCGTTCCACAATGACCGGCGCCAAGCCCAGGCTCATCTCGTCCAGTAATAGGACCTTCGGCTGGGCGGCCAGTGCTCGGCCGAGGGCCAGCATCTGCTGTTCTCCGCCCGACAGCAGTCCGGCTCGACGGTCCAGAAGTGGCTCAAGCTCCGGGAAGTTGGCGAGTGCCGCAGTGGTCCGGTTACCACGGCCCAGCCCTATGGTCAGGTTCTCGCGGACGGTCAGCTGTGCGAGCACTCCGCGGTTCTCGGGGACATGGACGACGCCCTGGCGTGCCACATCGTGAGGTCGCATCGCCGTCGGATCTATGCCCAGCACGGAGATGGCACCGGATCGGACGGGGACGATGCCGGATATCGCGAGCAGGGTTGTCGTCTTGCCGGCACCATTCGGCCCGAGGAGGCTCACCACCTCGCCAGCGCCCACGGTGAGGTCGATCTCGCGAAGCACGGTGGCTGCTCCATAGCCGGCGCTGACTCCGCGCAGCTCCAGGGCGGGGGCGCTCACTGCTCTCCCTTCACGGTCGACCCGAGGTAGGCCCGGATGACGCGGTCGTCCGTCCGGATCTGGCTCGGTGTGCCGGTCGCCAGCAGGCGACCGTTGTCCAGGACGTGGATGAGGTCGCTGATGCGCAGGACGAGGGACATGTCGTGGTCAACGAGGAGGATGGGGATACCCGATGCCGTGATCCGTTCCAGCCTCTCCCCCAGCCAATCGGTCTCATGGCGGTCCAGACCAGCGGCCGGTTCATCAAGCAGCGCTAGCCGCGGCTCGCCCACGATCGCGCGTGCGACGCCTACGAGCTTGCGTTCCCGCTGGGTCAGCTCACGCGGCTGGCGGCGGGCCACTGACGTGAGTTGCAGCAGTTCCAAGGTCGCCTCGACTCGCGGGTCTGCCTCTGGCCGCCTGACCATCTCGCGCAGGGCGCCAGCGAAGGTGAGCCGTCGAGCTGCGATCGTCAGGTTCTCCTCGACGGTGACGTCCTCGAACAACTCCTGCGTCTGCCACGACCGACCGAGTCCCAGATGTGCGCGGTGATTGGCCGACAGTCGCGTGACATCGTGAGTGCCCAACAGGACGCGGCCCGTGGCGCGGTCGCGCAGGAAGCCGGTCACCGCGTCGATGAACGTGCTCTTACCGGCGCCGTTGGGGCCGATGAGTCCTGTGAGTCCGGATGCGGGCACTTCCAGACTGACGTCGTCGAGCGCCGAGACGCCGCCGAACCGGACAGTCAGGCCCACGGTCGTGAGCGCGGCGGTCACGAGGTGACTCCGGATGCCTGAGGAGTCGTCGCATGCCGTCGGCCGCCTGGGCGTAACCGCCGCAGCAGCGCCAGCACCGATTCCCGGGTGGCGCCGTCGATGCCCTGGGGGTACATGACTGCCGTGAGGATGAGGCCGAGACCGGCCACATAGCCGGTGTATGGACCCGCGTCGTAGAACTGTGATTGCGCGAGGAAGAACAGACCTCCCGAGGCCAGCATGCCGGCCCATACGGCGCCGCCGACCGTGCTGACACCGCCGAGATAGACGATGGCAAGCAGGATCAGCGATGAGACCACGTCGAAGGGCTGAGCGCTGAAGGACCCCAGGTTGTAGGCGATGAGTGCACCGCCCAGCCCTGCGAGGCCCGCGGCGATCGCGAACCCGGCGAGCTTGACGGCCGACACATTGACGCCCGCCGCCGCGGCCGCGCGCTCATTGGCTCGCACGGTCAGCATCTGTGCGCCGAGAGTGGTGCGTCGAAGCCTCATGACGAAGTAGGCGGCGGCGGTCGTGACGACGACGAGCAGCAGCCCGAAGGCCGGCGACGGGATGGTGTCGATGCCGAATGGGAACGGGCTTTGGGTGCCGAGTTCGAGCGCGCCGATCGAGGGGACGGGTGCCTGGCGCGTGCCCGAGGATCCCAGCCAGTTGTTCTGCGTGAGCATGAGTTGCTGCAGGGCCACGCCGGCGGCCAGGGTCAAGATCGCCAGACTGGCCCCACGGGTGCGCAAGGACGGGAGTCCGAAGAGGAGCCCGGCGATCACACCCACCGCGATCGCTGCGGGAAGGGTGATCAGGAGTCCCAGGCCAAGGTCCGTTCCGAAGGTAGCGACGGCGAAGGCGCCGAGTCCCGCGAGGCACATCTGGGCGAGGGAGATCTGACCAACGAATCCAGTGACAACGACCACGGACAGGGCCAGAACCGTGCCGATGAGGGAGTTGTTGAGGGCGCCCCGTACCTCGAAAGGTGCGAAGACCGCGAGCCCCAGCACCCCCAGGATCAGCACGATCTGCGCGATGATGCGGGGGCGGTTCATCAGGGGGGCGTACGCCGGCGGGAGTGCTCCGCTGTCGGCGGCGCCGCGGTCAGGCAGTGCTCGGCCGGTGAGAAGCATGACAGCGGCGATCACCAGGAAGGGCAGGGCCGTTCCGAGGCCGACCTTGGGGAACCAGTCCAGCCGAACTTCGGCAAGCAGGATCGTGCTCTGCGTCATCCCCAGGATGATCCCGAACGCCGCGGCGATCGCGAAGGATCGGAAACCGGCCACGAGCGCGACCGCCAGAGCGGGGACGATCACGAGGGTCAGCAGCGAAGGGGTCAGTCCAGTGATGGCGGAGGCGACGATCCCCATCAACCCACCTAGGACCGCAGCGATCACCCAGTTCACGGCCGCGATCCGAGTCGGAGAGACCCCCAACAGGGTGGCGGAGCGCTCGCTCTCAGCAGCCGCCCGGGTGGCGAGTCCGAAGCGAGTCCGCGTGAAGAGCAGAGAAAGCGCAATAGTGATGACCACCACCAGTCCGAGCAGGATGTAGCGGTCAGCACCCAGGGAGATCCCCAGCCACGTGATGGGGTCATCCGGCACGACCGGATCGATCTGTCGGTTACGGAAGCCGAATCGGATCACCAGTGCCGCCTGCAAGGCGATCATCACGCCAACTGATGCTGCGATCTTCGCGAGCGCCGGGGCCTGGCGAAGTGGACGGAAGACGAGACCGTAGAGGACCAGGGCCAGAAGCGCCGCCACGATCAGGCTGCCCACCAGCGCCCAGGCCGCCGGCCATGGACCCCCCAAGGGAATCCCGGCCGGCAGGCCTGGGAGCGGCAGCAGAGGGACGGATCCCTCGGTCGTCAGCGAGTAGTAGGTGTAGGCCGTCCACGAGGCCATGGCACCTTGGGCGAAGTTGACGACTCCTGACGCACGGTAGGTGAGGACGAGACCGAGGGCGATCGATGCGATGACCGCACCCGTGCCCAGACCTAGAAATGCGAACCTCAGGATGTCCACAAAGCGCGCCCCACGTCACCAGCCGCGATTACTGGACCAGGTCGGCGAACTGCGCCATATCCACGGTGATAGCACGGTCTTGTACTGCGCCGAGTTTGCCGTCCTGGATCTCGGCCCAGAACATGGACGTTCCACAGCCACCGATGAAGGGGGCGGTGCCTGGGCACGCGACCGGCGGGAACGTAAGAGGCTCCGCCTCCCACCCTGCTGACAGAAGCGCATTGATTGCCTCAGGCGTCAACGAATCGACGCCGACCTTCTCGTAGATGTCAGCGGCCGCGAGCACGTTCGCAGCGGTGAAGCCGGCCAGCGTCGCGAAGTTGGGCTCACCCTCACCGTAGGTCTCGATGATGCGGCGCAGCTCGAGCGTGCCCGGTCCGGGCATCGACGGATCAAATGTGCCGGTGTTGGTCACGGCGAACTGCCAGCCATCGAGGTCTCCCGTCTCCGCTGCGACCGGTGCGCTGCAGATGTCGGCCGAGGCCACCACGGCCGTCGATCCCAGGTCCTTGAGCGCCTTCCCGACGGGAGCGCACTGGGCGGTGTCGACCAGCAGCATCGCCAGACCGTCCACTCCGGTCGGATCGGCCGCAGCCACGGCGGCGGCGTAGTCGCCACCGGAGGTGACAGGAACGGTTTGCTCCACCGTGATGCCCGCGTTCGCCAAGGCGAGCTCGAACAGCGGCAGGACGGCATCCTTGATGAGCGGGTCGTCCGTGTAGAGGACCGACACGGTCGCGACTCCCTTCTGCTTAAGGATGTCCGAGATCACCGCGGAGGGCACCAGAACGCCCGGGTCAAGGGTGAATGCGTTGGGCGTCGTCATGTCGGGGATGTCGTTGTTGAACGACAGCAGCGCCTTGCGATCGAGAAGCACCTCGTTGACCGCGGCGCTGTTGTAGGTGTTGTCAATGACCAGCGGAACGGTCTGGTCATTGGCGAACTGGTTGGCGCAGGCGACAGCCGACTCCGGCGCATCGCCAGCCGTGCAGAGCACGAGCTCCGCAGGCCTGCCCCCGATGCCGCCCTTCTCGGCGTTCAGGTAAGCCACCACCGCCTTTGCCGCCGCAGACCCCTCAGGGAAGGCAACCGTCTCGTTCTCCTGGTTGATCAAACCGATTTTGACCGCTTCCCCGGCGGGGGCGGGTGCCGCGGACGCGGACCCCGCAGAACTGGCGGTCGCATCGGCCGACGCGGGCGCGCCAGCGCCACTTGGTGAGGACTCTGTCGAGCTCTGCGAGGAACCGCATGCCGCAAGTGCCAGAGCACCAAGCGCCAGTCCGGCAACAAGTTCAAGGTGTCTCGTTCGCGTGCGCATGGGCACTCCTTCGCTAGGTTTGTTGCATGTGTTATACATCATGTGCCACACACGTGCAATAGTCTTCCCCCGAAGGAGGACCCGTGCCCCGACCCGTTGACCACGACGAGCGACGTCGTCAGATCGCCCGTGCAGCCCTGAAGCTGCTGTCATCCAAGGGGCCTGAGGGCCTCAGCATGCGTGCGGTCGCTCGCGAACTCGGTGGCTCCCTGACCGTGGTCACGCACTACTACTCCACACGTCGGGAACTGCTCCTGGACCTTCCCCAGCAATTGGCGCAGGACTGGAGCGAGGACCTGTCAGAGCTCGAAGCACAGGCAGCTACGCCGCGCGCCCGCTTGAGGACCCTGCTCGCCTGGCTCCTCCCCCTCGACAGGGACGGCCTTCAGGAGGAAATGGCGCGCTTCTCCCTACTGGTGGCATCGACCGACGCGGACTCCAGCGAGGCACTCGCCGGCTTCGACGACTACGTCCGCGAACTCCTGCGCCAGCACGTGACCGGCCTGGTCCCCGACGACGCGGTCGAATCGTCCGTCGAGCTCTTCCGCGCATTCACGAACGGCATCGTCGTCAACGCCGTGATGGACCCGGTCGGCTGGCCGGCAAGCCGTCAGGAGGCACTGCTCGACCTGGCCATCGGCCTTATTCTCCCGAACGAGGGACTCCCCGAGTAGCGGGCACATTCTCGCCCTTCTATTTTGCCCCTCGTCACCGTCCAGCACGACACGACGACCCCATGCGAGGACGGCCCGCCTTCACGCTCAGCCACCCCTACTGCGAATGCCCCATCCGCAGGTTCCGACGCTGAACGCAACCAAGGCCTCTGACCAGGTGCCACCGTTGGGCACCGGAAAGTCGTTGCCGTGCATGGCGCATGGAGCAGCTCCTTGCCCGGGGGACCCAGATGCGGCACTCCGTGACCACCGGCGATGGGCGAGTTTAGCCCCAGCCCTAGCCCCAGCCTTGGGGCTATTCTTGGGGCTAAACGGCGATTTCGAAGCAGCCTGTGCATCAACAAGATTCAGAAACTTGTTGCGCTGCAACAGGTTTGACGAGTGGGTCGCCGGGGGCTCGAACCCCGAACCTACGGATTAAAAGTCCGCAGCTCTACCCATTGAGCTAGCGACCCGGGGCCCAGACCTCACCGCGTTGGGCAAGCGTCTTGACTCCGTACCCTCAGGCTAGTCGTCGGCTGCAGACGCATCAGATGCGGTGCACCCGAGGTTTGTCGACATAGCCCTGCTGCCCCTGACATACCGATATCTGGCTCGCCGCACCGCGCGACTCCTCTCGCTGGTCACGGGTCCGTGGGAACACCGATAGCCTCAACTCCACGCCCGGGGGGAGGAGCGCGATGAGCAGCCAGGCCGGGATGATCGCCCAGCTCATCGTGGCCGTGGTTCTTGGCACTGGGATGCTGCTGGCACTCGTGGCGTGGTCCAAGTGGCGGCGGGATCGAGCGGAGCGGGCCAGCGCGCTGTTTCGTGCCCAGGTGGCCCAGGCCTGGATGACCAGCGAGGCGGAGGCCCTGCTGGC
>Ga0315909_10003280_pt1 | contig 19885 bp, 20 predicted proteins | sample LakEriMetagenome_11_FD_203527 | JGI IMG/M metagenome (GOLD analysis project Ga0315909, IMG submission 203527) | Freshwater fungal communities from buoy surface, Lake Erie, Ohio, United States - Buoy 2 MA125 | ecosystem: Environmental > Aquatic > Freshwater > Lake | place: USA: Lake Erie, Ohio... | reverse complement strand
TTCATTGCCAAGGCCATGATGCTCACAGCAACGCTTCCTGAAGCTGAGGTCATGAACCACCCCACCGCAGGCATGGCGCTTGTGTGGGCGGCTGTGCTGATCGGAAGCCTCTGCGCCACGATCGCACTCGCCCGGGCCGGCACCCATCTGTTCTGGTCGGATGGCGCAGTCAAGGCTGCGCAAGGCGCCGGGAACGCGTCCGCGCAACCCGGCCGGCGCGACACCGCCGCAATCGGACTGACCCTGATGGCGCTGACAGGCCTGGTCATGGCCATGGCGCCGATGCAGCGTTATGCCCAGGCCACTGCACAGGAATTGCTGGAGCCTTCCGCGCTGATCGAACAGGTGCTAGGCACGTCGCAGCAACCGAGCCCGCACACCACACCCCCGGAGCCGGTGCCATGACCCCTCCACCCGCGCCCGGCGAAGCGGCCGAGACACCCATGCCGAGCCCGCACCCCGTGGCACACCAGCGTCCAGGCGTGCCGACCGGCTGGCGCGCGCGCCTGCTGCCACGTCCGCTGCTGGCGCTGGCCTTGTGGCTCACCTGGCTGATGCTGCAGCACAGTCTGGAGCCCGCGCATCTGCTCGGGGGTGCATTGCTTGCACTGGTGCTGTCGGCATGGGCGGGTCCGCCTCCTCGCGCCGCGGAATCAATCTCAGCATCGGCATTGCCCTCGGCGGCAAGGCCTGATTCTGCCGAGTCATCGCTCGCAGCAGCCCGCCAGCCAACCCGTGTCGATCGACTGCTCATCGCACTGCGTCTGATCGGCGTGATCCTGAAGGACATCGTGCTCGCCAACCTGCAGGTCGCCCGTCTGATCCTGGGGCGACAGGAACGTCTGACCCCGGGGTTCGTGACGGTACCGCTGAGGGTGCACGATCCACGCGCCGTGTCATGCCTGGCCGCCATCATCACCATGACGCCGGGCACGGTGTCGGCCGAGCTCTCCGACGATCGCACACAACTTCTTGTCCATGCGCTCGATCTGCATGACCCGGAGGCGCTGGTGACCTTGATTCGCGAGCGCTACGAGCAACCCCTGCTGGAGCTGATGTCATGATCCCGCACGCCCTGAACCTTGCCCTCATGCTGTTCTCGGCCGCCATGCTGCTGGCGGGCTGGCGTGTGCTGCGCGGCCCGGAGCCGCAAGATCGCTTGCTGGCGCTGGACGCGCTCTACACGCTGGGCATGGCCATCGTGGTCATCCTGGGTATCCGCGTGCAGTCACGGCTCTATTTCGAGGCTGCGCTGGTGATTGCGATGCTCGGGTTCGTCGCGACCGCCGCAGCTGCGCGCTTCCTGTCGCGCGGCGACATCATCCGACCCGACTGAGCCACGCATGACCACCGAAGCGCTCGCAAGCACCGTCGCCCTGTCCCTGCCGGTCTGGCTCGACCTTGCCGCCAGTGTGTTGCTGGTGGCGGGCGGCCTGTTCGCGCTGCTCGGATCGATCGGGCTGGTGCGTCTGCGCGACTTCCCCATGCGTCTGCACGCCCCGACCAAGGCCAGCACCCTGGGGGTGGGCGGCACGCTGCTCGCCTCAATGCTCTGTTTTGGCTGGTGGGAGGGCCGCCTGCCGGTTCAGGAGCTGCTAATCACCGTGTGGGTGTTTTTCACCGCCCCCGTGACGGCACACTTGCTGATGCAGGCGCATCGGGCACGTCATCCGACTGCCACAGACGCGAATGACGTGGCACCCCGGCCAGCAGAAACGCCATCTGGTCGGACAGAATCCGCCGATTCGCCAGAATGAACGCCTCGTGCCGGTTCGGCACGTACGGCACGTACAAGAGGCGCATGCCTGCAGCCTCTGGCGTGCGATTGCCCTTGCGCTGATTGCAGGCACGACACGCGGCGACCACGTTTTGCCAGATGGTCGCACCGCCGCGCGAACTGGGCGTCACATGCTCCATCTCGAGCGAGGCGGCACTGAACCTTCCACCGCAATAAGCGCACACATGACGGTCTCGCGCAAAGACCATCGTGCGCGTGAGCGCGACCCGATCACCATTGCCGCGCACTTTCCAGCGCGGGCCGTCGATCGCAATGATGGCCGCAATTTCCAGCGTCGATTGACGCCCCTGCAACCGGCTGAATCCACCGTGCAGCACCGTGCGCGCTTCGCCCAGCTCCCAGCGCACTTTGCCGCTGGCGTAGTAGCCCGCCGCGGCTTCGTGGTCGATCCATCGCACCGGCATGCCGGCAATATCGAGAGCCAGGACATCGTGCATCAGGGTACCCATCGGTCAGGCGCGGCGTCGGGGCATCATACGCATACTTTTCAGCTGCCCCTGTTTCAGACTTTTTACATCGAACCTCCTCCATGCACACTCCCCTGCCTGGTCTGCTGCTGCTGGCCACCGGTGGCACCATCGCCGGCGAAGCCGCCTCGCCCGACCGCACACAGGGCTATACGCCCGCCGCAGTGCCCGTCGAACGCCTGCTCGATGCCGTGCCCGGCATCCGGCAACGCGCTCAGGTACGCGCCGAACAGCCCTATGCCATCGGCAGCCAGCATCTCGCGTCGTCGCACTGGCTGACCCTGGCTGCGCGGATCCGCGCAGCACAGTCCGACCCTGCGATCGATGGCATGGTCATCACCCATGGCACCGACACGATGGAAGAGACCGCTTTCTTCCTGGATCTGGTGTGCGCCCGAACGAAGCCGCTTGCGCTGACCGGCGCGATGCGGCCATCGACCGCGCTGGGCGCCGATGGACCGATGAACTTGTACGCGGCGGCAAGCGTGGCCCTGGATCGCCGATGCGCGCAAGCGGGCCCACTGGTCGTCATGAACGATCAGATCTTCACGCCGGATCAGGCGTGCAAGGCCCACACCACGCGCACTGACGCCTTCGTGGCGCGCGAGGGTATGCCGATCGGCGTCATGGCTGACGGCATGCCCCATTGGCGACAGGACCCAGGTGGTTTGGCGCGGACGCGACCCACACTGGCCGAACGGTTCCATGACTTGCCTGCCCACCTGCCCCGGGTCGACATCCTGGCCCAGCAGGTCGATGTCGATGTCGGGATCGTGGACTGGATGCTGTCGCGCGGGGCGCGAGGCATCGTCGTGGCCGGTACCGGGCATGGATCGATTGCGGACCCTCTGCAAGGCGCGTTGCAACGCGCGGCCGCGGCGGGGTGCATTGTCGTGCGTGCCAGTCGCGTTGCAGCAGGTGCGGTGCACCGCGGTGCGAGTGTGGACGACGACGCCCAGGGCTTTGTCGCTGCGGGTTTTTTACCGCCGCACAAGGCGCGGCTGCTCACCACGCTTGCACTGGCTGCCGGCCTGGGGCGCGACGCGATTCAGGCACTGTTCGCGCAGTACTGACTCAGGAGAGCGGGAAGCGGGGCCGGGCGAGGTGCCGGCCAATCGTTCAACCTCGGCGGGAGCGTGCCATGGACTCAAGCCGCGCCAGGCGCAAGTCCAACTCTTCCAGGGCCTGGGACAGCCCGCGCACATGCGAAGACTCGATCAGCTGGCGGCCATCTTCAACCAGGAATTGACGCAGTCCCGAGCGCACCCGCTCGCGCGCTTCGGTCGAACGCACGGAAAGATCGCGTACGGTCTGGCCGGCCCGATGCGCCAGCGCATCGCCCACCACCTGGCTCAGGTCTTCCTCGACCTCCCAGCGCAGATGCTGAGCGATCTCAGCGACCGCGGCGGCAACCATGGCGTCGCCTTCGACTTTCAGATGCCCCGCCAGCGCCTGAGGCCCGCCGCGCACCGTATCGAAGACAGCATTGACCGATGGCGTGAGCACCAAGGTCACGCTGGGCAACTCGCTTGACGTTGTTTCGAGGGTGCCGTCGGTGGCGATGCGGGCGTCTGCACTGACGCGCCCCAAAGGCGAGACTACCGCCATGCGCACTGTCCGCCCGGCATGGACCCGCAGCTTTTCACGGGCCCACACCTGCTGACGCAGGACATGGTTGAGCGCGCTCAGCCCCACCTGAGCCACGGGCAGTGGCAGAGCGGCCAATGCAGTGCGCGCTATTGGCTCAGCGAGCCTCTGCCCCTGGTCAGGCCTGGGACAGTTGCTGGATGCCGGCCAGGACCCAACCGCCTTGGGTGCCAACGGGTCGGGCAAAGTTCCAGACCTCATCGAACGGCTGTGCAGCGGCACCCGCCTCTTCGCGAATCATGCCGGTGAACCGCACGCTGGCGAGCTGCTCAACCGGCCCGGTATCCACACCAAGCAGTTCAGCCTCGAGTGTGACGACATCGGTCTGATTGGCAGCACCCTGCCGCGCGTCGATTTCGAGCTTGAGCTCAGCGAACATTTCGGGGCTGGTGAACTCGCGCAGATCGGCAGTGTTGGCCGCGTCATACGAAGCCTGCAAGCGCACGAAGCACACTTTGGCCGTCCGCACGAAGTTCGGTCCATCGAAGTCGGCGGGCACACGTCCGGAAGCGGCAGGCGCCTGCAGCGGCTCGAAGGCGGCGGCCGCAGGCTGCGCAGTGGAAGCAGCCTGCTGTGGCAGCGGTGCGTACTGGGGCACCGAGGCCTCCTGGCCAAGCTGAGACGTGGAATACCCTGCGCCTGCGAAGGCAGGCTCACGACCGGCTCCGGAGCGGGCCATGTTCGCGCCCATCTTGCGACGGGCCATGAACCAACCCACCAGTGCAAGCGCGCCGACGACGAACAGGCCCATGAGCATTGCCGAGGCGAGTTCCTCACCGAACCCGAAGTGGCTGGCGAGCGCTGCCAGACCCAGGCCAGCGGCCAGACCAGCAAGCGGACCCATCCAGCGGCTGCCACGCGACGCAGGCGCCGCTTGCGGGGCGGCCGCGGGGCGCGGCGTTGCAGCGGTACCGCCAGGCTGAGACGGCGACGCATCGCGCTTGAGATTGCCAGAGGGGGCCTGCTTGCCCACGGACTGACCACCGCCCACGCGCTTGGCCTGCGCATCGGACAAGCCGATGGAAGCGGTGCTGACCACAAGCATCAAAGCGATCCAGAACGACTTCATACACAAGCTCCTGCGACCTTAAAGGTCTAAAGATTGGAACAACTGATGATGCGCCGATCCTACCCGGGACGATGTGACCGACTCAATACTTCACTGCATCATGTAGGGCTACTACACCCAGACTCAAGTTGTAGTAACTCACACGCCCGAATCCTGCGGCCTCAATCATGGTTTTGAGCGTCTCCTGATCCGGATGCATTCGGATCGATTCGGCGAGATACCGGTAGCTTTCAGCGTCGCCGGCGATCATTTTGCCCAGTCGCGGCAGCACATTGAACGAGTAGGCATCGTAGACCGGTGCCAGCGGCTTCCAGACACGGGAAAACTCCAGAACCAGCAAATGCCCGCCCGGTTTGAGTACCCGGTGCATCTCGCGCAGGGCCGACTCCTTGCGCGTCATGTTGCGCAGCCCGAAGGCCACACTGACCCGATCGAAATGCTTGTCCGGAAAAGGCAGGGCCTCTGCATCGCACTGCGCCACCGGCGGCACCAGACCCTCATCAAGCAGACGATCACGTCCGCGCGCCAGCATCGATCCATTGATGTCCGTGAGCCAGACCTCACCCGTCGGCCCTACCCGGCGCAAAAACGCTCGCGTGAGATCGCCGGTGCCCCCGGCGATGTCGAGCACCCTCATGCCCGGGCGCAACGCCGCCTGCCGCACCGTGAAGGCCTTCCATGCGCGATGCAGGCCCGCCGACATGAAGTCGTTCATCACGTCATAGCGGGTGGCAACCGAATCGAAGACCTCGGCCACCTTGCCCGCCTTCTCGCCCTCGGTCACGGTGCGATAGCCGAAATGCGTGCGGCCGTCTTCTGAGGAGCGCGGCGATTCAGGCGGCTGTGTCATCGGTCAATGGCTTGGGAGTAGTCGGTCAGGTGGTATCCGCTGCGTGCGGATGAGTCTCTAGAGTCTTCAGCTGCGTGGTCGTGACAGGGCGGTGGCGTTCACGATCGTCTCTTTGGGCAATGCCGAAGGAGCCGGCGCCGGGTCGCGGCTGGCATGGGCCGCCTTGAGCCGATCGAGATAGTCCTTCCACAGGCGTGTCTGGTGCGTCCCCAGCCAATGGAGATACTCCCAGCCAAAGATGCCGGTGTCATGCCCGTCGGTGAAGCGCGGCTGCACGCCGTAATGCCCCACAGGTTCGATGGCATCGATGCCCACTTCGCGTTTGCCGACCTGCAGCACCTCCTGGCCAGGCCCATGCCCACGCACCTCGGCCGAAGGCGAGTAGACACGCAGTAGTTCAAAGGGCAACCGGAAGGACGTGCCATCGGCAAACGCCAGTTCCAGAATGCGCGACTGCTTGTGCACGACGACCTGAGTCGGCATCGGGGTGCCCGGTTCGAGTCCGGCCATGAAACCATCCACAAGAAAAAGGGGGGAGCAACGATGGTAGCGCGAATCAACTGCGCCACTGCCGGATGCCCGTCTCAGACGTGCACGATGCGCGCCGGGTTGAAGCGCGGGTTCTCGAACCCGCCAGCGCGCATCGGATAACCGCGCGGATTGCACAACACCCGGCAGCCTGCCGTGAAGTAGTCGTGGGAACTGTGCGTATGCCCGTGGACCCACAGGTCGGCACAACCAGGCAGGCCATCGAGATCACTGGCAAAGGCCGGGTTGGACGCGGCGGCGGCAAAGGCAGGAGAGACCGAATGCCAGCTTGGCAGATGGTGGGTCACTACGACCCGGGCTCTTGCCCGTCGCGGCGCAGCCAGGGCTGGCTCAAGCCAGGCGCGTGCCTGGCTGTGCAGCGTGATCGAGTCCTGTGGGGTGAAGGGCCGAGCCTGTGACGCATCATCCACGTGCCGAGTGGCGATACGCCGATAGTCCAGCATCGTCCGATGGGCGCTGGCCATGGCCTCTTGCGCCGGCATGGCGCGCGGACGGCCTGCGCGCTCGTACAGTCGATAGTCAGTCCACAGGGTGCACCCCAGGAACTCCACATCGCCCAGCACGACGCTGCAGTGCTCCAGAAAGCAGATGTCCAGGGCGTGCGCGGTGTCGCGCATGGCCTGCAGCGCCGGTTCGCGGACGGTATTGAAGTACTCGTGGTTGCCCGCAATCTGCACGATCGGGTGATCGGGGAAGGTTTCTCGGGCCCACCGCAGGGCCAGCGAGGCCTGCCCGATATCGCCGGCCAGGACCACCACGTCAAACGCGTCTCGGTCCGCCGTGGCGGCGAAATACGCGTACTCCACATGCAGATCGGACAACACCAGCAGGCGCATCATCTGCTGCACACAAAGCGGTCGGTTGAACGGCGTGCTCGCATCAGATCAGTGCGATCAGATCGGTGAGGTGGGTCGCCCTCTGCGACAAGACGACCCGCACGGCCTCAGAACTTGGTGTAACCGCCATCGATCACGAACTGCTCGCCGGTGTGATACGCCGAGGCCTTGCTGGCCAGGTACACCGCGATGCCGCCGAAATCATCGATATCGCCCCAGCGGCGCACCGGAATACGCGGCATCACGTTGCCGGCGAATTTTTCATTGTTGAACGAACGCTCGGTCATCTCGGTGGCGATCCAGCCGGGCAGAATCGAATTGACGCGGATCTTGTAGCGCGCCATTTCCACAGCGACAGCTCGCACGTAGGACGTGACCGCGCCTTTTGATGCACCGTAGTGACTGTTGCGTGCGGCCCCCTCGACAGCCGCCGTGCTGGCCGTGGCCACCAGTGCGCCGCCCTCACCATGCTCCACCATGTGACGCGCTGCAGCCCGGAAGGTCAGGAACACGCCTTCCACATTGATGCGTTGGATACGCTTGAATTCTTCGAGCGACATGTCGAGGATGGTCTGACCCTTGCCACCGACACCGGCATTGGCAAAGCAGGAATGCACTTTGCCAAGCGCTGCGACTGATGCAGCGAAGGTGCTCTCCACCTGCGCCTCATCGCCGACGTCACACACGAACGCATGCACGCGCTTTGCGTCACCGCATTCAGCCGCCAGCGTTTCCTTGGCCTTGGCGGTCTTTTCGTCGCGCGAGCCCCAGATGGCCACCGATGCGCCAGCGGCCAGCAGTGCGCGCGCCATGCCGTAGCCGATGCCGCCATTGCCGCCCGTGACGACGGCGCCCTGGCCGGTCAGGTCGAAGGGTGTGTACATGTGGGTCTCCTGAATGTGGTCTGGTTGAAGGTCTTGATGATACCGAGGCGCGGCGCAAGCGTCGCAGCGCGGCCCTCATCAAGCCCGCTGCGAATCCTCACGCGATGACAATCACCTCGGCATCTGGCTGCGCTGCATAAAGCCGTTCGACGAGCGCGGCCCGCCGCTCCAGACCAGCACGCTGGTTGATGTAGCCCTTGTCGGTGAGTTCATTGCCGTCAACCGAAGGCGGCTCGGTCATGAGCATGACCCGCGCAATGCGCATGCTCGAACCGGTCGCAGAGGTATTGTGAGCCGCCAGCCCTGCACGCATCGCCTGGATGACTGCAGGCTCATGCACTACCTGCTCCAGGGTTGCATCGGGCTTGCCGCACAGGACTCTGCAGGCGCCCAGATTGGGCCAGGCCAACAGCGCGACATATTCGCGGTCCTGACCGGCGACCAGCGCATCCTGTATGACCGGCGAAGCCGCTGCGATGGCGGCCACACGCAGCGTGCCCACATGCACGAAGGTGCCCGAGGTGAGTTTGAAGTCCTCGACCACCCGGCCTGCAAACACCAGCCCTTCCTCGGGGCGCTCGGGATCGACGAAGGTGGCGGCGTCGCCGATCTTGTAGAAGCCTTCCTCGTCGAACGCCTTGGCAGTGAGCTCAGGCTGGCCATGGTAGCCAGGCGTGATGATCGGGCCGCGCAGACGAATCTCGAACTTAGGACCTGCCGGCACGAGCTTCAATTCGACACCGGGATACGGCAATCCAATGAGCCCGACCCGCTCGGTATTCCAGTAGGTGGAGGTGGCCGTGGGCCCTGTTTCGGTCGCACCCCATCCGGTGGCCATGACGATGCGCTCGCCGGTGTGTCGAACGGCCAGCGCCTGCAGACGCCGATACAGGTCGTCCGGCAAGGTGGCGCCGCCATAGGCAAACAGTTGCAGCTGCTTGAAGAAGGCCCGCGCCAGCGCGTCGTCCTGCTCCAGCGCTGTGGCCAGCATGGCGTAGCCGGCCGGCACATTGGCGAAATAGGTGGGCGACATCTCGCGCAGATTGCGCAAGGTTTCGTCGAACAATCCCGGCACGGGGCGACCATCGTCGATGTAGAGCGTGCCGCCATCGGCCATGAGCGGATTGAGCATGGCATTGCCGCCCATGGTGTGATTCCAGGGCAGCCAATCCAGGACTTCGGGGCGCGGGTCGCCATCGCGAAGCGGGCGTGCCTGCTGCGACATGGTGGTGTTGGCGCACATCATCCCGTGGGTATTGATGACCGCCTTGGGCATGCCCGTGGAGCCCGAGGTGAAGAGCAGCTTGCCGATGGTGTCGGGGCGCAGCGCATCGACGCTGGCTTGCACATCGGATGTCACTGGAGTTTCGGCCAGGGCATGAAACGAAAGGCTGTCGAAGCCTGCGGGCGGGCGGTCGACATGCACGATGCGCATGCCGCGCAGATCCAGTGCAGCCAGTGCCTTCTCGAACGGCGGACCATCCTGAACCATGATGACCGCCGGCTTGATCAGCGCAAACACGTGGCGCAGCTTGGCGTGGTCCTGACTGACGAGTGAATACGAGGGCGATACCGGCGCAGCGGGGCGCCCGGCCTGCATGGCTGCCAGCATCATGAGCGCGTGCTCGAGCGAATTGCCGCTCAGGATGGCCACCGGTTGCCCGGCAGGCAGATCAAGGTTGATCAACGCCTGAGTGAGCGCATTCGCCTTAGCGAGGGTCTCTCCGTACGACAGCCGATGCCAGTCGCGCTGAGGGCCGCGCCGCTGGGCCAGGAAGGTGCGGGTAGGTGTCTCTGTACCCCAACGGCGCACGAAGGACGGCAGGTGCGGCGCCACCGGGCCCAGGGCCACACGGGAGCGCATGAGCATCGTGCCATCGGCTCGACGGTCCAGGGCGATATCCCGGGGGGCCCAATCGATATGGCGAAACGGGGGTACGGCGGTGGCACCGGTGGCGCTCATCGGGGGTCTCCTGGATCAGGTCGTCTTGGGGCTACGCTGGGTGGATTCAGGCCAGGGCGGTGCGACTGGTGCCGCCGCGTGCGTGATCGATACAGATATTGTCGCAGACCTGAGCAGCGGAACCGTCCTGCGATGCAGCACCAATGGCTTAGGCTTACTGTCCGATTGCATGCGCCCGAGCGCCTTGATACGCTGCGTCGATGGGTGCTTTCAATATCGCATTGCTCAACGCGCTGCTGTCGATCGGCGTGCAGCCCGAGCGCGCCCGCGAAGTGGTAGAGCTCTTTGATCGTTCGGTGGATGAGCGCTACGGGCTACACGCGCAGATCATCGCAACCAAACGCGACGTGGCTGAGCTGGAAACGCGGCTGGCCCGGGACATTGCTGCATTGGATAACAAGCTGGTGCAGGGTTTGGCTGAATGCAACGGGCGCATTGCCGAGGCGAAGGTCGATCTCGTGAAGTGGTTGCTGGGCGCACTCACCGCTCAGACCGCGCTGATCGCCGGCATCATCAAACTTTTTTGAGCCTGCAACCGTGGGGTCATTCAGCATCGCTTTTCTTGAGACGCTCGTGTCCATCGGCGTGCAGCCCGATCGGGCACGCTCGCTTGTTGAAATGTTTGACCGGTCCATCGACGAGCGCTACGGGCTGCACGCACAGATTCTTGCTACCAAACGTGACATCGCCGAATTGGAAACGCGGATGGTGCAGGGCCTGGCTGATTGCAATGGACGCATTGCCGAATGCAACACCCGCATCGCCGAAGCCAAGGCCGATCTGGTGAAGTGGCTGCTGGGTGCGCTGACCGCACAGACCGCGCTGATCGCCGGCATCATCAAACTTTTTTGAGCCTGCAACGATGGGGGCATTCAGCATCGCTTTTCTTGAGACGCTCGTATCGATCGGCGTGCAGCCCGATCGGGCACGCTCGCTCGTGGAGATGTTCGACCGGTCGATCGATGAGCGCTACGGGCTTCACGCGCAGATCATCGCCACCAAGCGTGATGTGGCTGAGCTCGAAACGCGGCTGGCCCGGGACATTGCTACGCTGGATAACAAGCTGGTGCAGGGCCTGGCTGATTGCAATGGACGCATTGCCGAATGCAACACCAGCATCGCCGAAGCCAAGGTCGACCTGGTGAAATGGCTGCTGGGTGCGCTCACTGCGCAAACAGCGCTGATCGCGCTGATCGCCGGCATCGTCAAACTTTTTTGAGCCTGCAACCGTGGGGTCATTCAGCATCGCTTTTCTTGAGACGCTCGTGTCCATCGGCGTGCAGCCCGATCGGGCACGCTCGCTTGTTGAAATGTTTGACCGGTCGATCGACGAGCGCTACGGGCTTCACGCGCAGATCATCGCCACCAAGCGTGATTTGGCTGAGCTTGAAACGCGGCTGGCCCGGGACATTGCTGCGCTGGATAACAAGCTGGTGCGGGGTTTGGCCGAGTGCAACGGCCGCATCGCTGAATGCCATAGCCTTATTGCTGTATGCAATACCCGTATCCCAGAAGTCAAGGTCGACCTGGTGAAATGGCTCCTGGGTGCGCTCACCGCACAGACTGCGCTCATCGCCGGCATCGTCAAGCTTTTATAACGATGCCCCACTCCCGTGCGGTGCAACAAGCACACCTGCGGGGAGATCGTTAACGCTTGATCTGCGCCCTAGCACCCAATGGCCCCATCCACAGCCATCCGAGCACAAGCAAGTCCATCAAGGCGCATCAAGGCGCCGTCACCGCCACCCGTCCCAGCAGAATATCTTCGTACGCATTCAGTGACGTGGCTCCACCCGTATGCAGGAACAAGACCCGCTCCTTCGCACCGATCTCGCCCCGCCGGATCAGGTCGATCATTCCGGCCATGACTTTGCCGGTATAGACCGGGTCGAGCATGATGGCCTCGGTGCGGGCCAGCAACTGCACGGCTTCCACCATGCGCGCATTAGGCACTGAATACTTAGGCTGCCAATAACCACCGCGGGTCACCACCGCTTCGCGAGGCACCGTGATGCCAAGACCCAGCAGGTCGCACACCGCCTGTGCTTCACGATGTACCAGCGGGTCCTGGTCGGCCGGGTCGCGGCTCACGCCAATGCCCAAAAGCGGCACATCGATGTGATTGCCCAAAAAGCCTGCCACCAGCCCACCGTGCGTGCCCGAGCTGCCGGAGCCCACCACCACGCGGTCAAAGCGCAGACCCTGCTCGAACCACTGCTGCTGCAGCTCCTGCGCACAGGCCACGTAACCCAATCCGCCCAGCGCATTGGAGCCGCCACCGGGAATGATGTAGCCGCGTCGACCCTCAGCCTTGAGCGCATCGGCCACGCGCTGCATGGCGGCACCCATGTCGGTGCCGGCGGGCACCACCTCAATCGACTCCACCCCCATCAGGCGATACATGAAGTGATTGCCGCTGGCCTGCTCGCTGAAGGACCCCGCGACGCGCTCCTCAATGACGAAGCGGCACTTCAGGCCCTCCTTGACCGCAGCCGACAAGGTGATGCGGCAATGGTTGGACTGCGGTGCGCCACAGGTGACGAGCGTGTCGGCGCCCTTTTCCAGCGCATCGGCCACCAGAAACTCGAGCTTGCGGGTCTTGTTGCCGCCGGGCGCCAGCCCCAGCATGTCATCGCGCTTGACCCAGATCTCGGGCCCACCCAGCGCCCGACTGAAGTTGGGCATCGGCTCAAGCGGCGTGGCGCCTTGGGTGTAACGGCGGCGGGGAAAGCGGGACAGATCCATCGTCAGAGACTCCAGTGCGCGGTATCGTCGATCGGATAAACAGGGCGCCGCATGCGTGTCCATGGCAGCGTCTTAAGCTTGGGGGTGGTCAGCCCCGGGCAGTCGACTTCGAAGATGCGTTCGGGTGGTGCGAAGGTATCGAACGCCGCCCGAAAATGACCGCGGCTCTTGACCACGAGCGTGCGGACATCGGCCAGGTCGACACCGAGGATATCAAGCTGCGCAGGATCAAGCAGTTGCTGGCGCAGGCTGATCACCGCAATGCGCAATCCGTCGATCTGCAACAGCGCACTGGGTCCCATTTCGCGCGTGGATCCGGCGGCCAGGCCACGACGTCCGACGAAGCGGCCGTCTGACAGCGCCAGCACCCTCGCCGAGGCTTCGAATGGCTGTGCATAGCGATCGCCGACGACACCCCGATTGAAGCAGACCGGGATCTGTGCACCGACCCCGGCCTGGTGGGCCTGCGCGGCAACCGGCGCATCAGTGTGCACGCCCATCAGCACGCCCTGAGCCCCTGTCCGGTGCAGCGCTGCCATGAGCCAGGTGGTGTTGCCGCCCCCGCCCGCGCCCGGGTTGTCCGCCACATCGGCCAGGATCAGCCCAGCGCCGTGAGGATGTCGACCGGCCTGTACCGCCGAAGCGACCGCATCGTCCATCTCGGTCAGTCGCAATTCAAATCGCTCGCGGGCGGCCCAGACCAGCTTGGCCAATGACTCCGCCGCACCACGTGCAGCGTCACGGTCGCCATGCGACGCACTCACCACCACCGCAAAGCCGCAGGTCGGGCTGTCCGCCAAGGCAAAGCCGCCACACAAGGAAACATCCAGAATGTGGCCGCCCACATGGGTCTGCCCGATCTCGATGAGCGCGTGATACGGCATGCCCGGCGCCACGAGCTGGGTGGTCGCAGGCGGCACGAGCGGCAGCTTGACCAGCGCCACCACACCTGGTCCATGCGCAAGCAGGGTGCGCAGGTGGCGCGCGCAGTCGGCACCCCGGGCGCGCTGGTCCACGTGCGGATTGGTCCGATACGCGACAAAGGCCGACAACGCATCGGTCATCCGCGGCGTGACATTGGTATGCAGATCGAACACCGCCACCACCGGCACATCAGGCCCCACGATCTGACGGATCCGCTCAAACAGCACGCCGTCCGGATTGTCGTCTTGCGTGGTGAGTGCCGCGCCATGGGCCGCGATGAACACACCGTCCACAGGCCCCGCAGCGCGTAAGCCTTCGCTGATTTGCGCCAGCAACTGCTCGAAGAAGACATGCTCCACAGGCCCGCCGGGCTGCGCGGCTGCCACGCGCAGCGCCACGGGCTCCCAGGGCCCGCTCGCATCCATCTGCGCAGTGAATCCGGTGAGGGTGGGCAGCGCATGCGACTGGGGCGCACGCATCTGCTCAAGCAGCGCCTCACCCGATTGGTCGAAGACTTCGGCAAACGAGGTGGCCGTGCTGATCGGCGACCAGCGGTTGCACTCGATGAAAAACCCGCAGACCGCGATGCGAGGGCGGTCTGACTTAACGGAAGCGCGTTGGGGATGGCTCATGCGCAGCGTCTCATGCGTAGTGTCTGATGAGGGGCGAGACATCAGGAACGTCTCATCAAGGGTGTCTCATTCGGGTTTGATCCGCGAAGCAATCGGACCGTAGGTCTTTTGCTCGCCTTCATAGAACGCACGCGCCTGCGCCACGGTGAGCGGACGCGACAACTCGGAGCCGGCCTTCAGGCGTGCCTCGCGCACGGCCGGCACCTGCAGCGTCTCGTTCACCGCCGCATTGAGTCGATTGAGAATGGCTTCAGGGGTGGCTGCGGGCGCCAGGACCATTCCCCAGGTCTGCAGGTCCAGGTCCTTGAGCTCTTTGGTCTCTGAAAATGCAGGCACATCGCGCAAAGACGCCACCCGGGTGCGCGACGACACACCCAGCGCCTTGATGCGACGTGTCTCCAGCATCGGCATGGCATTGGGCACTGACGTGGCCCCCAGGTCGATCTGGCCAGCCAGCAGGTCGGTGATGATGTTCTGACCGCCCCGATACGGAATGTGAACCATGAAGGTGCCCGTGCGCGCCTTCACGATTTCAGCCGTGACATGCTGAAAGGTGCCGATGCCAGGCGATCCGTAGGTGAACTTGCCCGGGTTGCGCCGCGCGAGCGCAAGCCACTCGTCGAGCGTGTTGGCCGGAAAATCAGGCCGCACCACAAAGCACAGTGGTGTGGCACCTGCCAGCGCAACCGGCACCAGGTCACGCGAGCTGTAGTTCACCGAGGGATTGATCAGAGGCACCAGCACCGCCTCACTCAACGAACCGTAGATCAGCGTATGGCCATCGGGCACAGCGCGCACCAGACGCTGTACACCGAGTGCGCCGCCGGCGCCCGCAATGTTTTCGACCACCACCGACTGGCCCAGACGCTTACCCAATTCCCCGGCGATGAGACGCGCGCCAAAGTCCGAGGCGCCGCCGGCGGTGTAGGGCACGATCAATGTGATCGGCCGGTTGGGGTAGGCAGGCTGCGCGCGCAGCCAGGCAGGCGCGCCCGCCCAACCCGCTGCGGCGGCCACCCACAGGCGGCGCTTCGATCGCATGGTCATCCAGAAGTCTCCCTTTGTTGAGCAGCTGCATGGTCAGGTGATGCGTCGAGCGCAGGTCATTGCCAGCTGTCTGAGCTGCCGATCGTAGGGCCAAGCGCACCCGGGTACAAAGAGGGTATTTCGCCAACGGGCATGGCAATATCGCCATTCATGAGTCGACCCCGCCATACCGATCCACCCGCCGTCTGCCGGGTCGAGATTCTCACCGGCCCGCAGATGCTGAGCGGCCCGGGGATGGCTGTGGTGGATGTGCTGCGCACGGCGGTCGCGCTGGGCGCGATGCGGACGGATGCATGCCGCATCGCCTGGCAATGGACGGACCTGCAGGGCCGAGCAGGCCCAAGACACCTGCCACGCGAGGGCCGACGCAGCGCGCACCCCGACGTGGTGGTCGTGCCCGGTTGGCACGCACGACATGGCCCGCATCTGGACCAACTGGTACGACGCGCCGGGGCACTGCGCGAGCGTCTGCACACCGTGCATGCCCGTGGCGGGCAGGTGGTTGGGATTTACACAGGCGTGGCACTTCTGGGAGCGTCGGGCCTGCTGGAGCAGCGCCAGGCATCGGTGCCCTGGCCCTTCGCACAAAGCATTCGACGCGGTGCGCCCACCATGCAGCTGGCGCACGATCAGGCTATGGTGAGCAGCGAGCGGATCTGGACCTGCGACTCACCCGCGCTGACCACCGAACTCATCCTCCAGGTGTTGCGCGAGCGCGGCCTGCGCTCATTGGCCGATTCAGTGGGATCGATCCTGCTGCATTCAGCGCAGCGCCAGCGCCTGCTTCCGCGCATCGAGGCCGACAGCCGCACCCGCATGAGTCCAGGTGCCATGGAGCGCGCACGCAGATGGCTGGAAGAACACATCGATCAGCCGTATCGCCTGCAGGACGTTGCACGCGCTGCGGCGATCAGCGAACGCTCGCTGTTGCGACACTATCGCGCGGCCCACGGCATGACGCCGCTGCAATACCTGCATCAGGCCCGCGCCACCCGTGCCCGCATGTTGCTGGAGACCACTTACCTGACCGTGGAGGCGATCTCGGAAGCCTGCGGATACCGCGATGCGGCCATGTTCCGGCGCGTGTTCAGCGAAGCCACCGGCCAGACGCCATCGGCTTATCGCGAACAGTTCAGACTCAGACCACGCCGCCGCGACTGGGGGCGAGACTGGCGTCGCAATTGGGATGTGCCATAAGCAACCGTCAGCGACCGTCAGCGCGGCGCATCCCAAGCAAGGGAGGTGCGCGCCGCGCGTCGATTACACCAGCACGCGCTCGATGCCGCCCTCGTTGGCGCGCTTGACGTACTGAGGCATCCAGTCGGCGCCCAGCACATGGCGCGCGATTTCCACCACGATGTAGTCGGCTTCAATATCGGCATCGCCCTGATAGCGCGACAAGCCCTGCAGGCACGAGGGGCACGAGGTCAGGACTTTCACCGGACCGTCGAAGGTTGCACCGGCCTGTCCGGGAGGCGCTGCATCGGCACCCGCACGCACAGCCTGCGCACCGCGCACCATTTCCTCTTCCTTGCGAAAGCGGATCTGCGTGGAAATGTCTGGCCGGGAAACCGCCAGCGTGCCGGACTCGCCACAGCAGCGATCGTTCTTGCTGACCGTGCCGTTGAGCTCGGCATTGACCAGCGCGTTAACCACCTTGAGTGGCGCATGCGCCTTCATGGGGCTGTGGCAGGGGTCGTGATACATGTAGCGAGTCCCGGTCACGCCCTGCAACTGCACGCCTTTTTCCATCAGGAACTCGTGGATATCCACGATGCGGCAGCCCGGGAAGATGCGCTCGAACTCATAGTGCTGCAGCTGGTCGTAGCAGGTGCCACACGACACCACCACGGTCTTGATGTCCAGATAGTTCAGCGTGTTGGCCACGCGATGAAAGAGCACCCGGTTGTCGGTGATCATTTTCTCGGCGACATCAAACTGCCCCGACCCGCGCTGCGGATACCCGCAGCACAGATAGCCCGGCGGCAGCACGGTCTGCACGCCCACATGCCAGAGCATGGCCTGCGTGGCCAGCCCCACCTGCGAGAACAGCCGCTCCGAGCCGCAGCCTGGGAAGTAGAAGACCGCCTCGGCATCCACCGCCATCGACTTGGGATCGCGGATGATCGGCACATAGCGCGAATCTTCAATGTCCAGCAGCGCGCGCGCGGTTTTCTTGGGCAGATTGCCCGGCATCTTTTTGTTGACGAAGTGGATGACCTGCTCGGTGAGCTTGGGCCGACCCAGCGTGGCGGGCGGGCGCGCCGTTTGTGCCTTGACCGGTGCCTTGAACAGGTCATGCGCCACGCGCTGCGCCTTGTAGCCCCAGTCGATCATGACCTTGCGCGTGGCATTGATCGTGGTCGGATTGGTGGCGTTCAGGAAGAACATCGAGGCCGCCGTACCGGGGTTGAAGCGCTTCTGACCCATCTTGCGCAGCAGGTTGCGCATGGCCATGGACACATCACCGAAATCGATGTCCACCGGGCAGGGCGATGCGCACTTGTGGCACACCGTGCAGTGATCGGCCACGTCGCCGAATTCGTCCCAGTGACGAATGGACACGCCGCGGCGCGTCTGCTCTTCGTACAGGAACGCTTCGATGAGCAGCGAGGTGGCCAGAATCTTGTTGCGCGGGCTGTACTGCAGGTTGGCGCGCGGCACATGGGTGGCGCATACCGGTTTGCACTTACCGCAGCGCAGGCAGTCCTTGATCGAGTCGGCAATCGAACCGATGTCGGACTGCTGCAGGATCAGCGACTCCGCCCCCATGAGGCCGAAGCTTGGCGTATAGGCATGGCGCAGGTCGCCGCCTTCAAGCAGCTTGCCCTTGTTGAAGCGGCCTTCAGGGTCAATGCGCTGTTTGTAGTCGCGAAACGCCTGGATTTCCTCGGGCGCAAGGAACTCGAGCTTGGTGATGCCAATGCCGTGTTCGCCGGAAATCACACCGTCCAGTGAGCGAGCCAACGCCATGATGCGGACAACCGCCTCATTGGCCTCCTGCAGCATTTCATAGTCATCGGAGTTGACCGGCAGGTTGGTGTGCACATTGCCGTCGCCAGCATGCATATGCAGCGCAACGAATACGCGACCACGCAGCACTTTGCGATGCAGCTCGATGCAGCGCTCGAGCACCGGGCGGAAGGCTTGCCCTGCAAAGAGCGCCGACAGCGGTGCCAGCAGCTCGGTCTTCCAGGACATCCGGATGCTGCGGTCCTGGAGCAGATGAAACAGGGTCTGCGACGGATCTTTTGCAGCACGCTCACGGGCCAGTGCGGCCGCCTGCGGCAGCTCAAGGCGTTGCAGACTGTCGGCCGCTTGCGCAAGCGGCTCATCCAGTCCACCCAACAGGTAAGACCAGCGCGCCTGGACCACCTCCATCCGCTCGCGGGCCCGCTCCAGACGATCCTGAAGCAACTCGACCGGCATGCGTCCGTCCGCCGTGGTGTCGTCCGACTTGCCCAGCGGCAGCGTGGACGGATCGACCCCGAGCGCCTCGGTCAACGCATCGACCAGACGCAACTTGTTGCGTGCCGACAGCTCGATGTTGATGCGCTCGATGCCGTCGGTGTATTCGGCCATGCGCGGCAGCGGGATGACCACGTCTTCGTTGATCTTGAAGGCATTGGTGTGCCGGGCAATGGCGGCGGTGCGGGCCCGATCGAGCCAGAAGGTCTTGCGTGCTTCGGGCGACACGGCCACGAAGCCCTCGCCCGAGCGGCCATTGGCCATGCGCACGACTTCGGAGGTGGCCCGTGCGACCCCTTCGTCGTCGTCGCCCACGATATCGCCCACCAGCACCATCTTGGGCAGGCCACCGCGCCGCGACTTGGTGGCATAGCCCACCGCGCGCAGATAGCGCTCGTCCAGGTGCTCAAGCCCAGCCAGGATCGCGCCGTGCGGGCGGGCATCGAGGTAGGTCTTGATTTCAACGATCGAGGGCACGGCGTCCTTGGCCTGACCGAAAAACTCCAGGCAGACCGTGCGCACATGCCGCGGCATGCGATGCAGCACCCAGCGCGCCGAGGTGATCAGGCCATCGCAACCTTCTTTCTGGATGCCGGGCAAACCGGCCAGGAATTTGTCGGTGACGTCCTTGCCCAGGCCCTGCTTGCGAAACCGTCGGCCTTCGATGTCCAGCGTTTCAGTGCGCACCGGTGCGCCGCGCATGCGGCCATCGGTGCCGAGCGCATTGGGCTCGAACCAGTCAAGGCGAAACCGCGCGAGGGGCGCATCGTGAATCTTGCCTAGGTTATGGCCCAGGCGCGTCACTTCAAGCCACTGGCCCTGCGGATCGACCATGCGCCACCAGGCGAGGTTGTCCAGCGCGGTGCCCCAGAGCACAGCCTTCTTGCCGCCGGCATTCATGGCGATGTTGCCGCCAATGCAGGACGCTTCCAGCGAGGTGGGATCGACCGCAAAGACCAGACCCGCGGCATCAGCCGCTTCGGTCACGCGCTTGGTGACAACACCG
>Ga0315909_10003279_pt1 | contig 19886 bp, 21 predicted proteins | sample LakEriMetagenome_11_FD_203527 | JGI IMG/M metagenome (GOLD analysis project Ga0315909, IMG submission 203527) | Freshwater fungal communities from buoy surface, Lake Erie, Ohio, United States - Buoy 2 MA125 | ecosystem: Environmental > Aquatic > Freshwater > Lake | place: USA: Lake Erie, Ohio... | reverse complement strand
TGACCTTGATCATTTTGCCGTTACCGCTACTCTTAATGGGGTGGCGGTAAAGGTGATTTTTGATAATACTTTTGCCGCTTTTGAACTAGGGGCAGAAGGGCGATCTATTACGGCTTTCGGTAAATCTAGTGATTTGATTAATTGTTCCCACGGAGACGGAATTGAGGTAAACGGTATTGATTATGTAGTGGTAGGCGTGCAACCCCAGGGCGACGGCGCTTTTACTTTATTGATTTTAAAGCAGTAATGAAAACTCTAGAAATACTGACAAAAATCGGCGAAAGACTGGCAGAGATTACTATCGCTAACGGATATTCTACCGATTTGGGTGAAGTAGTTACTTATTTTGAGGATATTGATTCTGAGTACAACAAAGAAGGATTTAATTACCGTGATGTTGATAGCGAGTTTTTTGCGCTTAAAAATAACTATCACGAGGCTGTGATGCCAGTGGAAATAGACGCAATCCTTTTTGGTGAAAATGTTCTTGAGCTAGGGTGCCGAGCGACCAGTGATATTTTAAGGGCGATTGCAATTGATCCCACTTGGTCTGGGTGTGCGATCGATACCGTTCTCAGGGAAAGATTCAAAGCTGTAGAAACAAAAGGCAGAAAAGCAATAAAAGTGGGGGTAACGATTGATATTGTCTATCGTTTTCCAAAATGGTTTATTTAGCCAAGTTTGAAAGTAAAATATAAAAAATTCTCCGTGGGGAATTCCCCAGTGATACTAATGGCTGTAGATAGCAGATATTTTATTGGGCAAGGCGAAGTTTACGCAGGCGTGCGAAGCTGTGCCGGAGTCGTAACAAATGGGCTTCGGTATCTAGGCAATTGCCCAGAACTGCGAATAATGCACAATATAGATTACATTACTCACAACGAAAGCACGACAGGGCAAAGGAATAAAGATTTAGAGCTACCGCGAACAAAAGAAGTTATGGCGCAAATCACAATGGAGTCGTGGGATTTAGATAATTTAGCTTTGCTTCTTTTTGGCACGGCTAATAAAATTACAGGGGCGACAGTTACTAACGAAACCGTGCGTTGTCCAAGTGCTAAAGGTTCGTGGGTTCCGTTGGCAAATATTAATTTAACCAGTTTTACAAGTTTAGGAATCTTAGTTAGGAACACGGATTATACCGTAGATTTAAAAGCTGGCATGATCTATTTTACGCCCACTGGAGCAGCGACGATTAATACTGATTATGCGGCTTCTTATACTTTTGGTAATAGCGAAAAAATAATTGCTTTAAATCAAAATCCACAAGAGTATTGGCTTCGGTTTGCAGGATTAAATACAGCAGAAAATAATACGCCAGTAGTAATCGACGCTTTTCGAGTCAAGTTTCGAGCGACCGAAGAGCTGCAATTAATAACTCAAGAGGTGACACCAATGCAGGTGCAAGCCGCAGTTTTATTTGATTCGGCTCAGGCCGATGGACCTTTTTACCGAGTTCGTCAATCTGAGGTGGTGCCTTGTGTTTAATGATGCAGATCGGCGACGGGCAACGCGAGAATTTTTTAGCTCTCAAATCAAAGATTTGAAAGCGGCTGATCGTGCGGTTTTGCGGGCAACTGCCAGAGCATTACAAAGAGAAATTCGCGGGCAATTACGAAAATTCAAGCGCGGACCGACGGGGACGGGAGGCTTTCAAAAAGCCGTTAAGGTTTACGATTTGCCGCCCTCTGGCTCGCTTCCTTTGGCCAGTTTTGTTCGGCTAGGGGTGCCTTTTATGGATGCTTTTGAAGAGGGCAAAAATATCACGGGAAATCCCACCTTGATTATTCTGCTTAACACGGGTGCGGCGGCGGGTTTTAAGCGAATAACTAAAGGTAATTCTTGGTCTAAGGTTTGGGAGCAAATCAAGGGTCGTGTGCGGCTTTTCCCTGTCGCTACGGGAACGATTATTGCTGTAGAGATAAATGGGCAAAATGTGCCAATTTACAAAATCCAAAAAGCTGTCACCGTTCCTAAAAAAATATCCTTTTTTGAAACGGCGGAAAAATTGAGTGCGGGAATGGCTGATGAAGTCCTAAAATTACTAGAAGGGGGCGTGGTATGATTAGCTTGCTTTTATCTATTTCAGTTGTTACCACCTTGCCTAATTTGCCTGCCAATTCGCATACTCCTGTTTATGTCAGTTCACCTGTTAAAAAAGAGTTTAATTTGGGCGAATTTTTAGAAGCAAACTGGTTTATTATTGCGACCTTGATTGCTGTTTTAGCGCAGTTGCACATGAGTGTTCAGGAGATTAAGCAGGAATTTAAATTTGTTAAAAATAAACTAGAAGAAATCCAACAGACAACAAGAAACTTTGCCTCTAAAAAAGATTTAGAAGATATAGTCAAAAGGCAAAGATTTCTTGTTTATACAATTGATAGATTGGTAGATTTTATTAATGATAAATCAAAGCTATCAAAAGAAGTTTTTCTCATGAAACACGATCCCGACAATTACCTAAAACACAATTTCGACAATCACCAAGACTAAGAGGTTAAATATGTCACCAGATCAAGAATTGCAAGTATTATTTCCTGCCATAGAAATCAATGGGATTACTGTCAAACCTTTTAAGTTTAAAGATTTTCGATCGGTTTTAGGTATTGCTAAGAAATATATCGAAATATTTAGCACCCTCAAAGATTCGACCGCCGTAATCATGACAATGCTTGATCGAGGGGAAGATGCTTTAGATGATTTGGCTAAATTGGCTAATTTAGCTACTGGATTAAGCCTAGAAGAAATTGGCGAGCTAGAAGGTGATAAAGCGATGGATTTGTTTATTGCGGTTTTTGAGATAAATTCCGATTTTTTTATTCAGAAACTGACCGAGGGAGCCGAAAAAATAGCGGCAAGACTAGCACCGAAGGGTGGGCTATCCAAATCACCAGACTCCTTTGCGCCGGACACCGACTCTCGGACATTGGAGAATACAGCAAAGCCCAGATAAAATTATTTTTGGATGCGGCTAATTATCTGGAAGCTGAGGAAAGAAAAGCTAATATTGTCGATGGGGCTTTAAGTTTTAGGAGTGACAATCAAAATATCAAAAAAGCGATTAAAGATTTATCTACTGATAATTGATAACTGATAATGGCAACTCGCACTTTAGGGATTAAGTACACTTCTGAGGGATTGGCGGCGGTAACGGGCGCTTTGCAGAAGGTTTCCTTCGCTTTTGATGAGGCATTATTAAAGGCACAGGATACGGTAGAGGAAGCGATTAAAGCCTCTCAAGAGGCTCTAAAAGTTGGGGATGCAGACGCTTTTGCCGAAGCGGAAAAGAAGAAGGCTTTAGCCGCCAAACAGACGGCTAATTTAGTCAAGAATGCCTATCGAGAATTGGGGGTGCAAAGCGAGGCGGATATCAAATCGCTTAAAGAGCAGGCAGTTTCGGCATTTGAGGCGATTAAAAATAGCGGGGTAGCCAGCGCTCGGGATATTGCCGATGCTCAAAAGCAGTTGGACCGGCGACTAGAGCAGTTAAACGCCCAGCTTAAGGACAGTTCCAATCGTTGGGGGCGTGTCACCGAGTTGATTAGCGGTGCTAAATTGGCTTTCTCATCTTTTGTGGGGAATCTTGCCGCTAATACGGTTACAGGGGCTTTTAATTCGATAACTGGTTCAATAACGGCTTTTTTTGGGGGATTATCGGCAAACATCCAAAGAGCGGGGATTCAGACCGAAAATCTTAAGGCTCAATTAAAAACGATTGAAGGGAGTGCGGCTGCGGCGGAGGCTGCCTACGCTAAAATCGCCAAATTTGCCCAAACCACGCCCTACGAACTGGAGCAAGTGACGGCGGCTTATGTTTCCTTAGCTAATCGAGGAATGAAGCCTACAGAGGAACAATTGCAAGCAATTGGCGATATGGCTGCAAGCCAACAAAAGCCACTGCAGCAGTATGTAGAGGCGATTCTGGACGCAATGACTGGGGAAAATGAACGCCTAAAAGAATTTGGGATTAAGGCGGCTAAATCAGGGGATCAGGTTAGTTTTACCTTTCGGGGAATAACCAAAACCGTACAGGCAACGGAAAAATCAATATTGGATACCCTACTATCTCTATCTAAAATGGATGGAGTCATGGGAGGGATGAATGAACGGGCTAAAACTACTGAGGGCAAATTATCAAACCTAACGGATGCTTTACAGGCAGTTTATGTAAAGCTGTTTAACGCTATCATGCCGGCTCAACAGGCACTAATTGAATCAGCCACTGGGATCATTGCTCCCCTTGCCCAACAAGAGGATTTATATAAAGCAATTGGCGATCGAGCTAAAGAACTATCGGATTATTTAAAAGCCAATCCTCAAATAATTGAAGAAATTCGCAGGCAATTACAAGAGGGGATGCTGCTGGTATTTAATTCAGTTTCAGCGACGGCCAAGCAAATTCTTGATTATTTAAAAGCTAATCCAACTGCGATCGAGGATGCGGTAAAGTCAATGGGGACTTTGCTGAATATTACCAAAGAGTTGTTAAATGTATTGGGCTTTGTTCTCAAGGGGTATCAAGCGATTGGGGATACTATTCGAGTTATTGGGCAAGAATTGAATCGCATAAACGATTCAAAAAAAATTAATACTCTTGATATTTATAACGAACTTATAGCAGCAGGCGCAACTCCAGAACAAGCCTCTAAAGCAAGAAATCGAGCGGAGGATGAGATCGACAAACTCGGAATTGGAGCAAGGCTTAATCCGTACACCGAAGAAGTGCAAACAGTTTTGCGGCAAATTTTAGAAAAAGAACTAAAATTGTTGAATCCCGATTATGGACCATTGACGAGGGGAGCTTCCTTAAAGCCTTTACCCGTTCCTGTTCCCCCACGCAGTAGATCGGGTGCGTCACTCCCACCACCACCGTCAACAGGCGCTTCTACCCCTCGACAAAGCTCAGGGCAAACTCCTCCGCCACCATCTCCTAGCTCAACTACCTCTGGGTATGCAAAAGGATTTGAGCGCTTATCGGATCTAGAGAATTTTCTAAACAGTAATCCTCTTTTTGCGAATAATCCCACGGCACGGGCTGTGGCACTTGCAATTGCGGCGGGGGAAGTTGGGTCTCCATGGCTTAAAGAAACTTCTAATATAAATCTTTTTAGGGGCAGAGGTGGCACTGGTAACGCTATGCAGGGGTTTGCTCAATTCAATACTCGCTATTTTAAAAATATTGACAATCCAGTTAATTATCTTGATCTTTTGGCAAAAATGCTTACTGGACAATCTACTTTGCCCACAGGGCAAGGTAGATTAAATATCAAGGAATTAGAAAATTTAATTGCTGGTGGTCAGATTTCGACTCCGCAGCAGTTCTTGGCTTACCTACAAAAAGCGATGCCAATCGCTAACTGGGAGGGTTTGTTCGGGCCAGGCGGTCAAAGAGTTTTGCAAAGTCGCGTTTTAGATGTGCAATTAAATCGTTTAACTAATAATATTCCGAATAATCAGATTAGAAATTTTGAGGAGGGAAAAAATAGAGCGCAAAGCGTTGACCAATTGGCGAGAGAGGTTGCAAAATTAACACAATTAATAGGAGGCAACGTTTCTAAAATTGCTTTACCCCAAAACCTATTTGGTGAGATTACCCCGCCGACTGAGTTTATGGGAATGCGATTTGGTAGTTCGACTGTGGGGGCTGGTATTCCCCCAGTAAATCTTGACCTTTTCTTGGCAACTTTGACTAAAAATCAAGAGGCGATAGAAGCCGCTACGGAAGCTTTAAAATTAGGAATAGAAAGATTTACTACAGCAACGCTGCCCAGCTTTGGTGAAATCACACCACCGACTGAATTTGAGGGGTTTTCTTTTGGTAGTTCCACTGTTGGGGTTGATGCCCCAGTAACATACCCTGATCGCATAATTGAAATGGCTGAAAATGCTCGGTTAGCCATGGAGCGGTTAGATGACATGGTGGCTGTGTTCGCCGAAACCGGAACGGTGGGAGTAGAAAAATTGGCTACGGGATTTGAAAATCTGGGACAAACAGTTACCGACGTGGCCCGGTATGCTTTTGGGCAGTTTTTCCAAGACGTGCTAACTGGACAAAAATCCGTGGGCGACGCTCTACTCGATTTACTATCTTCTTTCCTGGATAATATTGCCAATATGTTTGCTTCGATCGCCACTAACAGCCTTTTTAATTGGATCGGTGGGTTGTTTGGTGGGGGTGGAGGTTTTTCTTTTGGTGGGTTATTCAATGGGGGGGGTGGGGGTGTCCCCGATATTTTTGGCGGGGGAGCTACTTTTAGCACGATAGCTTTACCCGGTTTTGCTAAGGGAGGGCGGGTTTTTGGGTCGCCTGGTATTGATAAACTGGTAGCCCGATTATCTAATGGCGAGTTTGTGATCACTGCTGATGCGGCAGAATATTGGGGGGATGATTTTTTGAATTCGGTTAATAACAAAAAATTGCCTGATTTAAATTTTAATACCTCAGCTAATCCTCAAAAAAACCAACAAAACACGACAATTATTAACAATAACGTTAGCGTCTCGACTCCTAATCTAGGCGGGTTTAAACGCAGTGAGCGGCAAATCGGACGGCAGCTTTCCGAGTATTCGTCAAGGTAAATTATGAAAACTATAGCTAATTCTTTACAATCAGTTTTAGGTTCGCAGGTGCGATCAATTACTCGCTGTCTGCTAATTACCCGTAGGGATGGGCAATCTTTTGGCTTTACGGAATTAGATCGAGATTTAACTTTTGCAGGGATAACCTTTAAATCTTTTGGGGGATTAGATCCAACAGCGATCCAGTCGGATCTAAGTTTTGAGCCTAATAATATTGAGTTTGCTTCTTTTCTGACAACAGACGGCATAAAAGCCACGGATTTAATGCTAGGGCTTTTTGATTATGCTAGAGTACGTTTTTTCATGGTAAATTATCTTGATTTGCCGACAAGTTTTACTGAGTCACCGCCTAAATTTTTAGCTTTACCTGTGCGGATTTTGGGCAAGGTAAAATTTACTGATAATAATTTTACGGCAGAATTGATGGGTTTAACTCAATTTTTAGAAGGGCGGATCGGAGATGTGACCTCTAAGACTTGCCGGTATGAGTTTGGCGATGCGCGTTGTGGGGTTAATATTTCTACTTTTGAAACTAATATTGCAGTTACTACTAATCGAGATAATTTGAGTTTTTACACTAGCTGGGGAGGAGAAAACGATCGTTTTACAGGCTCTAAAGCCACTTGGCTATTAGGGGCTAATTCGGGGGTAGAATTTACCATTATTAGGCAGTTAGGCAATACCTTTTTTTTGGCTGCGCCATTGCCTGTAAATCCTAGTAATGGCGATACTTTTTTAGTAATTCCTAATTGTCAGAAAAGTTTTGATAATTGCCACGGATTTAATAACATTCTCAATTTTGGTGGGGAGAATAAATTACCTGGATTAGATGCAATGATTTCTGGAGAAAATCAAGATGGATAAAAATTTAATTATTGAAAAAGCAAGGGAGTTTATTGATACCCCTTACGAGCATCAGGGAAGGCTTAAAGGAATTGGTATTGATTGCTGTGGATTAATTATTTGCGTAGCCCATGAATTGGGTATATCTGATTACGATATTGGCCAATACGACCGATGGGCTGACGGAGTGGATTTAATAAAAGAATTTACCTCGGAATGTATTCCGATAAACGATTGGGAGCCAGGAGATATTTTAATTTTTACAATTGGCAAAATCCCCCGTCATTGTGGGATAGTTGGAGTGGCTGACAATAATCTAACTTTAATTCATGCTTATTCTACCATAGGCAGATGCGTAGAGCATAACTTGGATAAAGTTTGGTTAGACAGAATATTTCAAGGCTTTGCTTTGAAATCAAAAGATTTATACCAAACAAATGTGTTTTCGCAATCTTGACAGTAAAACTGTAAATTAAAAGCGTGAGTGTAAGTAAGTGCATAAAATCTAGTTCCGTAGCATTTAGGGCAATGTTTGCCGGTGGGTTTATCTGCCATGAGTTTTAGTGAAGAAAGATTAGACTTAGGATACGACTACGGCACGGTGGCGACGATTACCACCAAAACCTCTATTATTGAATCTAAAAACGGCACAGAACAAAGAACGACACAATGGTATCAGCCATTGCTTCAATTTAATATTGGAGAAAGATCAGAAATTAACGATCAGCTAGATCAACTTATTGCTTTCTATCAGGCGCGTAAAGGTGCTTATCAAGGCTTTCGATTTAAAGATTGGAGTGATTATCAATTTAGCACGATAATTACTCTAAATACTAATAAGCAAGCCCAGTTATTTAAAGCTTATTTTGTGGCAGGATTCACGGTCAAGCGGCCTTTGGTCAAAATTGTACCCGGATCGATTCTGGTTTCGGTGGGGAATTCCCCAGTGACGACGGGATGGACTGTAAATTTTAACACTGGCATAATTACCTTTGATCAAGTCCAGACAGAGCCAATCCAAGTATCAGGGGAATTTGATGTACCCGTGCGATTTGCTACTGATAAAATCAATTTGAGATTTGAAGCTTTTGAGGCTTGCGAGCCAGAATCAAACCTTAAGCTTTTTAGTTTAGAAAATTTAAGTTTAACCGAAATACGAATCAATCCACTGCTTGCTCTATCTCTTGATCAGATACCCCAATCTCTTGATCATGTAATTAATTTGGGATACGATTACGGCACAATTGGCGGCATTGAGTTTGCTACTAAAATCAATCAATCAGTATCGGGACAGGAGCAAAGAATCAGCGAATGGGCTACCAGTCGGGGAAGTTGGGAGGTGGGAGCGCGAACCCTGATCAAATCTGATTTAGACTATTTAATTAGTCTATTTCGGGTGTGCCGGGGAAAAGCCGTTGGTTTTAAATATTTTGATTGGGGAACTGAAAGCCAAATAAATGTTAGGTTTGGCGAAGATGCGATCGCTTTTAGATTTGATGCCATGGAAGCGGAAAAAGTAATTTTTAATCTTTCAGGTGTCCCTTTGTATAAATTATGATCAAGATAATTTAATTAGTGTATTCTGATGAATGATAAAAATCGGTATTATATTGGGCAAGGCAAAGTTTATGCTGGCGTGCGAAGCTGTGCCGGAATGGTCACGAATGGGCTTCGCTATTTAGGCAATTGTCCAGAACTGCGAATAATGCACAATATAGATTACATTACTCACAAGGAAAGCACGACAGGGCAAAGGAATAAAGATTTAGAGCTACCGCGAACAAAAGAAGTGATGGCTCAAATCACAATGGAATCGTGGGATTTAGATAATTTAGCTTTGCTTACCACCGGCATTGCTAGTGAGATTGTCGAAACAACAGTTACTAACGAAACCGTGCGATGCCCAAGCGTTAAAGGGTCGTGGGTTCCATTAGCAAATATTAATTTAACCAGTTTTACAAGTTTAGGAATCTTAGTTAAAAACACGGATTATACCGTAGATTTAAAAGCTGGCATGATCTACTTTACCCCCACTGGAGGGGCAACAATTAATACTGATTATGCGGCTTCTTATACTTTTGATGATACAGAAAAAATAATTCCTTTTAATCAATTATTGCAGAATGAATATTTTTTGCGGTTTGCGGGATTAAATACAGTAGAAAACAATACGCCGGTAGTAATCGACGCTTTTCGAGTTAGCTTTAGGGCGACTGAGGAACTTCAATTAATAACTCAAGAGGTAACACCAATGCAGGTGCAAGCCGCAATTTTATTTGATTTGGCGCAGACTGATAGTCCTTTTTATTTAATAAAAATTGCTCCTAGCTATGGTGAAGCCTCTGAGCCTGAGCCTGATCCCGATCCTTTTGTCCCTGATGCCGATCCTTTTGTCCCTGATGCCGATCCTTTTGTCCCTGATGGTATTTACTGTCAATTTAATGTAAGCGGTTTTCGCCCTGTGGATACAATAGATGGGGAGTTTATTTATTGCCTTTTTGATTTGGCTAATTCAGGATTTGATAGATCACTTGATTAGGAGGTTAATCCTTGCGTCCAGGCGCGCATTAACAGTCTTTCAGATCCAATTAAACCAACGCACATCCAGTCAATCTGATTAGAACCGTCGGGATCAGGTTGGGTATTTCGATAAATGTTTCCGACAGGAATATTAAGAGAAGTTTTTAAAACATTCGGCACATATCCTATAGCTTTATTGGGATCGACATTATCTCTCAAATAAAATTCTGTGCTGTTGGCTCCTGGGGTGACTATTTGACAATTTACAGGATAGTTGACAATTGAATTTGGGGACAAATCTGTGGGAACTTCAAACCCTTGCAGCACATTAGTATTTTCTATTGAAACCCTAAAAGCGTTATTTCCACTAAGATTAGAAAAAAGGCGTAAAGAATAAATACTTCGAGGAAAAGCATTTCCAAAGTAAAGAGGATTACTAAGCCAGCCGATGCTTAAAAAACGATAACTACTATTATCTAAATTTGCGCCTATTCTCCTTATTTGAAAAACATTTAAGCTTCTATTATTCAAAATAGCATAAGTCACTCTTTCGGCTAATGGATCAAAGAATGAAAAAGAGCTAGTACTATTATTAACTCTATTAACAACATCAAGATCGCTATTAGTATTTGCAGAGCATATAGTGTTCCCATTGTTTTGGAATCTGGCTTTGCTAGTAGATACTGGCAAAGATAAACTTTCAAAAGAAATTGGTAAGATCAAATTAATATTATCAGCACTTAAACGAATAGCGCAGGCTTGTCCAAAAAAGCCATTAATCCAGTCAGTAAACTGCTGAGTGGTAACTCCTGCGGAATTAGGAGCATAAACCAAATTCGGTGCTCTGCCTCCAAGGTAAGAGTTACCCGCGTTGTCATTGTTGATTAAAGGTAGATTCATGGTGTTCTGTTAAATCCTGAATTGGTAAGGTCAAAAGCGCAATAAACAAAAGTGCCGTTAACGGTATCGACTGGTCTAAAGGTTGATAATTGAGCGCTGGAAAAAGCGCAATAGATAAACGTGCCGTCGGGATTAAATAAATTCATTGTATCTGGCCAGTGCAACCATTTAGGCATAATCGTAAATTAAATTAAATTTAAGGTTAGTAGCATTATTCACAGATAATACTAGTAAACTTATTGTATTGCCTAAAACAACTAGATTGTTTCCCGCCGCCGCCCCTAACCGAGTAGAGCTAACAGCTAGATTGGCTAATCCCGAAACATTAACGCCATTAATCTGAATTGATACCGACGCTGTGCCTGAGCTAGTGCCAATAATTAAATTTTTAATCACATAAGGCCGTGAGACAAAATACTCAAGAGTGTATTCTTTTACAGTAGGCTGTTCGATTTCCCCAAAAATACGATCTTCTTTATTTAGGGTAACATCTACTCGATTGCTTCCAGGATTATCGGTAGCACTCACATTTGGCCCGATAAAGTTTAGGGTAGGCCGAGCCGCAATTATCACGCCCTCATCTTGAATTGTTGGGGGATTGATTGTAACATCGACTCGATTGCTTCCAGGATTATCGGTAGCACTCACATTTGGCCCGATAAAGTTTAGGGTAGGTCGAGCGCCCACTAAATTGCCTTCATCTTGAATTGATAGCAGCGACGCATCGTTAACAATTGTAAAATCAACGGCACTAACCCCAATCCCTAACGGGGCTGTGACCCTGATTTTTCCCGTAGTGGTTCCCGTGGCTACTACGGCGGTGAGGGTGGTGTCGCTGTCCACGATAAAACTTTGAGCGGGGACATTATTAAAGCTGGCTGCCGTGGCTCCGGTGAATCCCAGTCCAGTGATTGTCACGGTGGTTCCGATCGCCCCTTGTCGGGGAGAGAAATCGTTAATCGCCACCTGAAAAGCTTTTCCCTGAAAAAGTAAAATTACTGGGGTGACATCGGACAGAGTCTGTCCGGGGGATACGGCTTTAAAGTAGAAGGTTTTTCCTATATCGCTTCTTTGAGCGGGGAGATTTAATTTGTACCCAGAGAGGAAATAAAAATTTTCGTTAGCAACGTGGGTCTGGGGAGTGCTACGAATGCCCCGGGTAAAGGGAGCGGTTAGCTGGTAGATTTTGTCAGTTCCCACGTTGCCCGTCAGGGTAGCGTTTTGGAAATCGACAATCTCAGAGCCAATAAGCGATCGATTTCTGCCTTCTAGAAATAGAGCCTCGGAAATCGAAGCGAGAGAAGCCTGGGAAGACACCCGCACATCTACCGACGTGCCATTAAAAATCGTTTGAGAAATTCCAAACAGCGATCGAGTGACAAAAGTATCAACAAAACTGTAGGTGACACCCAAATCTGTAGAAATGTACAAATTAGCATTTTTCCAATTAGCATCGCCGTCAGCAAAGGCATACAGTCCAGGGGTATCTGTGGGATAAGCCAAAGGGATATCGAGTACCCGCAAAATAGTGGGGGAAACGGTAGGGAGCGGGGTATTAGTGGGGGGTGGGGGTGTGGGGTCGGGAATTGGGGAAGGCTCAAAATCTGGCTCGTCAACTAAAGTCTGATCCCACCCGTAAACGGCTGAGTTGTAAGTCCAGGTTTTAGCCAGTACCAAGTAATTAGCCCCGATTTCTATCTGGGTAATTTGTACCTGCTTTTGTGTGCCGGCGATTTCTAGCTCTAAAATGTCCCCTGGTTCAAATTGGGCATACTTAGGGGGCAAAGATAAGGTTTGAGTTTTTGATCGCGTCCAAGCAATCCAGAGAAGCTTGTTAGCAATATTTTTGGCATCGGATTCGCTCAAAACTCCGGGATAATCGATCGTCACCCTGTTAATGTGAGTGGCTGTAGGGAAAGATACCGAGCGGGCGATGGCCTCTAAAAGATTATTGTTTTTGTCAAAATACTTGATTTCAATTTGAGTGGGAAGATCAGTCAGTTCGCGGGTTTCCTCTTGGTAAGAATTGGGGCGCTCGCCATCTTCCTCAAAAGCTCCTAATTCTGAGGCCGCTAAAAAAGTCCCAGTTGGTCTAAACTGTTTTTGAAATTTCAGAACTAAGCCGTTATCGACTAAATCAAAAAAGTAGATATTTTGCAGTTGGGTCAATTGTTCTGCGATCGTAGATTGGTTGTCTATTTGATAGCCGTCAATAGTTATGTTGTCCAGTTCGCTAGTGTCTAAGTCGGATTCTAATAAAAAGGGAGATTCTAAGCAAAGATCACTAATCACATCAGCAAGGGAAGGATCGCCATTGCGGACTAAGGCCGAGCATTGAGGATAAGCATTACCAAATTCAGCTAAGGGTAAACCCTCGCAGACTAAAATTGATCGATGCCGGTAAGGGATTGCTAAATTATTAAGCTTGACTTGTAGAAGTGAGTCAATCTGTTGATTATCGTCTCCGTGATAAATCCTGAAAGTACAGCCAGAACTTTCTAAAATTGGCTGTAATTGGCCGCTTTTCCAGACAAGCTTGCTATTAAATCGGATTTCATCAATCTGAGTGGTCTTTCCACACAAAAGATAGGCACAACTACCCCAGTAGGTATAAGTGCGCTCTGTGGTAACGGTTGTCGTTCCGCCGCCCCCTTTGCCACCCTGCTTTTGTCTGGTAACAGATTCCGAGACTCTTTCTTCTGGGGGAAAATCAGCGTAAAGAAGAATTCCCCCCACCCGACCCTGTCCCCAGACTTTTGAAATAGAATCGCCCTCGGAAGCTCTGGGCCGAGTAAAATTATCTTGCTTATTGCGCTCAACTTTATTGCGGATCACCCGGCTGGGAGCAAATAAAGCAGATAGAGCGCTTGCTCCCAAACTTACGGCTGCCCCGATCAAAACGTTGGTCATATAAAAAAAGCGGCGGAGGAAACCGCCTAATGAACCAGAAGTATTTTTACTTTATTTTCAAACTCAGGGCAAGCCGTCGATTAAGGATATCTATATTCTTAATTTCTTCAATTAAGGATATCTATATTCTTAATTTCTTCAATCCCTAATATTTCAATCCCTAATAGGGGGTAAATCGACAGCTAAACGACAAGAATTCTTGCATCCGTAACGAAAGAATCAGGGTTACAGGCTTTGGCTTGACAAGAATTTTGGTCAGTGGGGAATTCCCCATTGAGACTATCTGGGTAAATACCACTGCAAATTACTGTTTATTGAGGCTCCTTGCACAAATAAAATTAAAATACCTAAAACTTGAATAAAAATGGCTATTAAAGCAAAAATCCGAATAAAGATTGAATTATTGCGGTAAATCATCTCGATACACCGCGCTACCGCATAAAATCCAATCATTGCACCAATAATGGGAATCATTTAAAAATCTATCTCTAATTTTTCAGTAGCAATTGCAAACAATTCTTCGACTGTATAAGGAAAAAATCCAGAGGCGGCAAGAATAGCTAGGGTATCCCACTTAGGCTCGGTGTTGCCTCGTTCTAAATCGCTTATTGCCGCTTTACTTACGGATCGCCCTGTTGTTTTTTCAATTTCAATCACAAATTTATCCATAGATAAGGCTAACCCGTCTCTGTAAAATTTAAGAACTTTTCCCAGTTTTTCACGCCCTTTTTTTGTGATCACAGGAACTTTGGTTAACATAGACCTTCTCCAATTTAACTCGCTTGAACATTATCGGATTCTTGAAGATACAACATCCAAAAATGAATTTGAGCATGAATAGGCAAGGCTTTGATGATTTGAAAAGCTCTGGAAGCTAAAACATCGCTATGTCCCCGACGGTAGCGAGATAGCTCATGTTAATTCATTCCAGCTTTTTCCGCAATTTCAGCCGCTTTTAGCTTAAATTCTTTGAGGGTTATATCTAAGGCAACACGAGCATCCATTTTTTTCGTTAAACGCTATCTGCTGCTAACATAACAAAGCATTTTCTATTTAGACAATATCTACTTAGGTATATTTTTAGGGTAAGCTAAAAATGTTACCTGTTTAGATAAGTATGGATTTTAACGATTTTTCAAGGCTTTCGCTGTATGAACTTGGCAAACGAACAAACACTACAGCGACTATGTGGTGGCGGTACTTCCACGGAAAAAGCTCTATTTCCGAAAGAACTCTTAACAAAGCTTCACAAGCTCTACAAACTAGCAGTGAAGAGCTTTTGACTTTTGTGCAGCTGCGTAGAAAACAAACTTCTGGGAAAAAAATTATTTAAATGCTTGCCTACTTAGATAAGCTAGTGTATTATTCTAGAAAATACCTAAGTAGGTAAGGTAAGCTTATGACACCAGAGCAGACTAAGCAGTATCAAGCCTTCCGGAGTGCCGACACTCCGGGGATGGAGCGAGTGAAAGCGATGGATTCCTTGCAAAAACAAGGATTTATCTTAGAGCTTCCCGAAGTAGTGGAAGCCATAAACGCCGCAATTATGGAGAGAAAAGCTAATGAGCAGTGCAACTGATGTAATTCCAGTGAGCGAGAAAACTAAAAATCGGGCAGCTAAGTGGATCGCCAGCGTAAAAGCTGAAATGCTTAAGCGCAATTGTGCCAAAACTCAGAAATCTTTATACGGTATCCCTGTTGGGTCTTTTGAATTAGTACAGGTTGCCCAATTGAGAGATGGCGACACGGTTAAACTTCGATTATCCAATCGCTCCAGTAGTGTAAATAGCCGGCTATGGACGCTGGTGGCAATTAGTCCGCAGGGGATACAAGCAGATCTATTTTTGCGATGCCCAAAGTCCAGGGAATCGCCAACTGTTACCCTGCGGCTAGATCATCAAATTTTCAGGGGGGTCAGAAAATGATGGAGATTTTTTACCTGCGGATATTTTTGGCTAAATTAAGTCTTCATTATTTGCTTCAGGCTAAAACCATTCGCTTTTTGCGAAAAGGGTGCTCTAAAAGGAGAAAAAAATGAAGAAAGCTAATTACTGTAAGCCAATAACCCGCGCTGATACTGCTTTTCGCAGTGATATGCTTGCTTGGTTTTCCCAGTTAAGACCAAAAATTTGCAAGCCTTACATAGGGCGGTCTTATCAAGTGATTATTCGGGGTAAATCAAAGCTAGTTTATCCGTTTGAGCCTTGCCCTGATTGGTTTATGAATGCCTTAGCTTGCGAGGCTGGATTCAAGAGCCATGATAAAAGCTTGATTCAAAATCGGCTTTTAACTATTTATTTGTCGAAAATTGCCAAAGGAAAATAAACATGGTCGCCGCTTACCGTACTAAAAATATCTCCACTCAACCTATACAGTCTGGTGTTTTTCTGAATCCTGGTATAACTCTTGATCCTTTTGAGCCGCTCTATTTATCTGGTGAGCCAGAGTATTCCCCAGAATCTAGTCGGTTATACCAGTGGTTCCAAGAATTGGATCAAGTTGGCGGCAAGAAAGATTTTGAGGATAAATTAGACCAGCTTGTCTTCGAGATTGAGGGGACTATTTTTGGTTGGTATAAGGCGGCTTTATCTTTTTGGAAGATTAAGCTAACTAAGGCATGGGAGGCCAGCGGACGGGTTTTGGGGGAACCAGTTGATTCTTTTAGAGAATTTTGCGAAAAACACCTCGGTAAAACCGTTAGCTCGGTAAATTCTTGGATTCGCGCCGCTCGCTCAGTTTCCTTGCTGATTGCGGCGGGGTTTTCTCGATTGCCTAAAGCCGTAAGCATCGCCCTAGAACTGAGTAAATTTTCTGATGATATTGCGATCGATTTGTGGCGCGATCTAATCGAAAAATACCCAGATCATGAGATTTCTTTGCAAAAGATGAAAGAACACTTAGCCGATCCCAGTCAGCCCAAGTACAAACAGTACCGGCTACCTATTGACGCTGTAGAGATTTTGGTAGAGGCAGCTGCCGAAGCCAATATGTCCCCCACCAATTACTTGACTCAACTTGTAAAAGGAATTAAGCAAGATGATTTCCTCAATAAAATTTCTCAAGAATCTAAAGAATTTAGCCAAGGCGAAAGGGTGGAGGATACGGACTCATCACCGCAAGGGCAGCCACCTGATAATTTTGCTGATCCGCCCCCAGTCCATGACAATTTGCACCACGATGATCCCGATACGATCGCAGGATATGACGACGGGGACTTATCGAAAAGCCCTTCGGGACTTAAGGCTCAAAGAAGTAAGCCAAGTCCGATAGGCTTTGATTTGAGAAGCGACGCTGGTAGCCGTGAAGAGATAGCGGCAAATCGATTAAAAGCAAAGCTTGCTGAGTATCGATCTAACCCGATAAAGCAAAAGCCAGCCGCCCCACCTTTTGAGTGTCACCAGTGCAAGACAAAAGAGAAATTGATCGCTTGCTTTAATCTTGCCAATTTTAGCAAAGTAGCCGATCGCTACTTTTGCGAGAAGCACATAGAGGAATCAGGGTACTGTTACTGCGGCCGCTGGCACAGCGAATGCAATTGTCAGGATTTAATTTTGGAATTTTAGGAGGGAATTTATGAGTTTTGCCGTGGGAAATCGAGTTACTTGGCTGGATCCCGAAAGCCAAGAAGAAAAAAAAGGGGTAGTCAAGCAAGTCTTTAAAAATAGCTGCAAGTTAACCCTAAGTCCTTCTTTAGAAGTAGTTAAAGCCAATTTTGAGGATATGTCCTTAGTTTCTTTAGATAGCCACCCCGATCCTTCGGTCACGCTCAGGGTCAAAGAAGAAAATGCAGTTATTTATTTAAGCTTGTCTGAGATTCGCATCGATGGGGGGACTCAGCAGCGGGTCGCTTCAAGTCAACAGCATATTTTCTCGCTGGTGGACGCGCTGACCGAGGATGCCGAACTCGATCCGATCGCCGTTATGTTTGACGGGTGCGATCATTGGCTGGTAGATGGTTTCCATCGTTACTTTGCCTATAAATCTGATGGTCGGGAGATAATTCCCGCAATTGTCTCTCCCGGCACCCAAAGAGAAGCTATCTTTGCCTCGATCGCCGCTAATTCCGAGCATCGGGCATTGCCCCGCACAAGGGCTGATAAAAGAAAAGCGGTAGAAATTCTACTGCTTGATCCTGAATGGAGCCAATGGAGCGATCGAGAGATCGGCAAGCAGGCAAAAGTCGATCATAAAACGGTGGCGGCGATTCGTAAATGTCTTAATGATCCCTCCGTGGGGAATTCCCCACCGACAAACTCTAAAAAGTTTGTCAGCAGACATGGCACTGTAGGATTAATGCCAGTGCGTAGCTCTGAGCCTGAGCCAGAAAATCTTCCTCAATTGCCTAATGTAGGCGATCAAGTAATTGAAAAAAACGATTTGATGGAACTTAAAAAGTTAATCTTGTCAAATCGCAATAAATATTCAAAACTGTCTGAAATACCTACTTTCTCCAAATTGATTGGAAAAGTAACAAAAATAACGCCGTCAGAAAAAGGTTATTTTATTTCTGTGCTTTGGCAAACTGGCGAATCTACTACTTTGCCTATTAGTGAATTAGAATTAATCGATTTTTCTCATTTATATCCAGGCGATCAAATTGAATTAGCTGGCGTACAAGGTGAAATTATTTCAGTTAGTGACAATATAGCGGTTGCTGATTTTGATTCAGGGGAAATGATTGAAATTCCGTGTCTAAATTTAAAAAAATTAAATGTAGGCGATCAAGTTGTTTCTTCCTATTCCCCAAATTTGAAAGGCGAAATAGTTGACATTGAATTTGATACTGGATTGGCACAGGTCAAATGGGAAAGCACTGGCACTACCGGAGTAAGTCGTCTTGACGATTTGAAAAAGCCTGAGCCTGAAAAACCCAAAAAAGTATTTGATTTAGATCAGCATCTTCAAGATGCGATCGTTGCTTTTGTGTCAAACCTTGACGTTATGACTCCTCAACAGATCAGGGATGTTTTTGTCAATTCGTTGGAACGGTTGTCAGAAGAGCAAACTAAAGAAATCTTTCAAGCTTGTGTTGCACGGCTTGGAGAGTTTAAGCAAAAAGTAGCTGTAGCTTAGGAGAAAAAAATGGTAGCCCAAGTCACTCAATTGAATTCCCCCAAAACCTTCAATATGATCCCTCAATCAATCAAGCTTGATCGTGATGAAATCAGGCTATTAAAAGCCGTTAAACTAATCTCCCTAGAATTATATGTCCGATGGGCATTAATCCTTACCTACGGACAAAATACAGTTACCTTGTCTGAGAAACAAATGACTTATTTTTGCGAAGAGTGGAGTTTTCGTCTGGGCGATTTATTTGAGGGGTCTAAGGGTGAATTTTCCCTTACTCCAGAGGATGTTATGCTGGCAATTGCTAAACTATCCAAAAAAGAAAAAAGTGGCGTTACCTGCGCCATCCAACTCGAATTAAATTTAGGAGGCTCATGGACCGATTAATTCCAGAAAGCCAATTAAGAGAGGCAATTCGAGAAATTTTAGCGGAAATGTTAGGGGTTAATGGCGTTTCGGAGCGCCAGTTTTATCCCACTTCTCAAGCCACAAAAAAGCTTGGGTACGATCATCCCGATCAACTGTTGGGAGCTATTTCCTCTGGATTATTTAGAATCGGAAAAGAAGTTCAAGATCGCCGCAAACCTAACGCCCAAAAAGCTCGGTATTACTTTGATTTAAAAAAGTGCCGGGAGCGATTAGCCGAATTGCCAGAAAAAAAGAAATAAGCTAAAATGTTTTCATAATATGTTTTGATGATCCCCGGCCGCGTTGCAATCGCTCCGGGGTTGTTTTTTAGGTTTACTCGATCGCTGCATTTATTTCTTTGCGGATCACCTCCCGTAAGTAGGCAGAGATGCTCTGACCCTTTGATGCAAGTATTTTCCGGAACCGATCGGACTCCGATTCGCCGATTTTTGTCGAAAGGACTATAGAGCGGCGATCAATTTCTGGGATAAACGCTGTGACAAGGAAAGGCTGGGGCATAATTTTTCTTTGTTGCGGGCTGCTTAAAAGCTTACTCTCGAACTCAAACAAACAAAAAGGTCAACGCTAGTCGGTGGGGAATTCCCCACCGAGAGATTCTAAGGTACTGGGTAAACGATCACCAATGCGGGTAAGGCAAG
>Ga0315909_10003276_pt1 | contig 19898 bp, 21 predicted proteins | sample LakEriMetagenome_11_FD_203527 | JGI IMG/M metagenome (GOLD analysis project Ga0315909, IMG submission 203527) | Freshwater fungal communities from buoy surface, Lake Erie, Ohio, United States - Buoy 2 MA125 | ecosystem: Environmental > Aquatic > Freshwater > Lake | place: USA: Lake Erie, Ohio... | reverse complement strand
ATTTAAAATTGGATATGCTGCCGCAAATTTAAGTGGTGTTGGTATTGCTTCAACTGCTGCTGTTTGTGGAGCATCCCTAATGATGGGTGTTGAGGGTAAAATTGTTCAAAATGTATATCCAAGTTCCGCATTTAGAAGTACTGCAGGATTAAGTGCAAACGTAGTAAATCATTTAATTACTGTTCAAAACCCAACTACAAATAATGGAGTACTTAATACAAGAGAAATAATTATGAAAGCTCTGACTGGAACATTTAATAGTGGGCAAGCTCCTGCTGAAATTATGGTATTTTTAGATGCTCCCTTAGCAACAGGTTCTCATATTTTTAAGACTCAACCAGGTGGAAATTCAATTGCATTGATTTCAGAAGAAGATGGAACCATAAGTGAATCTACCAATACTCCGATTTTATCTTATGCGGTAGCTAGTAGTGGTTCATTAAATATCGATTTGAGTAGTTACAGAATAGTAGTTTCGCCAGGAAGTAATATTTCTTTAGGAATAAAAGCATCTAGTATTACTGCAACTAATACTTCTCTTATTTGGGAAGTTGATTAAACTTAAATATTGAAATAGGAGATTAATTTATGAATATTCAAGATATACAATTAAAACAGGGTGATGCTTATCTTTCTAACCCAAATTTAAAAAGGGCGAATACTTCTATACAGTGGACTGAAGAGCAAATTATTGAATTTTTAAAGTGTAAAGAAGACCCCGTTTATTTTGCTCGCAACTACATTAAGATTGTTTCTTTGGATCATGGTCTTGTTCCATTTAAACTATATCCATTTCAGGAAAAATTAATTTCCAGATTCCATAAAAATCGTTTTAACATATGTAAAATGCCACGTCAAACTGGCAAATCCACAACATGTGTATCGTATCTTTTGCATTATGCAGTTTTTAATGACAACGTAAATATTGCTATTCTGGCAAACAAAGCATCTACTGCTCGTGATCTTCTTCAAAGACTACAACTTGCCTATGAAAATTTACCGAAGTGGATGCAACAAGGAGTCTTACAGTGGAATAGAGGTTCTTTGGAACTGGAGAATGGTTCTAAGATTATTGCCGCCTCTACGAGCGCCTCAGCAGTCCGTGGTGGATCTTATAACATCATATTCCTAGACGAATTTGCATTCATCCCAAATCATATTGCCGATGACTTTTTTGCTTCAGTATATCCAACGATTTCATCTGGTCAAAGTACAAAGGTAATTATTGTTTCTACCCCAAGAGGTATGAATCATTTCTACCGAATGTGGCATGATTCCGAACGCAATAAAAATGAATATATTCCCACAGACGTTCATTGGTCTGAAGTTCCTGGTAGAGATGAAGCGTGGAAAGCATCAACTATTGCAAATACTAGTGAGCAGCAATTTAAAGTTGAATTTGAATGTGAATTTTTAGGATCTGTTAATACGCTTATAAACCCGTCAAAACTTCGTAATCTTGTATATGATGATCCCATTAAGAGAAATGCTGGATTAGATGTTTATGAACATCCAATAGAGGATCATAATTATATTATGACGGTTGATGTTGCCCGTGGTTTGGGCAATGATTATTCTGCATTTGTAGTTTTTGACGTTACAAATTTTCCATATAAAGCTGTAGCGAAATATAGGAACAATGAAATTAAACCTATGCTATTTCCTAGCATTATTCATGAAGTTGCAAAAGGATATAATGATTCTTGGTTATTAATAGAGGTTAATGACATTGGAGACCAGGTTGCAAACATTCTTCACTTTGATTTGGAATATGATAACGTTTTAATGTGTGCAATGCGTGGTAGGGCAGGTCAATTGGTTGGATCCGGTTTTAGTGGAAAAAAATCTCAACTGGGTGTAAGAATGACGGCATCTGTTAAAAAATTGGGATGTTCTAATCTTAAGACTTTATTAGAGGATGATAAATTACTAATCAATGATTATGATATCATATCTGAACTAACTACTTTCGCACAAAAGCATAATTCATTTGAAGCAGAAGAAGGGTGTAATGATGACTTAGCCATGTGTTTGGTTATTTTTTCTTGGTTAGTTGCTCAACCATATTTCAAAGAAATGACGGATAATGATGTCCGTAAAAGAATTTATGAAGAGCAAAAAAATCAAATTGATCAGGACATGTCTCCATTCGGTTTTATTTCAGATGGTTTCGATGATACTCACGTAATTATTGAAGAAAAAACGGGAGATCATTGGATGTTTGCTACAAATGAAAATAATTTAGAAACCACCGACATATTGAGTGTTGATGAATATGGGGATCGATCTTATATGTGGGAATATAGGTAAATGGATTTAGAAGAACAATTTGGAATAGAACACTTGTTTTTAACTGAAAGGAAATGTAGAGTTTGTAATATAAAAAAAAATTTAATTGACTGTTTTTATAGGACAAGAAGAAATAATACACTTCTTTCTTCATATTCTTACGAATGTAAGGAATGTACAATAAAAAGAATTAAGAACTCTAAAAAAAGTAAATCATATTCGACTGAATGGAATTATCCCGATTGGTAAACATTCATGCAACGTTTCCCCGCTTAAATTATCTTTTTTAATAAATATTTCTAGATAATTCGGGATAACGGAGAATAAAGATGCCGCTAAATTTAGCATCTCCTGGAATTGTAGTAAAGGAAATTGATTTAACAATTGGAAGAGTTGCTCCATCAACAAATAAGACTGGAGCAATCGTATCACCTTTCGCAAAGGGACCTGTAGATTCACCAACTTTAGTAGAAAATGAAAATGATCTACTAGTGCAGTTTGGTGAACCTTATGCAACAGATAAGCATTACGAGAATTGGTTAGTTGCATCATCCTATCTAGCATATGGTGGTTCACTAAGAGTTATAAGGGCTAATGGCAATAGTTTAACAAATGGATTTGTAGGAACTGCATCAAGTGTAAAGATAGATAGTTTAGATCACTATAATCTTTTAGGATATGATGAAAATACCCTTGATAATGTTGTAGTTGCTGCACAAAATCCTGGATCTTGGTCTAATGACGTTAGAATTGCAATAATCGACTCTAAGGCTGACCAAATTTTAGGAGTTACAACCACCGGTGCTGTTATTGGATATGGAATATCACAATCTGTTGCGGGTAGGGTCAATCCTGGAATAGGAGTTACTTCGACTTTAACTGGATATTTAAAAGGAATTATTACCGGAATTGCAGCTGGAAAACTTGAGGTTAAAGTTTTAAGTCATGTTTCTGCTGGTGGAACAGAAACAGTAGTAGATTATCAACAAAGTGGACTATACAAGTTCAATTCAACTCAGACTGTTTCAATTTTAAATAACAGCGGATCTGGAATTGCAACTGCCACTGTTTCTACTGAATTAGACTGGTTTGATGATCAAAAGATTGGGATATCATCGATATCTACCATAAACTGGAATAGTCTTGCCCCAAGACCTGGAACTTCATCATATGCTGCTTCTAGAAATTCTAGATTTGATGAACTTCATATTGTAGTTATTGATTCTGGTTCAATAACCGGAAATGCAGGTACTATTTTAGAAAAGCATCTTTCTCTATCTAAAGCATCAGATGCTCAATTCTCAGCTGGTAGTGTTTTAAACTGGAGAAAATATCTTGCAGAGAATTCCAATTATATCTTTGGATTACATTCACCAGCAGGAATTGTAACTACGGGATTTAATAATGGATATGCTCTTGCAACAGACACTGATTGGGATCAAAAAGCAGAAGGTATAATTTTTGCATGTAGTGGATCTACGACCAATCCCTTAACGGGGGGGAAAGATTATAGTGGGGGAAGTGATTTATCTGTTGCAGGATCTTTAACGACAACTCTTGGAGAATTGTCTGATGGTTATGATTTATTTGAGACTACGGAGAACTTTAAAGTAGATTTTCTTCTCATGGGATCTACTGCTTATGAGAAAGAAACTGCCCAAGCTCTTGCACAAAAACTAATCTCTGTAGCAGAACTTAGAAAAGATGCTATAGCATTTATTTCACCATATAGATCAGGTTCTTTAAGTGATAGTGGTGCTCAGCAGACTTCCGTATCTGTTAGATCATCCGATACTATCACAGATAATTTAATTTCATTCTATTCACCAATAACATCATCATCATATGCAATTTTTGATAGTGGTCATAAGTACATGTATGATAGATTTTCAAATACATTTAGATATGTACCACTAAATGGAGATATTGCTGGTCTGTGCGCCAGAAATGATATTAATAATTTCCCATGGTATTCCCCAGCTGGAACAACAAAGGGTTCTATTTTAAATGTTGTTAAATTAGCATATAATCCAACTAAATCACAAAGAGATGTTTTGTATTCTAATAGAATCAATCCAGTAATTTTCTCACCTGGAGCTGGAATTGTTTTATTTGGCGATAAAACTGCTTTATCAAAAGCATCTTCTTTTGACAGAATTAATGTTCGCCGCCTATTCATTTATCTTGAGGATGCAATTTCTCAAGCCGCTAAAGATTCTATGTTTGAGTTTAACGATGAAATTACAAGAACAAACTTTGTAAATACAATTGAACCATTCTTACGTGATGTTCAGGCGAAGAGAGGCATTTTTGATTATATTGTTGTTTGCGATGAAACAAATAACACAGCTTCTGTAATAGATAACAATGAATTTAGAGCTGATATTTATGTTAAACCATCAAGATCTATTAATTTCATTGGACTGAACTTTGTTGCCACCAAGACTGGTGTTGATTTTGAAGAAGTAATTGGAAACTTTTAATTTAAACAGAGGTTAAAAAAATGGCAACCAGAACCCAACTTAATACAATTCCTTTAAGGAAGATTACAGACTTCAAGAGCAAACTGTCGGGAGGAGGCACCAGAAGTAACCTTTTTGAAGTAGAGTTAGCATTTCCAGCATCTATTAACGTAGATTCTACTACTCTTGATAAATCTAGATTTCTTGTTAAAGCTGCAGCCCTTCCAGCATCCAATGTTACTCCATTAGATGTTGCTTTTAGAGGTAGAACCTTAAAAGTGGCGGGAGATCGTAGCTTTGAATCTTGGACAATTACAATTATCAACGACACTGATTTTGCAATTCGTTCAACATTTGAAAAGTGGACCAATTATATGAATAGACTATCAGATAATACTGGTGAAACTAATCCCGCACTTTATCAGGCAGATGCCTTCGTCTATCAACTAAATCGTGATGGATCAATTCTAAGAGCATATCACTTTTACGACACATTCCCTACTGCTGTTAGTAGCATCAATCTTTCTTATGAAAGTGATGCTATTCAAGAGTTTACTGTAGAGATGCAAGTTCACTGGTGGGAAGCAATTAAAGGAAGTTCACCAGCATCTGGTGGTGAAGATATTAACTAAATAGTAGATATTAACGTTTAAATTTATAAGATGGCGAAACTTTTTGGTTTTTCGATTGAAGACAAAGAAAAAAAACCCAAATCTATAGTTGCCCCCGTTCCTCAAAATGATGAGGACGGGGTTGACTATTATATTCAGTCTGGATTTTATGGGCAATATGTAGATATTGAAGGCGTATATAGGACTGAATTTGATTTGATGCGTAGATATAGAGAAATGGCATTACATCCAGAATGTGATAGTGCCATTGAAGATATTGTCAATGAAGCCTTGGTAAGTGACTTATATGATTCTCCAGTAGAAATTGAATTATCTAATTTAAATGCTAGTGATAAACTGAAAGAAATTATCCGAAATGAATTTAAATCTATCAAAGAAATGTTAGACTTTGATAGAAAATGTCATGAAATTTTTAGAAATTGGTATGTTGATGGAAAACTTTATTACTTAAAAGTCATTGATATCAAAAAACCACAAGAGGGGATTAAAGAATTAAGATATATTGATCCCATGAAAATGAAGCACGTTCGTCAAGAAGTTAAGACGAACGGAAAGGACGGTAGTGATGTTATTTCAAATTCAATAAACAGATTACTACCCAATACAAATAATACAAATTCCGAGTTAAGTTATTCTGATATAGAAGAATATTTCGTATATTCTTCTGGACCCAATTATCCCATGTCTCCAATAAGAAGTGGGTCATCGAAAGGGTCTATTAAGATTGCCAAAGATTCAATTGCATACTGCACTTCAGGTTTAGTTGATAGAAATAAAGGGACAGTTTTATCATATTTACATAAAGCTATTAAGTCTCTAAATCAATTGAGAATGATTGAAGATTCTTTGGTGATTTATAGACTTTCTAGAGCTCCAGAAAGAAGAATTTTCTACATTGATGTTGGAAATCTTCCAAAAGTAAAGGCAGAACAATATTTGAAAGAAGTTATGTCTCGCTATAGAAACAAACTTGTTTATGATGCGAACACTGGAGAAGTTCGTGATGACCGTAAATTTATGAGTATGATGGAAGATTTCTGGCTTCCAAGGAGAGAGGGTGGTAGAGGAACTGAAATTACAACTCTTCCTGGTGGTCAAAATCTAGGAGAACTTTCTGATATTGAATATTTTCAAAAGAAATTATATAGATCTTTAAATGTTCCAGAATCAAGAATTGCTGGAGGTGGAGATGGATTTAATCTTGGGCGTTCTTCCGAAATTCTAAGAGATGAACTTAAGTTTTCTAAGTTTGTGGGTCGTCTTAGAAAAAGATTTGCCAGAATGTTTAATGACATTCTTCGTACACAACTTTTGTTGAAGAATGTAGTATCAGTAGACGATTGGGAGGAAATGGAGGATCATATTCAATATGATTTTCTATATGATAATCATTTCTCAGAACTTAAAGAATCTGAACTTATCACTAATCGCCTCACAACACTTACAACCATTGAACCATACATTGGAAAATATTTTTCAACGGAATATGTTCGTAAGAAAATTTTACGTCAAACTGATTCAGAAATTATTGAAATCGATCAACAAATAGATGATGAAATTGAAAAGGGAATTTTACCCGATCCAAATGCTCCCGTAGATGAAATGGGAAATCCAATTCCAGAGGGGGAAGCAGCACCTATGGGAGAGGAGCAACCTGCAATGGGAGAAATTCCAATGGAACCAGCAGCACCTGAAGTTCCCACAGAACCCAAAGGTGGGAAGATATAAATAATCCTATAAGTATAAATTAATTTTATGGAAGAACTTATCGACTTGATTGCAATTGACGGAACACCTGCTGATGTTTCGAATAAAATTAAAGAATTATTATATTCTAAAGCTGCTAATCGAATAGATTCTGCACGTCCAGAAATTGCTAATGTTATGTTTGGTAATACTGAAACAGAAGAAATCGAGGGTGTTGAATAATGGCAATAAAAATTGTTCAAAATGTAAATAGAATTTCACCAACTGTTTCTGCAGCTGCAACAAGCAATCCAATTGCATTAAAAAGTGGGTATGTTAGAGTTGCTGCTGGATTAACTGCGATTTATGTGGAAACTGGCGGCAATCCAACAGTAACTACAAATTCTTTTTATATTTCTCCATATGGTAATGAAGTATTAAAAGAAAGAATTGCCAGACAAAGAGTTTCAGGAATCACTACCGGTTCTACTACTATTGTTACTTTAGCAAGTAATGCAGGAAACCCATTCCTGGTTGGTGATTATGCAACAATTGAAAATGCAGAACCTACAGGAATCAATACTGTTCACCAATTGGTTACTGCAATAACAGATTCTACTATTACATTAGAAGCAAATACATCTTCAATTGTTGGTGTAATTACAACTACATCTGCAACAATAGCAAGAAGTATAAAAGTTGCCGCACTCTCTGATGGTGGACCAACAAACCTCAGTATCACAGAAATAGTACAATTAGTCTCAGAATAAAATGAAACTCATCACAGAAGAAATTCAAAAAGTAGAATTTATTACTGAAGGAAAGGGCACATCTAAAAAGATGTATATTGAAGGAATTTTCCTTCAAGGTGATATCTGCAACCGTAACGGAAGAATGTATCCTATGGATACTCTTTCGCGGGAAGTAAAAAGATATAATGAGACTTTTGTTGCTAAAGGTCGTGCTCTTGGAGAACTTGGTCACCCAGATGGTCCAACTGTAAACCTAGATCGCGTCTCTCATAAAATTGTTTCTCTCGAACAAGATGGATGCAATTTTAGAGGTAAAGCACAACTTCTTGAGACACCTATGGGTAAGATTGCAAAATCTCTCATTGGTGAAGGTGTTTGCCTCGGTGTTTCTTCTCGTGGTGTTGGATCACTTAAAATGACCAATGAGGGTCATAAAATTGTTGGTGAAGATTTTATGTTAGCAACTGCTGCTGATATTGTTGCCGATCCTTCTGCTCCTGATGCATTTGTTCAGGGAATTATGGAAGGTAAAGAGTGGGTATGGGAAGGAGGAATCCTTCGTGAAAGACTTGCAGAGCAAACAAAGCGTAGAATCAATACACTGGTTGATCATAAAAGATTGGAAGAACATAAATTAAACTTATTTAATGAATTTCTTTCAAATCTTTAAATTATAAATAAATATAGATTATAACACAATCAAAAATGTCCGTTGGTAGCAATTTACAAGAAATGGAAAACGTAGTAACCAAAGGCGCTGCACAAGCTGAACCAATGCAAAAGTTGTCCACGGGTATTGCTCCTGGACAAACTGGAAGTTGGGAAGACTTGGGTGGACCTACCCCAGAAAATTATCGTCCAGATGATAATTCAGCTGCACTTAAAACACCTGGCGCAACTCTTGCCCAAGTTAGGGATGTAGTTAATGCTAAGGCTGCAGCTGCTGAACCCATGCATACTCTTACTAAAGAAGAGGTTGCAGATGAAGATGAACTCATCGAAGAGATTGATGAGGATGAAGAAGTAGTTGCTGAGGCTGCTAAAGAAGAGGAAGAAGAGGACGACAAAGAAAAGAAAGGAAAGGGTAAGAAAGAAAAAGAAGATGATGAAGATGATGAAGATGAAATGAAAGAAGAGTTTGATATCGAAGAAGATATGAATGCTCTGCTTGCTGGTGAAGAACTCTCAGAAGAGTTTGAAGAAAAAGCAAGAACTATTTTTGAGACTGCAATTAAAACAAAAGTTGCTGAAATCAAAGAGCAATTAGAGTCTGCTTACGAGCAAACACTTGTAGAAGAAATTCAAACAATTAAAGAAGGTCTTACTGATCGTGTTGACGCATACCTTGAGTATGTTGCTGATGAGTGGATTGCTGAAAATGCACTCGCAGTTGAGCACGGTCTTAAGACTGAAATGACTGAATCATTCCTTCAAGGAATGAAGAGTCTTTTTGAAGATCATTATGTAACAATCCCTGAAGATAAATATAATGTTATCGAGAGTATGGTAGATAAACTTGATGAAATGGAAGGAAAACTCAACGAGCAAATCGAAAAGAATATTGCTCTGAATAGAAGATTAGCGGAGTCAGTTGCTGATGTAATCTTTGCAGAAGTCACTGAGGGTCTTGCACTTTCTCAGAAAGACAAACTCGCTTCTCTTGCAGAAAATGTTGAGTTTGATAGTGAAGAAAACTATCGTGAGAAGCTGGTAACTTTGAGGGAATCATATTTCCCACAAAACGCTGGTACTCAAAGAGATGAGACTGAGAATTTATCAGAGGAAGTTTCCTATGAAGGAACTGAAGCAACTTCAGTTTCACCAATTATGGAAGCATATCTTCAAACTCTCAGTAGAGTCGCTAAAAAGTGATTTTTAAATCATAAAGTCAAACTAAAACTTTTTAAAAAGAGGTAAAACAAATGCAAATGTTCAATGCAGAACAATTGCAGGAGAAGTGGGCACCGATCCTTGATTATCAAGGTATGGATCCAATCAGAGATTCACATCGTAGAGCGGTAACTGCTATCCTGCTAGAAAACCAAGAAAGAGAACTTCGTGAAGAGCGTTCGTTCCTTTACGAATCACCAACCAACTCTGCCGGTACTGGTGGATTTGGTGGCGGCGCTACTCCTGGCGGTCCTGTTGCAGGTTTCGATCCTGTACTGATTAGCCTAATTCGCCGTTCAATGCCAAACTTGGTCGCTTATGACCTGTGTGGCGTTCAACCAATGAATGGTCCTACTGGACTTATCTTTGCAATGCGTTCACGCTATGCTAATCAGAGTGGCGCTGAAGCTCTCTTCGATGAGGCAAATTCAGCATTCTCTGGTATTGGTACAGATAAGAACTTCAGTGCAACCAGCTATACTGCACAAGCAGGCGATGGTTCTGCTGTAGGTTTTGGTACTACTGCACAAAATGGTAGCAACCCAGGTCTTCTAAATCCTTCTTCCAACACAACGCAATCTGCGTATAATGTTGGTCGTGGTATGGATACTGCGACTGCAGAAGGACTTGGAGAAGCTGGTAATGCCTTCAACGAGATGGCATTCTCAATCGAGAAAGTCACCGTTACTGCAAAGTCACGCGCCCTGAAAGCTGAGTACTCACTTGAGCTCGCTCAAGACCTTAAGGCAATTCATGGTCTAAATGCTGAAGCGGAATTAGCAAACATTCTCTCAACTGAGATTCTTGCTGAAATCAACCGCGAAGTTATTCGTACCATTTATAAGTCTGCTGAGACTGGTGCTCAAGTCAATACCGCTACCGCTGGAACCTTCGACCTTGACGTTGACTCCAATGGTCGTTGGTCGGTTGAGAAGTTCAAAGGTCTTATCTTCCAAATCGAGCGCGATGCTAACGCAATCGCACAAAGAACTCGTAGAGGGAAGGGCAACATGATCCTTTGCTCGGCTGACGTTGCTTCGGCACTCACCATGGCCGGTGTTCTTGATTACACCCCAGCACTCAACGCTAATCTTAACGTTGATGACACTGGTAACACCTTCGCTGGTGTTCTCCAAGGTAAGTATCGTGTATACATTGACCCATATTCGGCAAACGTTGCACCTAACCAGTTCTACGTTGTTGGTTATAAGGGTTCTTCACCTTATGATGCTGGTCTCTTCTATTGCCCATACGTACCTCTGCAGATGGTACGTGCTGTTGGTCAGGACACCTTCCAACCAAAAATTGGATTCAAGACTCGTTATGGTCTTGTTTCCAATCCATTTGCTGAAGGCAATGTTGATAACCAAGGTCTTGGAAGAATCACTGCAAATAGCAACAGATACTACAGAAGAGTTAAAGTTGCTAACCTTATGTGAGTCATTTCACATAAATTTCCTGAGGGTCTTCGGACCCTCTTTTTTTATCTAAATAAAAATAAAAAGATGAAAACTTTTAAACAATTTTTAGAAGCGGTTGGTGATCCCTTAACGTCTAGAAATGTTATTCGTCTAGATCAGGAAGCACAAAGAAATTTAAATAAAACAATTCAAGGTCAAATGGGTCCAGGTTCAACACCATCTCCCAATAAAAATTTTACTTTAGTTCCAGCTTCTGCAAAACCACCAGTTCCCACCAGTTCTAAAATTAAACCTCAAATAAATCCTACTAGAAAACCTGATTATAATTCTCAAGGATATCGAAACTGGGCAACGACTGGTCTTCGTTCCATAACTCCTTTAGGTTATTAATATAAAATGTCTTGTAATTTTCCAAATCAAATTTCAAATAGAAATTACTTATCACCAATAGGGTTTAAATTTACTTTAGCAAAAGAACCTAAAGTTGCATTTTTCTGCAATTCCGCAAGAATTCCAGAAATTACTTTATCAATAGTTCAGCAACCAACTTATCTTAAAGATTTGGATATCCCTGGCGGGAAACTTCAATATGGCGATTTATCTTTAAGATTCATAGTTGATGAAGATATGGAAAATTATATGGCGATTCATAATTGGTTAACTGGACTAGGATTTCCAGAAACAACAAAGCAGTATAAGGATTTAATAACAAATGAAAATGATCCAAATAAATCATTAGATCCTAAACAAGCATTTAGTGATGGAAGTCTTTATGTATTGGATAGTAATTACAATACAAACGCAGTCGTAAAATTTAAAGATTTATTTCCAACTTCATTAACATCACTTGAATTTGATGCCACACAAACTGACATTCAGTACTTTACAGCAGAAGTATCTTTCAAGTATACTATTTACAACATAGATACAAGCGCATGAATCTTGATGAAATCCAGGAAATGTGGCAGAGAGATTCTGTCATAGATCCCGACAACTTACACGATGAGTCTTTAAAAATTCCACAACTTCACTCAAAATATTATACTCTTTATAATACCATCACTCTTCTCCGCGAAAAGGCAAGAGAAACTTACAATAGAGTTAGGTTAGAACGCTATAACTACTACACTGGAAAGGCACCAGCAGAGGTCTATGTGGAAGATCCATTTCCGTATAAGGTAAGAGAGAAGGACGCCATACAGAGGTATATGGATGCCGATGAGAGACTCTGTAAAGTAGATTTGAAGATTAGATATTATGACATTATGCTTAAGTTTCTAGAAGAAGTTCTTAAGATGATTTCCAATAGAACTTATCAAATCAAGAACAGCATTGAGTGGCACAAGTTTACGGCAGGGTATAACTAAATAAAAATAAACTATAAGTAAAGATGAAGACTTTTAAAGAGTTTTTAGAGGAAGCAAGAGAATTACGAAAAATATCAAAATCTAAAAAATCAGGAACTATGTCAATTCCTGGAAGTGAAGGTAAAGCGAGAAAAGATGTTGCCGTTGCCGGATTTAGAAGAAAAGGTCCTATTCAAGAACCTAAAGTTGAAAAGAGTGGAAAGGATGTTCCTGTTTGGGTAAGAAGTCATAAGTCACCCGCAGAATATGCAGCTCATACTTCAAAGCAAAAATATAAGGAAGGTGAAAAGACTGACGTTAAATCTTTAAGAAAGCAATTACATAAAACTGGTGCTAAAAAAGATACGGAAGTTCACGATATTACCGTAGGTTCTCCAAAATCAAAAGTAAAGGAACCAGGACAAAGAGCAAGGCAATTTGTTGGTGCTCTTAAAGATGTTGCTTCTAAAATGAAAGAGAAAAAAGGAATTGCAACAAATACTCCAACGGCAATTTCTTCTTCTGGTAAAAAAAGAAAAAGAAGTGATGAAGAGGGTGCCGAACAAAGAGGTAGGATTTATAAAAAATTAGGTATGGGTGAAAGAGATCCTAGAACTGGAGTACAAATGGCAAAACTTGGAGAAAATAACTTTTTTATTACCAAATAAATACTCATAACTGATACTTTATGAATGTCTCATTTGGTGATATCAAAAAAGAATGAGGTTTATCTGCAAATAGAGGCAGAACCTCATATCTACTATGAGTTAAAAGATACTTTTCAATTTGAAGTTCCAAACGCAAAGTTCTCACCCGCTTATAAGAATAAGTGGTGGGATGGATTCATTTATCTGTTTAATGTAGATACGAAAGAAATATATGTTGGTCTTTTAGATAGACTAATTCAGTTCTGTAAGGACCATAATTATACCTACGAGTTCACCAATAATAAGTTTTACGGTCTTCCCTTTGAGATAAATGAGAACATCTCAAAGGAAGGTGTAAAGGACTATATGACGGCAATCAGTAAGCACCCTCCACGCGACTATCAAATTGAGGGAGTATACGACGCTTTAAGACATAATCGTAAGTTATTGATATCTCCAACTGCTTCTGGAAAGTCACTAATGATATATTCTCTTGTGAGATATTACGTTGAGAAGCGGCAAAATATTCTCGTAGTTGTTCCGACGACTTCCCTTGTAGAACAAATGTATAAAGATTTTGCAGATTATGGATGGGATGTTGGTTCATACTGCCACAAAATCTATGCGGGAAAAGAAAGAGAAACTGATTCTCAAGTCATTATTACTACTTGGCAGTCTATCTACAAACTTCCCAAGCAGTACTTTTCCAGATTTAATGTTGTCGTAGGAGACGAGGCACACCAGTTTAAATCCAAGTCATTAATATCTATAATGACTAAACTTTGTGATGCCAAGTACCGTTTTGGATTCACCGGAACACTAGATGGGTCCCAAACTCATAAGTGGGTTCTTGAGGGTTTATTTGGTCCATCATATAAAATTATCAAGACAGATGAACTAATGCAAAAGGGTCATCTTGCCAAATTGGACATTAAAGTTTTATTACTTAAGCATCCTCCAAACAGGTTCGAAACTTTTGAGGATGAGGTTCAATATATTATTAACCACCAGAAAAGAAATAACTTTATAAAGAATCTTGCTCTTGACTTAAAAGGAAATACTTTAGTCCTTTTTGCCAGAGTAGAGGGGCATGGGCAACCACTTTACGATCTCATAAATAATAACAAAACTGGTAATAGACACGTATTTTTTGTTCATGGTGGGGTTGCTACCGAAGAACGCGAATTAGTTAGAGAAATTACCGAAAGAGAGAATAATGCAATCATCGTTGCTTCCTACGGCACTTTTTCTACTGGCGTCAATATTAGAAATCTTCATAATGTTATATTTGCTTCGCCTAGCAAATCAAGAATACGAAATCTCCAATCCATCGGAAGAGTCCTGCGAAAAGGAGAAAACAAAGTAAAAGCAACTCTATATGATATTGCCGATGATATTAGTTACAAGTCAAGAAAAAATTATACACTCAATCACTTGATCGAAAGAATTAAAATATATAACGAAGAAAACTTTAATTACGATATTGTAAACATACCGCTAAAAGACTGATGGGAGATGAGTTTTATTGTATTTTAAAATTAGTATCGGGTGAAGAAATTCTATCATTAATAATGATAGATGATAATGACGGAGATACTCTCATTGTTCTTCAAAATCCAGTTACAATGAGATCATTTCGAAATCATCAAGGGACATTTATAAAAGTTAAACCTTGGATTGAATTATCCAATGATGATTTTTTTATAATTAGACTTGATAAAATAATTACTATGACTGAAACTACAGATAAAAAAATAATTAAAGTATATGATGATTATATTTCAAATTTAAATGATGAAAGTATTGATATGTATACTCCTGCTGGAAAAGTAAAACTTTCAGAAAGTATGGGATATATTTCTTCAGTTGAAGAGGCTCGTAAAAAACTTGAAGATATCTTTAAAGATATTAAAGAAAGCTAGATTATTATCTTTAACGGCGACAAACCTAGTCTACTCATATTTTTACAACTTGTCAAGCTATTAAAATTTATGGTATAATTACTATATTATTAAAATGAGACAAATGATATGTCTAAAAAGAAAACAGAACATTATGTAAATAATAAAGAATTATTAGAAGCACTTATAGTTTATCGAACTAAAGTCGCAGAAGCAAAGGAAAAGGGTCTTACTAAACCAAAAATAACCAACTATCTTGGTGAATGTTTTTTAAAGATTGCTACCCACCTTTCTTACAAACCAAACTTTGTAAATTATATGTTCCGTGAAGATATGATTTCTGACGGAATTGAAAATTGTGTTCAATATATTCATAATTTTGATCCAGAAAAATCAAGGAATCCTTTTGCATATTTTACTCAAATTATTCACTATGCCTTCTTAAGAAGAATTCAAAAAGAAAAGAAACAGTTAGATATTAAAACCAAAATCATTGAACGAACTGGGTATGATGAGGTAATGATGATTGACGACAGCTTGCTTTCTGGTAGCAGTTCGGACTATAATACGATGAAGGACAATATCCAGTATCGCAGTAACCGATGAAAGTCGCAGTCATTACAGACACGCATTATGGAGCTCGCAAGGGTTCTAAGTATCTTCACGATCACTTTGAACTTTTCTATAAGAACGTATTTTTTCCTGCCCTAAAAGAACACGGGGTAGAGGCAATTATTCATATGGGCGATGCCTTTGATAGTCGTAAATCAATTGATTACCAAAGTCTTGAATGGGCAAAGAGAGTTGTATTTGAACCTCTCAAGCAATATGATGTTCATATGATTATTGGCAATCATGATTGTTACTACAAGAATACCAATAGCGTTAACTCTCCTAGTCTTCTTCTCCAAACTTATCCAAATGTTAAAACTTACAGTTCTCCACAAACCATTCAAGTTGGTGGTCTAAACATCTTGTTGGTGCCTTGGATTTGTAGTGAGAACTATGATGAAACTCTCAATCAAATTCAGAAGACTAAAGCAAAGGTTGCGATGGGGCACCTTGAATTGCAGGGTTTTCGTGTAAATCGTAATCTAATCATGGAGGAACATGGACTGGAAGCGAATATTTTTGCAAAGTTCAAAAAGGTATTTTCTGGTCATTACCATACTCGTTCTGACAATGGACGTATCTTCTATCTTGGTAATCCTTATGAAATGTATTGGACAGATGTGAATGATACGCGAGGATTTCATATTTTTGATACGGAAACCCTCACTCACACTCCAGTCAACAATCCTTATAAATTGTTTTATAACATTTATTATGAAGATACTCCTTATCAATTATTTGATGCTAGTGAGTATGAAAATAAAATTGTTAAGGTGATTGTTCGTAAAAAATCCAAACCAAAAGATTTTGAAAAGTTCATTGATAAACTTTATACTGCTGGAATTCAAGAATTAAAAATTATTGAAAATTTTGATATTCAGGAAAATGAAGAGTTTGAAATTAGTGAAGATGAGAATACTCTTACAATCTTAAATCGATATATTGAAGAGTCTGAATTTGAATTTGATAAAAATGTTATTAAAGGTATCTTTCAAGATCTATATCAACAGGCTTGCGAAGTAGAATAATGTTTCTTCTCACACTCAAGGATAGAAAAGACGATGGAGCATATGCAGTTCAAGATAGATATGGACATAAAGTTTTGTTTCTATTTGAAGAAGAAGATGATGCAACTCGTTATGCACTAATGCTTGAGGATCAAGAAGATGCTGAAATGGAAGTTGTTGAAGTAGATGATGAACTTGCCATAAAAACTTGTAAGATGTATAATTACAAGTATACTGTGGTCACTCCTGACGATATTGTAATCCCCCCTAAGAATGTTAGTATTTCATAAGATTAAATGGAAGAATTTTCTTTCGACTGGTAATAGTTGGACGGAAGTTGATTTTCAAAAACATCATACCAATTTGATTATTGGAACAAACGGAGCAGGAAAGTCTACGATTCTTGATGCTCTTACTTTTGTTCTTTTTAACAAACCATTTCGTCGCATTAACAAACCTCAACTTGTTAATACTGTAAATGAAAAAGATTGTGTTGTAGAAATTGAGTTTTCTATCAACAATAGGGAGTATCTTGTTCGTCGTGGAATTAAACCGAATATTTTTGATATTGAAGTCAACGGTTCAATACTTCATAAGGAGGCAGATGATCGTGCTAATCAAAGAATTCTTGAAGAAAATATTTTAAAGGTAAATTATAAATCTTTTACCCAGATTGTGATTTTGGGTAGTAGCACTTTTGTTCCCTTTATGCAATTGACGACTACTAATCGTCGTGAGGTGATTGAAGATCTTTTGGATATTCGTATTTTTTCTGCGATGAATAATCTTATTAAAGATAAGATTCGCACTCAAAAAGATCAGGTTAAATCTCTTGAACTTAAGAAAGAAAATCTTAAGGATAAGATGAAAATGCAGCAGAGTTTTATTGAGGAACTCGAAAATCGTGGTAATGCCAACATAAACACCAACAAGGAAAAGATTGCCAATTTAGATGCTGAAGTTGGTGTTTATATGACTGAAAATGCTCATACTGAAGAGCAGATTTTTACTTATACTAAAGAACAAGAGGAAGTTGTTGGTGCTGGAGATAAGTTAGTAAAGCTTAACAATCTTAAGGGTAAAATCTCCCAAAAAGTATCTGCTATTACTAAAGAGCATAAGTTCTTTAATGAAAATACGGTCTGCCCTACCTGCACTCAAACCATAGAAGAAGAGTTTAGGTTAAATAGAATTGTGGATGCTCAAAATAAAGCAAAGGAACTCCAACAAGGTTTTCAAGAACTTGAGGAGACTATAAAGTTAGAACAAGAGAGAGAGCGTCAATTCACAGTTCTATCCAAGGAGATTACGAAACTCAATCATGAGATTTCTCAAAACAATACTCGCATTTCCCTCAACCAGAGACAAATACGAGATCTTGAATCTGAAATTCAAACTATTGCCCAAAACCTTGCAAACAGAAATACTGAGCATGAGAAGTTAGAAGAATTTAAAGAAAATCTCCAAAAAACATTTGAAGACCTCTCAAAGAAAAAAGAAGAAATCGTTTATTACGATTTTGCCTATTCCTTACTTAAGGATGATGGTGTAAAGACGAAGATCATTAAGAAGTATCTTCCGTTCATAAATCAGCAGGTGAATCGTTATCTTCAAATGATGGACTTTTATATTAATTTCCATCTGGATGAAGAATTTAACGAAACGGTAAAATCACCCATTCACGAAGACTTTTCTTATAGTTCCTTCAGTGAGGGTGAGAAAATGAGAATTGACCTTGCCCTTCTCTTCACCTGGAGAGAAGTCGCCCGAGTCAAAAACTCCGTCAATACCAATCTGCTGATTATGGATGAAGTATTTGATTCGTCACTTGATGGTTTTGGAACTGATGAATTTCTTAAGATTATTCGTTATGTGATTAAGGATGCTAATATATTTGTAATTTCCCATAAGACAGACTTACATGACAAATTTGAAAGTGTCATAAGGTTTGAAAAGGTTAAGGGTTTTTCTCGTATGATGTCCTCACAAGCACAAGGAGAATGAAACTTCCAAACTGGCAACACCACTCCAAAAAGGAGCAGAAACGAAAACTCAAACCGCAGGCTCTCCGACAAGCAAAGGCACGTCGGCAGGCACTCAAGAAGCGTCTCTTTCACGGAGACGCTTCTTTTTTATAAATAATTAAAAAGTTTTGGAAAAATGAGAGAACAAGAAGTTAGAGACCTCTATGAGGCTTATCAGCAGGTTCATCAACCTCAAGAAGAAGTAGAGCAACTTGATGAAGAAGTAGTTGATGAGGCGATGTCTTCTTATGACAGAAATCGTCAAAGAGCAGCACAAAGAGCAGCAGCAAGAAATGCCGCAAGAGATGCAGGACAAACCGGAAATGTTCCTGGTGTAGGTTATGTTTCCCCAAGACCCGAAAGAGAAACTTACAGAGATTCTGCTGGCACAGAAAGACATAAGACTGGTGCTAGAATGCCTAAAAAAGAAGACCAGAAAGAATCATATGACCTCTTTGACACCATTCTAGAATACCTAGTTGCCGAAGGTTATGCCGATACAAATGAAGCGGCACTTGTGATTATGGCAAATATGAGTGAAGAGTGGAGACAGGATATTATGGAAATCTCACAAAAAACTGCTACAAAGGCATATGCCACCAGCTCAACTGGTGAGTTTGAGGGTGCGGATTCTCCAAGAGACGTAGAAAGAACTGATAGACTTAGGGGGCATATTAAAAGAAAGTTTGGTAAAAAGGCAGCAGAACACGCAGATAGAGCAGCACACTCAATGACCTTTGGACGCAAAGGTGCTGGTGGTATGCCCCCCAAACCCTGAACCACTTTTAAAACTGGCACACAAGAGGGTTTCACCACCCTCTTTTTTTGTATAATACGTTCATAAGACAAACGAACTCCAATGACCGTAAATTTTGAAGTAAAAGGTATGCTTGCCCGTCTTCTGGCAACGGAAGACCTGATTGTGGAACACAAGAAGGTTGAGACTGCCTGCTTTAACGTTCATACACGGGTTCTTACGCTTCCTATGTGGCAGAAGGCAAGCAGTGGAGTTTATGATATGTTGGTTGCTCACGAAGTCTCTCACGCTCTCTACACACCCGATGAGGACTGGACGGAGCAGGTTCAGGTGCCCCCACAGTTCGTGAATGTGTGTGAGGATGCCCGTGTGGAGAAACTGATGAAGCGTCGTTATGCCGGTCTGGCAAAGACCTTCTATGGTGCCTATCGGGAACTTCAGGAAGATGATTTCTTTCAGGTTGGCGATGATG
>Ga0315909_10003275_pt1 | contig 19908 bp, 32 predicted proteins | sample LakEriMetagenome_11_FD_203527 | JGI IMG/M metagenome (GOLD analysis project Ga0315909, IMG submission 203527) | Freshwater fungal communities from buoy surface, Lake Erie, Ohio, United States - Buoy 2 MA125 | ecosystem: Environmental > Aquatic > Freshwater > Lake | place: USA: Lake Erie, Ohio... | reverse complement strand
AGGCTCGAGCGCAACCACCGGAACCACCTAGCCGCCTCCTCCCCCAGCTCACCAGGGATCGGGATCACATCGTGATCCTTCGTCTTATGTCGGTAAATCCGCAGCATTGGATTATCGGAACCGACATTCACCAACGCATCCACCCGCAAAGTGCGGATCTCCGAACCACGCATCAACGTGTACAAACCCAGGGCAATAACCCAACGGTCCAATGGATGGTTCTGTTCTGCGACCTCAAGCAGGTCAGCGAACCTGTCAGCAGGAATGTAGAACCGCTCCCTGCCATCGTCAGGAACATTTGACCAGATCTCCATCGGGTCCTCATCCCGAGGCAAATGCCTGTTCAGCCGGCACCATTTGAAAAACGAGCGCAGCGTCTGCGCGTACAGGTTCGTGGTGCGTGGTGCCCATTCCGGGTGCGCCGAGAAGAACACATCAATGTGACGGGCCTCCAGGTTCTGCACCTGAATGTTCCCCCAAATATCAAGGGCGAAACCAAGCACCGTCCGCTTCGTGCGGATCGTGTTCTCAGCTTGCTTACGCATCCGACAATGGTTGATGTACCCATCTGTCGCTTCACTAATTCTGATTCCCACGAGGAAAACCCCCATCTAGTGACTAGTCCGATCACAACTTGTGAGTGACTGTACAACGTGTGACCTGACAATTGCAACATATGAGTAGGGTTCAAGTCCCCCCTCGGACACGACGTGGCAAAACGCTGCCTGTAACACCGTGCAAGATTATCCTGCCTTGTTACATGAGTGTCTAGACATACGTTGGCAACATGTGTGCTACTGTCCGCGAATAGGAAAAATCTCCCATCGGAGGACTGAATGCCAGCACCAAGGATCCTGCCCGATAACGCCACCCTGCGGCGTTGGGTGCAGGACGAGGGGCTCACGCACGAGCAGGTCACCCAGCGAGTGTATGAGACGACCGGGCAGAAGGTCGCGAGGTCCACGGTGGCGGCTGCCCTGCATCGAGCTGGCCTGACGAAACCGCAGGCCCGGTACGAGCGGGAGATCCCCTGGCGGGTGAAGCCTCAGCACGCCGCGTCCTACCCGGCACGCATGCTGAGAAATCTGGGAAGAATTCGAAATAATGGTTCCCTGCCGGAAGCCGAACAGGCTAGGTTTGAGTCATGGCTTGCAATGATCGAGCAGGAACAGGTGGTCGTGGCCTACGACCCCGAGGTGGGGTTTTTCTATGTGCCTGCCGATCAGCCCACGGACTTCCCCGAGGGGACTCCTATTCGTCCGGGTCTATCAAAGATCTCGCAATGAGAGAGAGAGAGAGAGAGAGAGAGAGAGAGAGAGAGAGAGAGAGAGAGAGAGAGAGAGAGAGAGCTGCTCCCCGCTACGCGGGTTGAGTGCCCACATACAAGTAAGAACAGTAAGTACTTTAAGTACTGTGGGGCGCCCCGGCGCCCTGTGATTGTGTTGTCAAAGTCACGAATTGTCAATGCGACACGCCGAATGACACCATTGTAGTTTCTGACACGACACGCCGTGTCACACCTTGCGGCTGTCAGATCGGGGGGATACCGTGCAGGACATGCAAAAGATTGACCAGGGTCTGACCGATACCGTGAAGTCGGTCACTATCGCTGGCGGTCGAATGATCGTCGCCCAACCTGACTGGTCCGACCTGGACTGGCAGCGCGTCGTCTTCGAGCTTGGCCTCCAAGACAGAGAAGTGCAAGACCAAGACATGGGCCTGCTCTCCACAGGCCACCTCTTCTGGTGGGTGCCAAATGAGTAGACCATCGGTGGAAGAACTCACCGGACGCAACAGCGTCTCCTACTCCAGCCTGGACACGTTCCAGCAATGCGGGGAAAAGTTCCGACTGACCCGCATCCACAAGGTCCCCCAAGAGCAGGCGTACTGGAACGTCGGAGGTAAGGCATTCCACCTTGCGTCCGAATGGTTCGATCAGGGATCGGACCTGTCCATTGCGAGCCTGTGGCGTGACGCGTGGGACAAGGAGATGGCTGACGTGGACACGTCCAAGCCTTTGCGTGCCGGCGGTCGCGCCACGAAACAGTTCCCCAACAAGGAAGACCACCTGTGGTGGGGAATCAACGGCCCGAACATGGTTGCCGACTACGTGAAGTGGCGTGCCAGCATGGGGTGGGACATTTTCACCGTGGACGGTGTACCCATCATCGAGTACGACTTCGTCCTGGTGCTGCCGAACGCGATCCAGTCCGACGACGCCTCCCCCAACGTACTCGTGCAGGGATACATTGACCGAGTCTTCGTCAACAGTCACGGTGAACTCGTGGTGTGCGACCTGAAAACCGGGTCACGCGAACCTGCCGCATCCACGCAGCTCGGGGTCTACGCCGGAGGCATCCGGCAACGCCTCGGTGTCAACCCCACCCTGGGCTGCTACTACATGGCACGCAAGGGCGACGTAGGAGGCATGATCTCTCTTGCCCACTACACCGACGAACTGCTGTCGTACTGGATCTCCACGTTCGAGGACTCCATCCGCTCCGAGCGGTTCCTCCCTCACGTCACATCCATGTGCCAGACATGCACCGTTGCCCCTTCCTGCTACGCCGTAGGTGGCAAGGCCCCCTACCCCCTCCCTTTTCTTAACCGCTGATCGCAACATGTGACTGAAAGGAACGACCGTGTCAACCGAATCTGCTTTTAGTGCGAACGTGCGCCTGCCCATCGCAGGCCATGATGTTCAGGTCACCGTGCGTGGTGGCTCCGCGAGTGAGTTCCAGATGCATTGGGCTGAACTTGCTGAGGGCATGCAGAACTTCATCGAGTCGGTGCAGTTGACGGTGGGTGCGAGTAACGCTGGTGCGCTGCTGGCTACTGCCCCATCTGCTGCTCCGGGTGCTGCTCCCGTGGATAACCCGTGGACCCCGACTCAGGCAGCCCCCGCTGCCGACCCGTGGGGTGCTGCTGCGCCCGTCGCACCAGAGCCTGCGGGTCCCGCACCGATGTGCGACCACGGTCAGGCCATGAAGCTCGTCCCTGCCGGCATCAGTAAGAAGACGGGCCAGCCGTATAAGGCGTTCTATGTGTGTGCTGCTCCGCAGAAGGCGCAGCAATGCCAGAAGACCGTGCGCCTCTGACATGAGGTTCGTGTCCTTGTTCGCCGGAGTCGGCGGTTTCGATCTTGGCCTGGAACGTGCAGGGCATGAATGCATCGCCCAGGTTGAGATTGACAAGCATTGCCGCTCCGTGCTGGACAAGCATTGGCCCGATGTTCCCAAGCATGACGACGTGAGGACAGCCATTGAGTTCGCTAACACCATCGGACTTGTGGGACGAACCGACCTTGTATGCGGAGGATTCCCCTGCCAGGACGTATCCGTTGCAGGAAAGCGAGCCGGCCTCGCCGGGGAACGTTCCGGGCTCTTCTGGGATGCACTCGCTTTCGCGACCCATGTCCAAGCAAAGTGGATCCTCTTGGAGAATGTCCCCGGACTACTCACGTCAAATCAGGGACGCGATTTCGGAACAGTCGCGCTTGCATTGGGCGACGCAGGGTTTGACTACTTTGAGTGGCGCGTGCTTGATTCGCAGTTCTTCGGAGTCCCCCAACGTCGCCGTCGAGTCTTCATTATCGCAGGTACTGCAATCCCAGACGGACGACCGCTACTTGTTGAGCGCGAAGGCCGCGAATGGAATCCTCACGCGTTCACAACGCCGAGGGAACAAACTGCCCGAGGAATTGATGGAAGCCTTATCGGCTTTAGCCACAACCAGGGCCTGAACATCCAAGCATCACCGTCTGTGTTCCCCACGCTTCGTGTCGGAGGGGGGGGGCTAAGTGTTTTGGTGGACGAAGGGCCGTAGGGCTATGTCCAACACGGACTACGAAACCTGGAACAGGGGGGGGGTGAGCCCCACCTTGAACGCATTCGATAACGCAACGGAAACGAGGGCGACTGTGCTTGCAGGTAACGCAACATGTGTCCGTCGCCTCACGCCCATCGAGTGCGAGCGACTCCAAGGATTCCCCGACAACTGGACCGAAGGACAAGCCGACACCCACAGGTACAAGCAGATGGGAAACGCCGTCACCGTGAACGTCGCCCACTACCTGGGGTGGTTGCTCGCTGATGCGTAGCCTTCACCGTGCCGTCAAGTCGGGCAGCAAGATCGCAGCCACCCTGCCCAACGTGTACCAGTCCTTGGCGGCACGACAGATCCACCTGCGTCGTGGAGAGATCACGATGCTGAGTGGCCCCCCTGGGGCCGGCAAGTCCACCCTCGCCCTGCATTGGGCATTGAAAGCACAACGACCCACGTTGTACTTCAGCGCGGACACACACGAACACACGATGGCGTTGCGTCTCGCATCCATGATCACCGACGTTGACCAGTCTCAGGTGGAACCCATGATGGGTGACTCCGAATGGGCAGCAGAGGTTCTCGCTCAGGCGAAGCACATCAGGTGGTGTTTCGAGTCGGCACCATCCCTCGCTGATATTGAGCTTGAGGTGGATGCGTTCGTAGAACTGTACGGTCAGTTCCCCGAACTCGTGGTCATCGACAACCTGATTGACTGTACGCATTCGGATGGTGATGCGTGGGAGTCGCTGCGTTCTCTTCTGCGGGAGTTCAAGTGGTGGAGCCGGGAAACCTCGGCAGCATTCCTCGTGCTGCACCACACATCCGAAAGCGTGCCCGGTAACCCTGCTCCTCCACGCTCGGCGATCATGGGCAAGCTCGCGCAGACCCCCGCATGCATTCTCACGGTGACGAACAGCAACCCAGGTTTTCTCGGAATTTGCAGCGTCAAGAATCGTTATGGCCCTGCGGATCCGTCTGGTGGAGTCGTGTCTTGGCTGGTGTACGAGCCAGCCCGTATGCACATCGCCGACCTGGAGGCACGATGACAGACGCATCCGCTCGGGCTCGAGCATCCAAACGCAAAGGCGCACAGTTCGAGGTAGACCTAGAGAACTTTTTCAGGTCACGTTTCCTCCACGCCACACGCCTCGTCAGGCGAGGCAAGGACGACGAAGGCGACCTCCTCATCAGAGTCAAAGACCTCGCCCTCATCCTCGAAGCGAAGAACGAGAAGTCCATCGATCTTGCCGGGTACATGCGGGAAGCCACCGAAGAGGCCATGCGGTGGGAAGCGAAGCACGTGCATGAACCCATGCCGGCAGCCCTCGTAGTGGGGGCAGCCGCTGTGAAGCGACGCAACAACCCCATTCCTAAGACCTACATCGTGATGGAGGCAGACGACCTTGCAGAAATCCTCCTACACCTACAGAAGCGGTGACCTATGGGCGGTGTTAACGAAGTACGGATGGCAGTTACCGACACCGAAACGAGGGTGGCAGACGATTCGGTGTGGGTTTCACCCGGACAAGACGCCGTCGTGTCGCGTGTCCAACGACACCGGGGGTATCACCTGTTTCAGTTGCGGTTTCAAAGGGGACGTTGTGAAGATTGTAAAAGAGTACGAGGGGTGTGGGTGGGTTGAAGCTTACCGACGCTGCGAGGAGATTACTTCAGGAAACGGTGGAGAGGTACGAACGGGACCTGGAGGAGGTCGCGGGGTATCTGAAGGGAAGAGGTTTCACACACGAGGCGGCGACTATGTTCCGACTCGGTTACGTGAACGGTGACCACGCTGGTGACACGGACTATGCAGGCAGGCTAGCGATCCCGTACCTCACACCCGCAGGCCCCGTCGATATCCGCTACAGGTCACTCACCCCGGAAGGTCCCAAATACCTGTCCCGTCCCGGTGCGAAGACGAAACTGTTCAACGTCAAGGACCTCCTCGTGGAGTCACCCACGCTTTATGTGGCAGAGGGTGAGCTGGACTGCATCACCGCCTCCGCAATGTGCGGACTCCCCTGCGTCGCTGTGCCCGGTGCCAACAACTGGATGCCCCATTTCAAACTGTTGATGGCTGACTACAACCGTGTCGTTGTCATGTGTGATGGGGATGAAGCGGGACGCCAGTTCGGGAAAACGATTTGCAAGGAAGTGGATACCGCTGTGGCTGTGTCAATGCCAGCCAGCATGGATGTGAACGATTTGTTTGTAGCCGGAGGCCGTGAGGCCGTACTCGAAATGGTGAACGTGTGAATGTTGGAGAGCGACTGGGCACAACTCTTGAGAAGTATCACGGGACTCGGATTGGAGGTTGTGTCGGTGGACAAACGCAAATACCAGATCACGATCCAGGTTCCGAAGCCGAAGAAGTAACCGAATGACTCTTGACGAGACAGGTTTTCCGGACGTGTCCGAGATGGTTGACCCGATTGTGAATGTGCATCTGGTCAATGGGCGGGTGATCCAGATGGCGCAAGTGTCCATCGTGGAGATCGCGAAACGCCTGCACCATTACGGGTTCGTGTACCTGTCGGACGGTGAGGGTGCTTACGCCGTGTTCTTTTCGCATGGTGTGGCTGCTTTGACTGTTCCTGTACCGAGTGAGCGCGACATTTAATTGAGAGGGCCGTTAAGCCATGCGCCGCATCTACGTGATTTCAGATTTGCAAGTTCCCTACCATGACCGTAAGGCCGTGGACGCAGTAGCACAATGCATTGCCGACACGAAGAACAAGGACGACCTTGTCGTCACTATCGGCGACGAGATTGACCTTGATCAGATCAGTCGATGGGATAAGCCCGACCGTGAATGGTCACGGAGCATCGGCAGGGACAGGGACTTGACCGTTGAAGTGTTGAAGGATCTGCAAGTCACCGACAGCATCAGGTCAAATCACACCGACCGCTTGTATCGGAAACTTGCATCATCGGCACCGGGGTTCCTCGGGCTACCGGAACTGGAGTTGGAGAACTTCCTCCGCATGCCCGAACTGGGTATCACGTTCCATCGGAAAGCATTCAAGGTTGCGCCAGGGTGGCTCGCTTTACATGGGGACGAGTCGGGGATCTCGCAGCTCGGGGGTCGGACCGCAGCGAACCTTGCCATCAAGACGGGTTCCAATGTTGTGTGCGGTCACACGCATCGTGCCGGCCTATCAGCCACCACCTACGGAATTTACGGGAACATTGAACGCACCCAATGGGGGCTCGAGGTGGGCTGTCTGATGGACATGAAGTCATCTGGTGCGGCCTACTCCAAGGTACACAACTGGCAGCAGGCATTCGGTTGCTTGTATGTCAATGGCACGAAGGTCACCCCGCAACTGATCACGATTGAACGTAAGTCGTTTGTGTTCGAGGGGGTGCAGTACTCGTGGAGCTGACTGAGACAGAGTTGAAGATCGCGAACGGTGTCACTCGCCGTATCCAGCGGGTACAGCGACACCTCATTGAGTTCGATGACATCCGCTCCGAGATCTACCTGTGGATGGTGGCGCACAACGACAAGGTCACCCGCTGGAGGGACGAAGGCAAGTCAGGGAAAGGCAAGCTCGGCACCGCCCTCTACAGGGCCGGCATGCGCTACGCCACCAAGGAACGAGCCCACCTGACGAAGACTGAGATCCACGACCACGCCTTCTACTCCGAGGCTGTCCTCCACGAACTACTCCCCGACGTGTATGACTACGAGAACTGGACGATCTCAGCGTTCGAGGATGAGACGGACGGTCGTCAACAGTCACGTCCAGGTGAGGGCAACACCAGGCTGGCAATGCTGGTGGATATCAAGTTCGGGCTCGAGTCCCTGTCGGAGGACGAGCAGCAGTTGCTGGAGCAGCGGTTCGCTGATGGTGGCATGGACGTGCAGGTGATGGCAGCCACATATCAGGCGCACGAGTCCACGATCAGGCGGCGTATCAGGAATGCGCTGCGGAAACTTTCAGACAGGCTCGGTGGTGAACCACCGTGGTTCTAGGAGGCAGGATGAGCTGGTGGGCTGTGCCCTTCATCGGGGTGCTGGGCATCCTCGGGCTCTTGGTGGGTTACACGATTGGTGCTTTCCTGATCTCCCTCAGGGATGAGCCGCATGATGTCTGGGAGGATTGGGAAGATTGAGGCGCAACTGGTGCAGGCCCCTGCTTGATTCAGCAAGGACCCGCACCAGAAGCAGTCCATCATCTCGGCATTCCCACAAGAATGTCGATGCCTGAAACACCAAGGTCGGACTCGTTCAACGTCGTGTCTAGGATCTCGCTGCGATACACCAAATCCAGACAACAATCCTCAAGCGCATGGTCGCTAGGAATGTTGAGTCGATCAACCTCCGCTAGCCAGTCACGCACCGTCTGAACGGTCGGCTTTGCAAGCAAATCCACGTACACGCTGATCGTCGCATCGCTCTTTACGTTGATGTCACTCATTGCAATCACCTCCCCAAAAGAACTCGTCATCCGTCACGTCAGGCCCCATGAATGACTCCGCAACTGCCTCCTGATAGGCAGCCAGCTTCTGCTCATCCGTGAGTGTCGAAATCCACATTCATTTCCCTCATCTTCTCCAGGTACTGCCACAGGTCATCCGCTGTGTCCGGGTTAGGGCATGTTTTCGCCCACAATGTGAAGTCGTACAGCATCTTGTCCTTCATGGCTCGAGCACCGAGCCCCCACCACATCCTGTTCGTGCTGGACTGGTGATCTATTCCGGGCATGTGTCGTCTCCTGCGTGAGGCACGATCAAATAACTGCCGCATGTGAGGCACCTCGCATCCAAGAAATAGAAGCTGATCTCGTTGTCATCAAACCGTGCCGCTATGGCGAGAGTGTCGTTGCCACATAGGCACACGTGCTGGGGGCCGAACTCGCTGTAGTCAGGGCCGTCAGGGATCTCGTTGAAGGCCACCTTCACAGGCTTAGACACGATTCACGTACCCCGGATCTGTTGAATGCTGGCACGTGCATGACTCAGGCCATTCACAAATCTTGTGCTGGAATCGCACGATAGATTCGGGGGCACCATCGGCAAGGATGTCGCCTGCTGCGCGACAATTGATGCAGATCATGATGCCGCCTTGACGAAAGGTGTCACCTGAGGTGTCTGAAGGATGATTCCCAACTCGCGACGCAGATTCGCTCGATGCGTGGGCGACAACCCACCCCAATATCCGTCAGCCTCGTGCCGTAAACCCCATTCCAGGCATTCCGACTGGAACCAGCAGCCGTAACACATGCGCTTGATTGAATCAATCACGTGCCTGTGTGGGTTCCTCGTCTCCGGGTAGAAGAACTCCGGCCCCACCTCGGCACAGTTCTGTGTGCCATCAAATGCTGGATACTTCAACACCAACCCCCGAAAGTGAGTTCACCGCTGAGGTGAGCTGATCATTGGAAACATTCACGTAGATCTGTGTCGTCCCGAGGGACGCATGCCCCAGCAGCGTCTGAACAGCGCGCAAATCGTGACTGTTCGCATGCACCTGGGTGGCGAACCGATGCCGCAGGCTGTGCGTGGAGAAACCTTCGGGCAAGACAGCCCGGACGAGCCTGCCGATAGTGGTCGGGGTCAAGTGACCGTCACCATGCGGGAACAGGTACAGGTCCTTGCCCCGGTATGGTGCCAACAAGGGCTCGAGGTCCGGATGGACCGGGATGACGCGCTGCTTCGAGCCTTTCCCCGTCACGCGCAGCTCGCTCGGACCAATCATGGACCCGTGCATGCCAGCAATCTCAGCCCTTCTCAGGCCAGCGAAACCAGCAAGCATCACCGCTAGCCGAGTGCGCTCATCCGCAACCTTCAACGCCCTCAGAAACCCATCCTCAGGGCACGGGTGAGGCACACCCAGGTTCACCCGCACAGGCTTAATCCCTGTCATGGGCGAGTCGGGGCGCAGCCCTTCCAGAATCATCCATTCGAACAGGGATTTGAGGCTTGCCCTTGCTGCTGCACGAGTGTTCGGTTTCCAACCGTCGTTCGCCATGAACATGGCGACATCAGTCATGGTGCAGGTCAGCGGGTCCGTGTGACGCATGAACCGTTGCGCGAAATTCTTACGCAACCCACGTGTCCCGACCGACTGTCCCGCTGCCTGCATCCACGCATCAAAACGGTTTAACTCAAGCACCGTGTGCCTCGTTATACCTTGCGATCACATCCGGCTTGATGCGTCCACGCTTGCCAACAGGGATTCCCTGGCTGATCGCCCACGCACGCACCTTGCGTGAATCTACCGAGCTAGTCGTGCTAGTCGTCGGTTCCGGGGCCGGCACAGACTCAGGCACAGGAGCGACAACAGTCATCTCCGAGGAAACATTCGTGGACATCCACGGTGCGTAATCAATCGACGTGCTAGTCATTCTCATTCTCCTTCGTGGTTAGGTGGCAGTTGCACGTGCAGCGCAACCCCCTGTGCGGGATCCATTCCCAACACTTCTCATGCAAATCATCCAAGCACCACCCGAACCTGCCAGTCCCCTGGCGCTTCGAGTTAGTCACGCTTCGTCCTCCAACACGGACACGCTGAACGCACCCTCCCGTGCTAGTGGTGTCACAATCAGCATTGACTGCTTCGTCACCACCTCAACCCAACCCAGCGCCTTACTCATGTCGTGCGCCAGCCACGTCACACGCCCCACATCAGGGGCACCATCGGAATCGGTGAACGTCACACACACACCGTCAGCTTCGGGCCGGTCAATGACCGTCGCCACAATCCGCTCGAACATACGTTGCCTTCCTGTTAGTGATGCCACCACCACCCCCAGAGGAATCCCGAGGGGGTACGGGACTCAACCCTGGGGGTGATGGAGCCAGCACTATTGCCTGTCACAATATCCTAGCCACATATTGCAATCACCATATAGCGACACTCCGACATTGGGCTAGTCCTGCACCCCCACCCGGTAATCCCCGAGCCTGCCGGCCCCCTCAACCTGGGTCTGCGCCGCCCACAACGTGGTGAAAGCAGCCCCATCCCAATACCCTCCCCACACGTGCCACAAGGCACCGACTCTCATCACCCTGTAGCCCGTCTCCTGGTGCCTGTACCAGCCGGGAGCCACCCTCAACCACGCTCCCCCAGTCGGCCCCAGGATCTCCCGAGGCGTGCGTCTCCTGCTCATGGCGCTAGTCCCCCCTCAGCTCGAATTCGGCAGAGCAATAGCAACGCAACCCACACGGGGCGCTACGCACCCACACCTTCACGTCTTCCCCCGTGCTAGTCATGGCGAGAGCGGCATGCCAGGACCTCTCCAGCTTCGGGCGATTGCGAAACGTCACAAGGCGTCGCCTCTCCACGGTCGGCACGTCACTATCCCCCGCAAATTCGGCGAACATATCCAGCGGGACATCCCCCACCGGGCGCATCGTGTAGCAATCCTCAGGGATCAGCACGGCCCTACCCCTCTCCAGCTAGTGATCGCTCTTCCGCATCCCAATTACTCGAGCATGCCCACGCGCACGCCTCCCCCGAACCCGCCCCACAATCCGGGCAAGGATCCACCGACCAGGTCCCCACGATGGGATCCCACGAAACGTCAACTATCCCCGTATTCACAGGGTAATTGCGATCATCCGCGCAATCCCAACAGTAAAGCGTGGACTCTCCAGCTAGTCGCGCCACGGGATCCGGCCCACTACAGATAGAACACACTTGCGACATCACAACCCCCTAAACCTCGAGCGGCGTAGGAATAACCCACGCCCACAACGTCACGAAACCAAGCGCCAGCACGGCGAACCCCGCCACCGTGCTAGTGATCCCCCTGTCAGTAATCCCGGGACGCTCGAGCGCCCACGAGAAACCCGCTAGCAATAGGCAAGGGATCAGGAACAGTCCGAGCGTGAACCCAATTGCGTACATAACCAACCCCCATTCATTGATTGCGCTAGCCGCGCACCCCCACCCCCGGCACAACGTCCGGGGATGAGGAAACCCCGGCTAGTCCATGCGTGAAGCGGCGTACGCCTTAATCCCTGACCCACGCAATACGTCCGCGAAAGCTTGCGCGTATGCCTCTTTACGTTCCATTGATTGCCCATACCCGGACACCCAATAGGACAAGCCCTTCGGATATCCCTTACGCGCCAGGCCGGCAGACTTTGCCCACCGCCCGAAAGCCGTATTCCCCGCAAATTCCACCCACGCGAACCCACACACCCCCTCGGTTTCCACGTAGAACGGCTTCGAGTAATCCACATCCGATCCGAGCGGCGTACTAGGTGAACCGAAAACCACGGTTCGCGGCGTGATCGCCGTAGCCGCGCCATGACCTGCCTCATGGGCTGCAGCCCACACGGTCGCAAAATCCGTTGACATATCCGAACCCCCTAACCGATCCCCCGGACCGTCCGGGTTATGCCACCCCCCGACAATGCCGGGGAATGACATGACCTATACGGTCACACGTTGCCATCTAGGCGCGAACTAGGAGCGGATGCTCCACAACCCCCCGCAGCTTTCCCTTCCCCAGGAGCCCCACCACGGATCCCGCCGGATCACTAAACCGATCATCCGTCACGTCACCGTCGACCACAGGCAACCCGCGCCACGTGGCAGGCAATGGCGCGACGCTAGGGAATACGGCTGTCACGGTGTCCCCCCGGCCCGTGATCCGCTGGACAGTATCCGGACGCGTGAACCTAGTGACGCTAAATGTCGTCCGATAGTTATCGGCAAGGAAACCCACACGGTCAATGCGCTTAGTGTAGTCATAGGCACGCCCGTCCCACGTTGCAATCAGCGCGAACAGGTCCGGCGCGATCCGCTCCCACGCGACATCACTATTAGCGTTAGGCCGGACGTCGAGGATCCCATGCCTGTCATGCGCCCATTGCAACCGATCCAGCAGCAACCCTAGAAACAGGTCCGGGTGAGTCGTCAGGAAATCCGTCCGGGCATTCCTGGCACGCTTCACGTTCTCATATTGGGCACGCATGGATTCATGCACCACACACGTAGGGCGACAATGCGCGTCCGCTACACACAACCCCCCGTCACTACCCGCAACCAACGTCACGCTAGCGGTCGGCCGATAATTCTTCCCCACCTTAGGTTGCGCGCTAGGCAACGTCAGCAATGACGAACCATTATCCGGGCGCAACCCATAACCCACCCGGATCTCCCCCCACGCGTCCCTAGCCTGCCGCATATCGCACGACGGGACAATGGCACCCATGCGCTCCAATTCCACAGTCCTAAGCATGATTACTCCCCCTCTTCAGTCATACCCAACGCCGTGGACATCACGGCATGGTGAGCGATCAATGTCTGCACAATCTCCGGATCAGACTCACGCGCCGCAGCGCGCTCAAGCCCGATCAAATACTCCCGTGACGTCTCCCGATCCCACGCCCAATACCCGGCAGGCTCCGGACATGAAACGCACTCACGACACACATACCCGTCAATCTCCCGCCCACATTGATCACAACCCCCCGGAAGGATGCACACACAATCCGCAACCCCCTCACCACACAACACACACCACCGCACGTGCGAGAAAGCATGCGACACATCCGCACCCCCACCACACACACAAGGCGCCACACCCGCCGTCCGAGACGAATCAATCACCACATCCCCCGAACACTCACCACACTGAAGCAAGATTTCCACCATCACGAACCCCCTAACCGAAACCGCATCCCGTGATGCGCTAATCACCATTATGCACACCCCGTCACACATTGCAATAACCCCACCCAAAATATTCTCCCGGCCCCAGAAAGCTGCACCACCCACCACCCCAAATCGGACACCTCGAGCACCCCCCAAAAATCAAATCCTGGCGCACCACGGCGACAACCCACGCGAGGGAACCGAGCAACCCATGCCACCTGCCCACACACGTGACAGCCAATAGTCTCTCCCCATGTACACACACACGCGGTCCCCCCGGGGGGTCGGGACCACCCCCCTCCCCCCTCCTGGGAGGTGATTGCGACCATAATCACCCTACGGTCATCACGTCAGAATCGTACGTATGTACGAGCTTGACCCCAGGGTTTTAACTCCTGTTGTTATACATATATAAAATCTCCTGTTGTAATTGTGTGTGTATTTGGGGGGCTGGTGGGGGTGTTGTTGTTGGTTTTTTGATGGTTGTTGGTGTGTACAGGTTTGTCCGGTTTTGTACCTGTTTGTGATGGCAATGTGTGTGATGTGTGTCACTTTGGTGCACGTGTGGGTGCTTCGAGCAGGCACTATATAAGTGAGGGGTTTGAGCGAACGGAGTGAGCGAGAACCCCGAACGTCACATGTTTCTTATTTTTCTGGACCCCCAAGGGGTCCGGGTCAACTACTTGATTCAACTGCCTTGTTTAACACCTTAAGTTCTTGAGGGTGAGGTCTGTCTTGGCCCAGGTAGATACCTTCGCCTAGACCCATTCATTTGGCCTCGTGTTTTTCCCTCCATTTGTTGTGGCCTTGTGGAGGGGTTTGTGTCTGGTCGTTCTAAGGCGATTCCGATTGCCGAGTTGAAGACTGCCGTGTTGAAATCCATTGCTGATGGGTTGACGGTTGAGGCGTCGATGCAGCGGGTGGAGCGGACGGTTTCGGCGTATGAGCGGTGGCGCCGGGAGGATCCGGTTTTTGCTCGCCGGGTGGATGAGCTGCGGGGGTTGCGTCGGGGGGAGACGCGTAAGGAGATTTCGTTTCCGGATTTTTCGGAGCGCTTTCTGGGTATGCGGGTGTTTCCGCATATGCAGAATGTGGTGGATTTGATGGAGGGGAAGCGTCCTTCGTGGACGCCGCCGGGGATTGTGTTTGATCCGGGTGAACGTGACCTGGCGATTGTGAATATGCCGCCGGAGCATGGCAAGTCGGTGACGTTGACGATTAATTATGTGACGTATCGGATTGCGATGGATCCGAATATTCGCGTGATTATTGTGTCGAAGACGCAGTCGATGGCGCGGAAGTTCTTGTATGCGATTAAGACGCGTTTGACGCATCCGAAGTTTTCGGAGATGCACGCGAATTATGCGCCGGCTGGTGGGTTTGAGTCTACGGATGCTTCGTGGACGCAGGACATGATTTACGTGTCGGGGGATGCTCGGGATTCTGGTGAGAAGGACCCGACTGTGCAGGCTCTGGGTATTCGGGGTCATATTTATGGTGCTCGTGCGGATTTGATCATTATGGATGACTGCGTTGATTTGACGAACGCGCACGAGTACGAGAAGCAGATTGACTGGCTTCAGGCTGAGGTGATGTCGCGTCTGTCAGCTTCGGGGATGCTGCTGGTGGTGGGGACCAGGCTCGCCTCAAAGGATTTGTATGCGGAGTTGCGGGATCCGATGCGTTACCCGGAGGAGGAATCCCCGTGGTCGTATTTGTCAATGCCTGCCGTGTTGGAGGTGGAGGACGATCCGAAGGATTGGGCGACTCTGTGGCCTCGCACGAATCACCCGGATCCGACCGATAAGGATTCTGACCCGGATGAGGATGGGCTTTACCCGAAGTGGGATGGGCCGCGCCTAGCGAAGAAGAGGGCTCGAGTTGCGCCTCGCACCTGGGCGATGGTGTACATGCAGCAGCAGGTTTCCGATGATGCGGTGTTCCACCCGGATGTGGTGCGGGGCGCAATTAACGGGAATCGTCTTGCCGGCATCATGCCCCGAGGGATGGTGAATTGCCGCCCGGAGGGTATGGATGGCCTCGTTGTGGTGGCGGGTTTGGACCCGGCTATGGCAGGGCATACCGCTGCGGTGGTGATCGGTTTGGATCCGGTGACGCAGAAACGGTTCGTGCTGGATGTGTGGAATAAGGCTGCGATGACCCCGGATGGGATCCGGTCGATGATTCGTGACTGGACTTCTAAGTACGGGATCGTTGAGTGGCGGGTGGAGAAGAACGCTTTCCAGTCGATGCTCACTCAGGACCGTGAGGTGCGTGAGTATCTCGCGGGTCAGGGTGCGATCTTGCGGGAACATTTCACCGGCAGCAACAAGCATGACGTGGATTTTGGTGTCGCTTCAATGACCACCTTGTTTCAGGGTTGGCAGGATAAGCGCCAGTTGATTGAGTTGCCGTCCACGCACGTGTCTGAGGCGACGAAGGCTTTGGTGGAGCAGCTTGTCACGTGGCATCCTGCCGCACCGAAGACGCAGAAGACGGACACGGTGATGGCGTTGTGGTTCGCCGAACTTGCATGCCGGGACCGTGTCGCCGCGATGAGTAACTTTGCCCGGTCCCACGTGAATAACCCGTTCGTGACGCGCTTTGACAAGTCGCAGCGTGCGACGGTGAACCTTAATGATGCGGAACGTGACCGCATGTTCGTGACTCTGTAGGAGGATGGGTGCCGACAACGGCTGAGGTTGCCAGCCTCTACAACAGGCTGCGTGTGCAGAACAATGATCGTGACTCACGCATGCGTGACATTAAGCAGGTCCGTGGCGGTCAGATGGGGATGGTGTTCCCCGAGCTGTTCCCTGAGGATGGCCCCTTCACGCGCCCCATTGTGGCGAACATGGTCGATGTTGCGGCGCGAGATCTTGCTGAGGTTATCGCTCCCCTGCCGTCGTTCAACTGCTCTAGCTCGTCGATGGTGTCGGATCGTGCGCGAATGTTCGCTGAGAAGCGCACCCGGATTGCAACGTATTACGTGCAGTATTCGCAGTTGCAGAAGCAGGCGTACACGGCTGCTGACCGCTATGTGACGTACGGCTTCGTTCCTGGGATCGTGGAGATTGACTGGGACGAGCGCATGCCGCGCATCAAGTGGCTGGACTCTATGGGCACCTACACGGTGCGGGACCGTAGGGACCGTGTGAAGGCGCTGTTCCAGACGATCAACTATCACATTGATGATCTGATCGCGAAGTTCCCGGTGCTGGAGAACGTGATTCTCTCGCAGGTTCCTGGTGCGTCAACAAAGATTGAGGTTGTTCGCTACCACGACAAGGACGTGGACATTCTGTTCCTGCCCGGTGAGGGCGGCATTGAACTGATCCGCACACCAAACCCGGTGGGTAAGTGCCTAGCCGTGGAGGTGCGTCGTCCTGGTTTGGATGATGACCCGCGTGGTCAGTTCGATGACGTGATCGCTGTTCAGGTGGCGAAGGCGCGCTTCGCGCTACTGGCGATGGAGGCTGCACAGAAGTCGGTGCAGGCACCTATCGCCCTGCCTCAGGATGTGCAGGAACTGTCCCTGGGTGCAGACGCCGTGCTGCGGTCTACGACACCGGAGAAGATCCGGCGCATTCCGCTTGAGGTTCCTGCTGCTGCGTTCCAAGAGCAAGGCATTTTGGATCAGGAACTGCGTCAGGGTTCACGTTACCCCGAGGTGCGTGGCGGCAACCTGGATGCGTCCATCGTGACGGGTCGCGGTGTGCAGGCCCTGATGAGCGGCTTCGATACACAGGTGCGTACCGCGCACGCCATGTTCGCGGAAGCCTACACAGATTTGGTCGCCCTCTGCTTTGAGGTGGAGGAGCGATGCTGGCCTGCGTTCCGCAAGACGGTTCGCGGGAACGATAACGGCACCCCGTATGAGGTTTCATACTCCCCCGAGAAAGACATCAAGAACGATTACTCGGTGGATATCCAGTATGGCCTCATGGCGGGTCTGGACCCTAACCGTGCTTTGGTATTTGGGTTGCAGGCCCGTGGGGATCGCCTCATCTCGCAGGACTGGCTTCGCCGCTCCCTGCCTTTCTCGCTGAATGCGACGGAGGAAGAGCAGAAGCTGGACATTGAGGATATGCGTCAGGCGTTGCGTCAGGCCGTATCCGGCTATGCCCAGGCAATTCCTGTGCTGGCGCAGAACGGTCAGGATCCCGGCGAGATTCTTTCCCGCCTGGCGATCATCATCGAAGGACGCCAGAAGGGTAAGCCGATTGAGGAAGTGATCGCGGAAGCGTTCGCTCCCCCTGAGCCCCCACCCGGCATGGTTGATCCGATGGTTGATGACGCCTCCCCGGTCCCTGGCGATCCCATGTCGGATCCCATGTCGGGTGGTGGACCTGAGTCCCTTGAGGGCATTGACGCTCTTGGTCGATTGCGTGGTGTTGCACCGGGTCAGGCGGGTTTGCCGCCTGGAGGCCGGCCTGATTTGAATGTCCTGCTCGCTGGGTTGACGCAGCGTGGCGAGCCGAACCTTGCTGCGTCTATTTCCCGAAGAGTTCCTGTCGCATAAGGAGTAGTTATGGCGGTTCCCGCAGCAGCACCGAAGAAGCCTGCAAACCAGGGCGGTAAGGCCCCGGCGAATGTTCAGCCCGTGAATCATCAGGAGAAGGCCGTGTCGGGTACGAACGCGCTTCCTCACCAGTACAGCCCGACGCATGGCGTGTGGGCGAATCACATTGCAGCGAAGCAGCCGGGTGGCACCCGTGGTTCCGGTAAGGGTGCGCGATGAAGGCACAGCCCAGTCGCGGTGGATCCCCGTCCCTCAAGGCGCAGTACAAGAAGTCACCAGCCAATTACATGAAGAAGTTGAAGTCAAGTCCCTACAAGGCCGTCAAGAAGGCCGCAAAGAAGGGCGCACGCTGATGTGCAATTTCTGTGGATGCCAGACCAAGACGGGTCAGGGTTACGGCGGTTCCGATAAGAAGGGCAGCAAGTAATGCCAGGACATTACGGGAAGTCATCCAAGGGCGCTGTATCAAAGAAGTTGATTCCAAAGTCGGCTGGACCGATCAGCTCCGTTGCGAAGAAGGCAATCAAGAAGGCTGGCGCAGAGGGCCCGAAGAAGTCCATTCCGAGGAAGCGTGCCAAGTAATGAAGGCGCAGGCAGGAAAGACGGGTAAGGGGATGTCCCGTCGTAGCGTAGCCGAGCAAAAGAAGATCGCTACCGACCGCAAGTACCCGTCTGGTCGTAACGGCGGTACGGGCACGAGGCGTCAGGGAAGTTCCTCTGCCTCCGGCGTGTATAAGCAGAAGCGTGGCAAGTAAAGGGGCGTTCTGGGATAAGCCCAACCCGAAGAAGAAGTCCACGCCATTGACCCCAGCTCAGAAGGCTGCGGCTAAGGCGAGGGCGAAGAAGGCGGGTCGGCCTTACCCGAATCTGGTGGATAACGCTGCTGTGCGGAGGAAGCGTGGCAAGTAAAAAGGATTCACGCCTGGACCGTGCTGGTGTTTCTGGCTACAACAAGCCGAAGCGCACACCCAACCACCCCACGAAGTCGCACGTTGTTGTGGCTAAAGAGGGTTCGCAGATCAAAACGATTCGGTTTGGTCAGCAGGGTGTGACGGGCGACAGGCAGCCGACGAAACGTCAGGCGTCCTTTAAGGCACGCCATAAGGCCAACATTGCTAAAGGAAAGATGTCGGCTGCATACTGGGCTAATCGCGAAAAGTGGAGTTGATTTGCCAGCATCCCTGGAGCTGCCAGAGGATGTTCGCAAAGTTGATGGTCGATGGCTGAGAGACTGCCCCAATTGCGGTGAGGTGGTAAGCCACCTACGCCGCAACTATTGCGTACATGCGTCTCTCAATAGGCAGCCGTGCAAGAAGTGCAGTAACCAGTCCAATCACCCTTCGGGGATGGTCGGTGCGGTCCGAGTGTCTTGGTACAACTCGTTCCGCAATAGCGCCGCATCACGCGGCCTTGACTGGGAACTCACAATTGAGTTTGTCGATGCCCTATACGAGATCCAGTCGGGCCGATGTGCCTACAGCGATCTTCTGATTGGGTGGTCGGAGAAGGGCTGGGATCACACAGCCTCTATTGACCGTATTGACAACTCCTGGGGCTACTTGCCCGACAACGTTCAGCTCGTACATAAAGAGATCAACATGATGCGTGGATCTCTCAGTACCGAGCGATTTGTTGATTTGTGTGTGCAGATCGCGAACAAAGTGAAGTGGTAGGGAGCCGGGTGTGGAAGAGAACGAGGACTACGAAACCGAGCTAGGTGTTGAGGTTGAGCAGGCCGTCGTTGTTGAAGCCACACCCTGGTTCAACTCTGACACGGTAGCCACATCAATGGTGTTCGCATCACAGATGGCGCAAGCTGCAGCAGACCACTTCCAGAACCTTGCCTTTCTGGCTTTGGGTCAGTCAGCGCATGAGTGGGTTCGCCAGGATCGTGAAGAGTTTGTGGATGAGACGGCTTCGGATATTGCGAAGTTGCTTGAGGTGA
>Ga0315909_10003269_pt1 | contig 19919 bp, 30 predicted proteins | sample LakEriMetagenome_11_FD_203527 | JGI IMG/M metagenome (GOLD analysis project Ga0315909, IMG submission 203527) | Freshwater fungal communities from buoy surface, Lake Erie, Ohio, United States - Buoy 2 MA125 | ecosystem: Environmental > Aquatic > Freshwater > Lake | place: USA: Lake Erie, Ohio... | reverse complement strand
GGTTACCGACCGACTGGCCGATAATCCAGGACGCCGAGATATTGGACAGGCCCTTGGTCCAGTCGTACCAGCTACGCAGGGAGAAAGCGAAACCGCTATCCGGGTCCTGGACGGTGAGCTGCTCGCCGCCGCCGGTCGTCGGGGCAGCTGGCACTCGGGTAACGATCACGTGGCCCTCGCGGCAGGAGGCGATGCCATTAAGATGCTCGCCAGCAGGGGCGGCGCTCCAGGTATTAACCTCGTAAATGTCGATACCGTGGAGGCGACCGACCTTACCGTCGCGGATAACCGAGGTATCACCGATGGAGAGATACTGGGCAACCGAGGGGTCCTGGAGGAGCTGGCCGAAGGCGTCCGGAGTGAGGAGGAGCGAACGGTCGTTAAACGGGAGGTTCGCCTTGGTCATATTGGTAGCGCCACCGGCAACGGCGAGGCGGTTGAAATTGGCCTTGGTACCGGAATAGAAGGGCGTGCCAGGGTAGGCGGCCGCGGTGGTCTGGCCGATAACGCCGTCGAAAATGCTGGTAACCGTGGCGTTCGCCATCGGGGCGATAAAGACGCGGCGGAGCATATCGAGGGAGATCGTGGCGACCTCGGTATCGGTGAAGGACGTCATAACGTAGTTATGGTCCGAGAGGGTGATCGCAACGTCGTTAGAAACGGCGTCCTCGGCGACAAAGCCGGTGGCGCGGTCGTACGTCGAGGCCGTAAAGGCGTCGGCGTAACGGGTATGGACGACCTGGCCCTTTTCGGCGACGTAGGCGCTGAAATCGGTCGTAACGATCTTATTGAGGGGGGCGAGGACCGGCACCAGGGTACGCAGCGTTTCGGCGGCGACGAACTGGGGGGCCAAACCCTGATTAAGGACGGAGTTGGACATATGAGTTTAGGGGGAGATTAGGGGGAGAGGGGGTTACTTAATGCCCAGGTGCGCCACGATGGCGGCCCGGTGCTTATTGTAAAAGGCGACCTTTTCGGCCGGATTTGCGATGCCGCAATATTCGGACCAGATTTCGTCGTTACTCTTGGCGGCGGCGTTATCGGCCGGGGAGATTTCCGCGGGGGCAACGCCGACCGACGAGGCGATCTTGGCGGCAACCTTACCAACGGATTCGATTTGGGCGACGGCCTGGGCCTTAAGCTCGTTAGAGGCGGCAAGCGCCTTGGTAAGCTCCTCGACCTTGGCGGCCAGGGTATCCCGTTCGGCGACGACACCGGCAACGGCGGCGAGCTTTTCCGACAGATCGGAAACCTCGGCGGCCTGGGCAGCGACCTTGGCCTTGGCCGCGGAAAGCTCCTTGGACGCAGATTCGGCCTCGGTAGACTTGGCGCCGAATGCGGCCTTTAGGGCCTTAAGGGATTGTTCAAGGGTCATAAGGTTACGAATTAGGACAACGCGGGAGTCAAGCGATCCCGCGGGACCGGTTGCGGACGCCTTTCTTTTCCGGCTCCTCGTCGGTTTCGACGGCCTTGTCGCCGGTGTCGGATTCCTCCTCGGCCTTTTCCTTGGCGTCGTCGTCGTCCTTCTCCTCGTCCTCGGCCTGGGGTTCCTTGTCGTCCTCGTCCTCGGATTCGGGCTTTTCCTCGTCCTTATCCTCGGCCTTGGGTTCCTTGTCGTCCTCGTCCTCGGATTCGGGCTGCTGATCGGCGTCCTCCTCGTCGTCCGCGTCCTCGGCCTTGGGTTCGTCCTTATCCTCCTCAGATTCGGGCTTTTCCTCGTCGTCCTGGGATTCGGGCTTATCCTTATCCTCGTCCTCGTCGGTAATAGGATCGGACGGGGTTTCGTCCTCGTCGTCCTCCTCGTCGGAATTGGCCTTACCGTATTTCTTACCCTTCTTGGGCATAGGTTCGGCGCCGTCCTTTTCCTGGTCGTCCGGGGATTTCTCGGCCTTTGCCATAAGGGCGCGGATACCGCCAGGGATACCCTTAAGGGCGCGGGCGGCAGCCATACGGCCCATACCCTCGTCCTCGTCGGATTCCTCGGCCTGGCCGCCGCCGGTCGAACGGGCGTCGTTTGCCTCGTCGGCCTCGATCTGCGCCGCAACCTCGGCGTCCAGGGTTTGCATAAGCTCGTCGAAACCGTTGGTTAGCGCCGTAACGAAACCCTTTTCGGCGGCCTTGGTACCGGAGAAACATTGTCCCTCCATATCCGCGTCCTGGACGAATTCGCGGACGAGCTTAACGTCGGCCTTAAAGTTATCGGCAATCTCCAGGACACCGACCAAGAGATCGTCCCGCTGCTCCTTGGATAGCGAGGTCCCCGGCGTTCCGGCGCCCTTCAGATTCCCGGATCGGATAACGTCAACCGCGACGCCCTCCTGGGCATAGGCCGCCGACATATCGTTAAAGACGATGTAACAACCCACATTTGCCACGGTGGACGAGGGGGTTGCGTAGAATTCGGACGCCTGGGACGCAATCCAGTAGGCCGCCGAGCAGCAATCGCCGGAGGTAAAGGAGATCGTGCGCTTTCCGCATTCCCGGATACGTTTGGCAAGCTCCGGCACGCCGACCGCGGAACCGCCAGGGGAATCGACGTCCAGAATGATCGTCGTAATCGACGGGTCCCGTTCCGCGTCCTCCAACATTTCCTCCACGGCCTCCAGATCGCAAGCGCCGCAAGCGGCCTCCAGGTCGGACAAATTACGACCGATTACCCCCTTTACCGGCACGATTGCAAAGGGCGGGAATTTTTCGAGCGCACATTTAGCGCCGAAGATCGCGGCCAACATATCCGACATATCGGACGCCTTGGCCCCGAGGGGGAGCTTAATATCGGCGCAGCGTTCCAGGAACGCCTTAGCGATATTCGGTTGGATAAGGACGGGGCGATTGGCCCGGATATCGTTTGAGAGATTACGCATAAAAGTAGGGGTTAAGAGGGTTCGCCGTCAAAAAGGGGTTGGAAATCGGTTGCGCCGGGGCCAGGGTTGCCACCGGAGGCGGCGGCCTGGTTAATATCGGCAAGGGGAGTATTGGCGGGGGCGAAGATCGACGACGGCGGCACGCCGAATTCGGACGCGGTATCGTTAATAAGCTTGGCGTCGGAAGCTCGGCGCCGGACCTCCTGGCGGTAGTCCATCCCAAGCTCCGCATAATGATCGGACAGCGTTTTGAGACCGGTCGTAATGTCGGCCAGGTTTGCGGCGGCCTCGCGGCCCGCGTCCACCGAGATACGGCGGGGGGTTACCCAATTAACCTTATTCCAATTATCGTTTGCCGGGAGATCGCCGCGGGCAATGGCCGTACCGATAACGTAGGCGTAGATCGGATTAAGCGCCCTATGGATTAGCATATCCTGGCGAGAATTCACCGTACGCTCGGTTTTAGCGACGACCAGGCGGGTAGCAGCTCCCCCGCTTTTAGTGGGATCGCCCGAAAAAGCCCAAGGGAGGAACCCGGCGCAGCTGTCCTTCTCCAGATATTCAATTGCGGAAACGGTGTTCGGGCTTGGGCGGCCCGATTCGACCATTTTAAGGTCCTCACCAGGGGCCAAGGCGACGGTTTTACCGCCGATAAAGGCGCCGACCTCCTCCGGATTCTGGTAAACCTGGTTAGGGTAATCCTGGGGGCGCATACCAAACGCCTCGAAATCCGCGGTAGACCCGTCGAATTGCGGATTTTCGCGGGTGATCGTGCGAACCACGTCGCCCGCTACTTTCATTGCGACCTTCTCCAAACTCAGGATTTCCAAAATATCAATCAGATTATTGATACTATGTTGCAGCGGGCTATACGCCCGAGCGCCGGAGGAGCTTTCGGGGTGGTAGACGTGGAGGATTGAATTGGCCGAAACATTCCGGTTCGTACCGTCGGATCGGATAACATTATACCCGACAACGGCCCCGAATTTATTGAAAACGATACCGTCCCAAACCCCGTCAACCTGGCCCTGGGCCGTAGACGAGGCCCCAACGCGGTGGGATTCGATAAGCTGGATAAGGGGACCGGACGAATTAAAGGTTTTAAGGACGAAAATCTCGCCGTCGATATCGACCCGGCGGGACATTAGGGACTGGCATTCCCAAAAGTTAAAGCGCCCGGTAATCTCGCAAGGTTTATTGGCCCATTCAAAAAAATACGAATCGTATAGCTCGTCGATCTTGGCGTCGCCGGTTGCGGCCTGGGCGCGGATACCAGGGCCGACCGAATAAAGCGCCATATCGGCGATAAGTTGCCGGACCAAACCCGCGTTAACCGCCAACCAACGCATTTTCCGCGTTAGCTCCTGGCGGTCAAACGTGGTCATTACCCGCTTCTGATCGGCGGGCCAAGGCGTATTAACCCATTGGCGCTTATTGCTATACTTAGCGCCCTCAAACTGAGAGAAAATCCCCGATCCCCCGCCGGAACCGCCGTACGCCTTGGCCTTAAGGCCCTTGCGCTTGGCAAGCTCCGTAACGTCGCGGACCGCCTGGCGGACCTTTTTCTTTAGGGGTTCCTGCTTTTTGGGGGCCATAAATCGAGATTAAAGGCCCCGGAAATTCCAAAGGCCGTTATAGACGCGGACGCGGTCGATCCCGCCGTATTGCTGCGGGTCCTTGATTTGGAGGGCGTAGCGGCATTCGATCATTACTTGCTCGACCGTCATCGGCCAATCTTTCGATACGCTCGTCCCGGAATCTGAGTAACTCATTAGGACGCGGCCCGAGGCCAGGTTTTCGTATGCCTTTTCGACCAGGGCCTCGATTCGGGCCTGGGAAAGAATAAGGAAACAACCCGTCGGACGTGCCATATGCCAACGCGGGAGTCAAAAAACGGGCGATCCCCGTACCCTATGCGATACGAGGACCGATGCCACCCCCGCGAACAAGCCCGAACGGTAGAGGCGCAATCCAAATTTGCCTCGTTTTTGCGATCTGTCAACCGGCCTTGGGCCAAAATGTCCACGGTATCAACCCTCCTGGACCTCCTCGGTTTCTGGCGCCGGTTCCTCGGCCAGCTGCGCCGCCTTACCAATCAACCTCCAGGCCATTGCGGGTAGGGTAATGATTACCTCACAATCCCAAAAATGGTTTGGGCGTCGGTCAATCTGCTCCCATAGCGGGCGCCCCCCCGTCTTAATCTCGCGGCGCTCGGATTGCATTTGCTTAAGGTATTCCTCCGGGGCGTCCGCGGCGTAAGTATTCAACCCCTTGCGGATAAGCAGCGAAAGGGTATCCTTTGTTCGGAGGTTAGAGAAATAGAATCGTTTGCATCGCTTTTGCCCAACGGCCTCGACCACCGGCGTCGAATAAGCCCGCATTTCGACCTTATTACCCATCGGCGTACGGATTTTCCAGGGGAATTCGTTACGTTGATCTCCTCGGGTCGCCGTCCAACCGTGGGCGGCGCACGCCATAAGGGCGTCGTCGGGCTTATAACCCGAATCCAGGAATACGTTAGCCGCGTGGACCTCATTCTTTTTAGCGATATCCACCAGCTCGCCCAGGGTAAGGGTAAACCCGCAACCGACCAACCGGGATCGCCCATCGCCCGAGAAGGATCGGACAACCCAGTAAAACCCGGATTGTTGGAAATCGACCCCCATAAACCGCATACGGACGAAATCCGGCGCCGCCCGCATATCGCCGGTAATGTCCTTGGCGGGCCGCGGCTTACCCATAACAAACCCGCCCTCGTCGTCCCAGGCGTCGCCGAGCTGATACTTACCCTCGGCGGCCCCGATCTGGATTTCGTCGGCCTCCTCCTTGTACGTCCGGGCCAGGCGCTGCATTAGGAAATCCCGGCGCTTACTGTTATCCCCATTCTCGGAGTAATGGCGCTTACTCTCGATACATTCGACCGCCAGCTCGCCCCAGGATAAACCAAGCTCCTGGGCGCATAGGGCGTTCCAATGGTAACCGCGGCGGGAGGCGTCCGGGTTTTGGGCGACGTAATGCCCGGTTAAGTTTAGATCGGTACGGACCGAAACCCGGTCGGGGAAATGGACCTTGCAACCCTTGCATTGGTACGTCGTACCCTTTTTAACCGCGTTAAGGTCCCAACCGGTCGATTTCTTGGCCTCCTTGGGGAATATAACCTGGTCCCATTCGTACCCCTGCGCCGTTCCGCAGCTCGGGCAGACCCAGGTCCAAACCCGTTGATCGGTGCCGGACCACCAGAAAGACCATTCCCCGCCGTCTAATCCGGCCTGGGAAACAAATACGACCTTACTCCTGGCCTTGTTCGCCGATACGCGGCGCTCGGCCCTCGCCAACGCCCCGGAATCCCAACGCCATACCTCGTCCCCGAATAGGTACCGGATCGAACGCCCGTGGAGATTGGAATCGTTTTTGGCCCCCAGGACCCAACAGGGATTCGACGCAAAGTTAATAACCCCCTCTTTCGGAATACCGGCGGGGAGCTGCGCCCGCGTCGGGTCGCATACGTTCCATACCCTGGTTAGACGAGACTCCAGGTAATCCTTAGCGTTACGGTCGATATCCGTAAGGATAAGGGTCGGCCCCGGATCGTTTACCGGGATAATGCACGATGCGCCCTCAATCAAAAGGGATTTGCCAAGCTGGACCGCGGCCTGGACCCCGATCTCCTGGACCTCCGGGTCGAAAATGGCCTCCAGGGGTTCCCGCAGCCAAGGCGCCGACGAGATCGAGAAACCCCCGCCGTTACCGCGGGCCGAATAGGGGATACGGGTAAGGAATCGCTCCAGGAATTCAACCGGGCGCCGGTAAGGGTTCGGGGCCAGGATATGCCTTAAATCCCTCTCGAAACCGTTAGCTTTCATTAGGGGGCGTTTCCTCCTCGGTTGGCATATTATCGAAATCGGGGCGCTCCCCGGTAACCTGGGCGTCCAAGGTTTCCTCGATCACCGTCGCGGCGCTATCGGCCCATTTAGCCAAGAGGGAGTTAACCTTTTCGTCGATAACCTTATACGCCTTACCCTGGTTATCCGGGTTAACCTGGTTTGCTACCGCGTTGGCAAATGCCAACATATCGGCCTTAATCTCGGCGATAACCCGGCCAAATCGCTCGATTGCCGCGGACGTCTTAATCAGCTCCTTGGATTCGATCTTACGGGCCAGGGATTCCCGTTCCAGCTTAACCAAGCTTTGGACGATTGATTGGTACGTCGTATACAGCTTGGGCGCCTGGGTATCACCGGCGTTGCGGGCCGCAATGTAAGCTTGGCGGGCCGCCTCCTTAAGCTCGCGGTGCCGGACCACCGTATCCTCGAAATCGAGATCGGGCGAGACGTCGTCGGGGTTAACGACGATTGCCGCCCGCTGCTCGACGCCGCCGCGTTGCCCGCGGAGTAATCTGGTATGGCGCCAGGATTCCGCGGCCTCCAGGGAATCCACCGGCATACCCTGGCGAATGAGCGCCGCCGCCCTCGCGGTCGTAAACCCGAAATGTTCGGCGATCTGTTTATTTGAAAGTTTAGGGCGGTCCGTCATTTAAATAATCGTTTAGTTTTGGCAGCTTGGCAGGAATACCCTTTCCCCCACGCAAAACTGCGTTTTTCTGTCACTTTTTTCCGGGGTCGCGCCCGCGTGGCGTCATTTCCAGTCATTTAAATAGATTCCTTACCGGGGGTATGGGGGGTCTTTACCGCAGAAAAACGCCCCTTTTTGCTGTTTTTCTCAACCTTACCCCCTTCCATATGATCGGCGCGGGCCTGGCGTACCAAGTACGCTACCCGCATCGTCGTAACCTCATCCTCGGGACGCATAAACCGGGAAGGAGGCAGCCCCATACGGCGTAATAGTTTGCGACATTGGAGCGATACCGCGGACCGGGTTAGCCCGTGGACCTTTGCCAGCTCGGACATACGAGGAGGGCGGCCCTCCCCGACGACGATGCGGATAACGTCGGCCCTTAAGCGCATTGCGGGATCGGTCGAGGCGTCCAGTCCGTCCAGGAGAAACTCCAACATTGCCCGCAACCGGAAGGAGGCAAGGTCCAGCTGCTCGATACGCGGGTCGAGGGAGGCCAAGGATACCTCCTCGGAATGGGATACCTCCTCGGCTGCGGACCTGGATATGGTCGTTAGGTTACCCTGGCGGCCTGGGCGGTTATAGGTATTTTGCTCCTCCGATCTACTGAAATCGAAATGCCCATCGTTAACGCGGGACCGGTCTTGGCGCTTATCGCCGGTAAGGTCGGAGGGGTCGAATAGCTTTTGGGCGATAAGTAGACGCCTATCCTGGGCCGTTAGTGATCTCCACCAGGAGGCGTATTGCGTCGGAATATTGGCCCCTTTAGTCAAGTAAGGGAATAATCCCCATATATCCCTATTAATCAACCTCTTGGCGGGTATGATTTATCCACGCTAATTGAGCCGGGTCGAAAGTAAGGTATCCCAGGCGTCGGACGCGGTTAACGACCGATTTGGGGTTAAGGTTAGGCGCAAGTATATCGATCTGCTGCCGGAATTCCTCCGGGGATAGGGTTTTGGGCCAGGTCGTTAGGATGTCCTTAAGGGCCAGGTTTCGACGGTGGCGCTTATCGGCGGCGATCTTGGTCGCGGCCTGGCGGATTTGCTCCATTCGGTCGGGTTGTTCGTCCCATAGCTGTTTCCAGCGTATTAGGGTACGCATACGCCGGACCTGGGCGACGTTAAGCTTACGCGGTCGGAATTGTTTTCCCATTAGGGTACGACCCGGTAAATGGGGGTTGTGAGGCAATCGACCCCCGACCCCCAAGGGAGGGGGAAAGATTGCATATCCCCTTTAGGGGATATTACGGAAATATGCCTGGAAATATACCGCAAGGGAAAAGGGCGCTTAGGGGGCTTATGGGGGCGAGGGTAGGGATTACCTCTCGAAAGCCCGTGGCGACGCCTTAGCGGGGCGGGAATCGGCCTTGGCGTTGGGATCGTCGGGAGGGGTTGACCGTTCCCAACGGATAACTCCGCGGGTCGGACAATGGCGGACGTAGATATCCCCGGCGAAAATACCGGCGTCGTCCTTCATTCCAGATCGGCCTCGGCGCTTGGTAAGGGAAAACTTAAATATCGGGTCGTCCCCCTGGCAGCGGGTAAGTACGGCGACCTCTCGCATATAATTGGTAATCTCGCTATGGCCTCCCCCGCTATATGCCAGGTCCGCGGAGGTTTGGCCCGCCGTATCCTTGGACGACCTGGGTTTGGTCGTATGATGGACGGCGACGAGGACGGCCCCGGATTCGGATAGGACGGTATCGATACCGTTGCGGAAAAAGTTAGTTACCTCCTGCTGATCGGTTACGTTGATTGCGGCGAACGCCATTAATGGGTCGCAAACGAATACGTCGGCAGCGTGGAGCTTTATAAGGCGCCGCATTTCGTCGAGGAAATCTTGGCCGGTCGTATTCTTAAGGCGGTAAATATGCAGATTCTCGCGGAGGGCCTCCATTTCGGGGGCGTGGAGCATTAGGCCGTCGGTAATGTCCTGGAGGGCCTCCCCCACGTCCCCAAAATCATTCTCGTTTTGAGCAAATACGATGCGTAAAGGGCGTTTTGCCTCGATCCCGAAAAACCCTCCTTGGCGCTTAGTCGCCAGGGTTACCATAAACTGGAGGGAGAAACTGGATTTACCGACGCCGGACTGGGATACGAGGAGAAGGGACCCGCCTTTACATAACCAACGGTTACCGATTACGGAATTGGGGTCGTTTTTGCGGTCGAACGCCAAGAGATCGTCGAGGCCCATTGCGACCGACGGCGATTTGGCCGCGTCCTGGCGGTTGGCTGCTTTAAACTGGCCCTCAGTAAAGGCGAGGATTGCCTGGGGGTCGGCGGCAGGGTCGGCGGCGATCTCGGCGGCCTTTGTCGCGGTGGCCCGAATATGCCGGAGGACCGAGAGGCGTCGAACCTCGTCGGCCCAAGCTGGATTATATGGGGTAGCGCCAACGCAGGAGGTCGTATCCGAGACGTAATGGGCCTCGGTGGCGGCTTTCATATCCCGTAACCGCATAGATACGGTTAGCTCGTCCGCGGTGATCGATTCGGCCTCCAGGGAGAGGATACCGGCGCAAATCTCCTGGTGCTTAGGTTCGACGAAATCCGATGGGATTAGGTCCTTGGGGAATGGTAGGCCGTCCCGGAGGACGGCGCCGATTAGGAACCGTTCCGCGTCGGGAGAGGCGGTAAGTTTTTGCATAGGATGATTCGTTAAAGGCCGTCGGGCGGCGGCCTGGGTTATCGCTTATCGTGGAGGCGCAGCATCGGGCCAATTTGAAAATGACGGGTTGAGAGGACGCCGGATAAGCCGCGTTGGGTTCGGTAGAATCGGGAGGGGACGTTATGGCGTTCGGCCATTTGCCAGATCGCTTGCGGGGATATCTTAAGTTTATCGGCCAGCTGCCTTGCGGTCGCCCAACCCTTGGGGACCTTGTCCTGGCCCGACGATAGGTATAGGAGATCGGCGTCGGCCAAGGTTTTGCAGGGAGGGAGGACGCGGTAAATATATTCCCGGTAATGCATCGCCTCCGATCTCCTGGTAATCAGCTTGCGCCCCAAAAGGCCGCGTTGGGCCATAGACGCAGCCCGATAGCTCGTCGTATGTTTCCACCGGTGGCCGTATTGCCTTTGCATTTCTTGGAGGGTTAACCAACCCTTTGGGATTGTGATATCCTTTGGGCCGTTTGGCCTAATGACGGCCTTGGTTAAGGCGTCGATTGCCTTGGTTAACCGGCTCATTTCTTACGCGGCGTCCAGGTTTTAAGATCGGTTTGCCAAATCCATTTCGAGGGGTTCGACGAAATCCGGTGTACCAACCATACTTTCCATTGATTCGTCTTAAGATCGACCCAACCGGCCGCAAAGCCCGTACCCCACCGGCTCGTCGCCAAGCGCCCCGCCGCGTATCCCATCGCCTCCTTTATGCATAAACAGCCCGCGGAGAAACCGGCGCCGCCGCCGTGGCGTTGGGTATTAACTTGCTCCAGGCGGTGGATATGGCCGCAGATTAAAGCGCCTCCGCGGTCGGCGTAATGTTTGGCTTGGTCGTGGACGGCCTGGACGCCGTGGGCGTACCCGTGGACCATTGCGATAGGTCCGAGGCGGTAAACCCCTTTTTCCGCGTGGTAAGGGAGGATTACCCTGGCGCCAGCTTTCCGGGCCGTTGCGTTGATTGCGTCCTTAATGTCCTGGCAATAATCGCGGTAGATCGCCGATCCCGAGGTCGCAATCATATGGTCCAACCTATGCTCGTGGTTACCCCATAGGTAAACCGACCCAGGGCGCAGGAACCGGCGCAGGAAATCCATACCGGCCTCGATATCGGCCTTAAGAGATTCCGCGGATTCGGCGTCCGCAGCTCCAACGCCTCGGCGCAGGGATCGGAAATCGAATGCGTCGCCCAGGCAAATCCGCAGATCGTCGGGGCCGAGGTATTCGGCGCAATAGGCGTAAAGGGCCTCCAGGGCCTCCGGGTCGGCCATATCGCCGTGGACGTCCCCGGCAGCGACGAACCGGACGATTTGGGATTTAGGCATTTTCGGGTTGGAATAGGTTATACGGACGGGTTCCGGTCGTACGCGGGATAATCGTCTTTTCCCTAAAAGGTATGCCATAGCTGGCGACCTTGGCGACTGACCAACCGAACATATCCGCGGTATCCTTCAGGCCGATACCCAGGCGGTGCGCCTCCTGGAGCAAAGGCAGATCGTCGTAAGGGATTGTCTGGTCGTTATTGCATTGGAAACGGGCTTTGCCGGTCCCGTCGTCGTTATGGGAACAAGCGCCGAGAAACCTGGCCCGTTCGACGGTAAGGCCCAATAGACGTCGGCGCTCCTCGAAATCGGTCCTTTTGATCTCTTGGAGGAGGCAAACCATTGCCTCGTTAAATGCCAAGCTTGGCGGCGAGCTGCTTTCCCTCGACGTGGATTTGGTACGCGGATTGGGGTCGAAAGGCATAAGTATAGTCCGGGGCGATATTACGGACGATTTCGCCAATGGAAAGGCCCTCCTCCTGGTTTGCGGCCTCGATCCCTCCGGTTTGGACCATTACGGTAACGATGCGCCAACCCAATTCCTCCAGGCGTCCGCGGGCGACGTATAGCTCGTTTGCGTAACGCCAGTCCGAGGTAATGACCACCGGAGGGCGTCCGTCCCGTTGGTCGGCCTCGAAAGCAAGGCAATCCTCGACCAAGATATCGGCGAATACTGAGGCGTTTACCGATCTGGCACCGGCGCCGAGGGCGACGAGGATATCCCTGTTTTTCGTCTTAAACGTCTCGTTATTGAAATTAACGAATTCGTTAAGGATACCAATCTCCTGGAGAAAGGTATTGGCTGCGGCCTTAAGGGAATCGGCGTAATTGCGCCGGAGGATCGGAAAATCGCCGGAGGTCCCGCGGACAAGGCCCTCGGCCAAGGTATCCTTGCCGGACCTGGCGTACCCGGTGATTAGGACAAGGGTTGGCTGCGCCATTAGAAGGGCGGGGCCTCCTGGGACGTAGAGGGCGGGGGCGTCGGTTTTTGGGAACCGCGGGAAAAAGTAAGCTTATACTTATGGTATTGGCCGTTCGGGGTAACCTCGACGCCGATCTCGGCGTACTTGCCGGTCGCGGGCTTAAGGTATTCGATAAAATCGGCCGCGGAGGCGTTAGTCGGGAGGAAATCCTTTTCCTCCATAAACTTGCCCGAAAGCTTACCGACGAGGATAGCCAGGGATTTGGGATACTTGGTCCCGTAGATCGTGGAGAGGCAAGCGCCGTCGGCGGCCTTAAAGAAAAGCTTGGCCCAAAGGGTTCCGTCGTCGTTAAAACGGATTTTTTCAAACTTGGGCAGCGACAACTTAAGGCGGTAAACGCCGGATTCGGTAATGTCGCGGAGGGGAGGTTGATCGTTTTGGGGTTCCATATGGGTAGATTAGGCGAAATTAATAGGGGTTGCGGCCTTGGTCGGTTCGGCGCCGATATCGATAACCTGGGGGTCGGACGGGTAACCGGGCCAGGAATCGAAAGCGATACCGGCCTCGTAAAGCTTAACGGCCTTTTCAAAATCGGCGACCGCGTAAGACATAAGGTTGGGTCCGATCTCGTATATGGCCGTTGCGTAAGGGGGTTCCTTTTCGATAAACAGAAACCGAAACCCCCTCGGGCGCTTGCCGGTCGCCAGTTCATAAACGGTCCGGTAGAAATGGGCTTGGAGGTTATATTTATACGATTTTATCGCCCCCAAAGCACCGGTAAACGTCGGGGCCGCAGATTCGCAGCTTTTGAGATCGTATAAATATTCGTCCGACCCGACCGCGTCGATTGCGGATTTAAGGGGGACGCCGCAATAATCGACGGTATACATCGTTTCCGTTTCGACCAGGGTAACCCCGATCTTTTGGAGCGCCTTATTGGCGGCAAGGGCGACGTTGGCGACCAGGCCGAATTCGTCGGGCGTAAGGACGATCTTATCCCCGGCGGCAGCGATAAACGCCTCATATGCCTCTTTACCTGCCTTGGTCCTCTTATCCACGTCGATACCGCAAACGTACTTATTGGAAAAGGTTTCGGGTTCCAGGGCGGCGCAATGGACCGCGGACCCGATCCGGAGGGCCTTGGTTTCCTCGCGGGGGGTGTCCAGGTATTGGCGGGCGTGCAAAGGCGAAATTAATAGCTGTTTCGCTAAACTGTAATTAAGGGCCGGAACGGCGTCGTAATCCTGGCGGGTTTGAATTTTGGGCATAGGTATTAGGTAGGAAAGAGAGGGCCGACAATAGGTAGGACAATACCTTGGGCGCCTTGCGGTTGGCCCCGACCCTAAAAGTTAGATCGTATCGTCGGTATCGGGGCGGGATTCCTCAGTCGCCGAGGCGATTGAATCCAGGCGGGAGGTAAGGTTTTCCATTAGGCCCTCGATTCGGCTTAGGGTTCCCCGGAGGACGCGGATCGAGGAGTAAATGCGACGGGCGCGGGCGGCCAGGGGTTCGATATCGTAATCGGATTTAATGGTATCCGGGTCGAGGGCGGCAAGGTTACGCTGCGCCGCCCGGATATCGGTAAGCAAATGCCGCGTATCGTCGCCGACGATCTCGGTATCGCATTCGTACTCCATAGAATCAAGGTCCTCCTTAATGCCGGACAAATGCCGACGGATTGAATCCTTGTTAGTCATAAGAGAGGGTTACGGCCTTACCTCGACGATTCCAAAATCTAAATTACGGACAAAATAACGGACGTTCGACCTTGCCAGGGTATTAAGTATCGAGCGCCGCCAATCGGTAAAGGCCAGCTCGTACTCCCTGGGGTTGCGTTCCGCAATCTCGCAATACGGGATTGCGTCGAGGAGGATAAAGAGGGCGCAGGGTTGGGGGACCTGGGCAGCTCGTTTGATGATCGCCCCAGGGATTGGGGGTTGGGGTCGGACCGGCCTCATACGGCGTTCGGGTTGATACGGAAAAACCGGCGGCCCTTTTTGGCCCAAAACTCCACGTTTCGACCGTCAACCCGGACCTCCTTGCGTTTCCATTTCCAAAGCTCCTGGGCGTATGAGTCTCGATCCCATACGACGAATTCGGGGTTTTCGACGCGGCCGTCGATCACCAGGAAAAGGGCGAATGATTCGCGGGGCATTTTGGCGGCCATATGGGCCATCATACCCGGCGGGTTAGCTTCTCGGTCAGGCATTGGGTTTCCCCTCCTTTGCGGCGTTCCAGGCGTCAATACTACTTGGCAAGGGATCGGTCGGGAAAAGCTTACGGCCAAGGGATATGTAATGGAACGCCAACAAATCCCCGGCCTTGCGGAGCAGCTCGACCTCGGCCTTGAGGCGCTTCATTTCATCCTTCGCCAATTCTGCGGCGTAGAGATAGGCCGTAAGAGGATCGGGCTGATTCTTCAGCTCCGCGACCTCGGCTTTTAGGCGCTCAATCCGCATTTGGTAGGCATTAAGTTTTTGGGCAATCTCGACGTTTGCCTCCTCAACGGTGCAACCGATGCGGTCGCCGTTTTCGTAAATAAAATTACCGAGAGGTTTAAAACGACTCACAAGCTGCCGCCTTTCATTTTAATTACGCGGTCGTGGTAATGCCAACCCTGGCCGGGGATATAGGCCCGGACGGTGGCGGTAACCTCGTCGCCGATCTGGCGCAGGACAATCGTTACGTCCTCGGATTCGACGTCGTAATGGTAAGGGCGTTTAACCCCCAGGTCCTCGATTGCGTTAACGATAAGGTTGTCGGCCCAGGCGACGAACCCGAGGCGTTGGATATTGTTTTGGTCGAGCATAGGTTAAGGGATACGGTTTGCCTTGTCCTTGGCGTATAACCAATCGTCTACCGCGTCAAGGCGCTCGGATTTGTCTTGGCGGCCATAATGGCGAATGGCGTACCAAAGCTCGTCCCCGGCCTCGGTGAGCGCCGAGACGGATTGCCGGAGGGCCTCGACCTTGGCGGTAAGATCGGCGTTTTCTGCCCGTAGCTTGGCGATCTTACCGTCGAGGTAACCGGCGGCGTCCCATTGGTTATCGCTCATACGCGGCCCCCATTTCGCCAGGCGTTGGTCGGCCGGTTCGTCGCGGGCTTAAGGGGGAGGCCGCAACGTCGGGCGGCGTGGTATACCGAATTCGTCCGGACGCCCATTGCCTGGGCGGCCTTGCGGGCGATAATGTTTTGTTCGTATGCCATATAGGCGGCGGCCTTGGCGGCCCCGTGTGGCGCTCGGTTACTCATTTGATTGCCTTAAGGAATTGGTCCTTATTCGCCAGAATCATATCGACCTTATCCTTTGCCAGCTCGGCGAGATCGTCCGCGGATTCCGGCAGCCATTTCTTGGCGACGAGGTAGGCGTGCGCCCGTTCGGCCTCGACCGCGGTAAGGAAAGAATACCAGGGGGCGGGCGGGGCGGCGGGCTTGGCCGGTTTCGACGCGGAGGCCCCGTCGTCGTCCAGGTCCGTACTAATGAGGCACGCCGTTTGGATACTTTGGCGCCGGACATAAGTTAGCCCGCTACCGATCTGCTGCGGGGTAAGGCCGTCGGCCTTGAACATAAGCTTACCGGCGTCGAACGTCTCGCCGGAGATATGGAGGAAAGAGGTATGGACACCGACGCGGCCCTCCTCGGATACCAGGACCTGGCGCAAGGCGAACCCGTGGCCGTGGAGGATCGGTTTGATTGCGTCCAGGAGGACGTCGAGGGAAACGTACCGGGCGACGAAATTGGCCTTAACCGTCTTATTGGCGGCGACGTTTTCGAGATCGGCGAGGGCGTTAACCAGGGAGGTTGCGGCGCTCGTCGCGGGGGGAGGGTTGGGATCGGTGGGCATAGGTTTGGATTTCATTCGGTAGGGAAAAGGTAAGGGGGACGGTAAGGACGACCGGCGGCCAGGTCGGCCTCGGCGGCAATACAGATTTGCTCGGAAAGCTGGTGGGGGACGACGGCCCGCTGCTCGGCGCTATGCTTACCCTGGATACCGGTCGAGGAACCGCGGGGGGCGGCCTCGTGGCAGGGGGCGCCGCGTTGGCACATATCCCGGAGGACCAGGGAGGGAGGGAACCCTCCCCATAGATCGGTCGGTTTTTGCCAACGCATACCGTACTGGCAATAGGTTACCGTCCGGCGTTCAAACTGTTGCATTATGGGCATTTTCCGCATTTTCGCCCGCGGGTTTTCGATAATGAAATACGACGGGCGCAGCCATTGGACTAACCATATGGTCCGTTCCAGGATTTGGAGGCCGAGCTTGGCCCGATCTGTCTTGGGTTGATGGGGCGGGTCGGCGTCGGGACCGGTCCAATTCTTCCCGATATTCATTACGGAAAACGCCTCGCAAGGCGGGGAGGCCAGGATGATATCGGGACGGAAAGGAATATCGTCGGGGGTAACCTCCAGGATATCCTTAACGAGATCGACCTTAAACTGGGGGTCGAAATCGGTAGAAAATACGCGGTGGCCGCGTTCCCGGAAGGGGGTAGACCAACCCTCCAGTCCGGCGAATAGGTCGAGGACGTTCATTTTTTAAAACGGTTGGTATCGATATCGTACCATTTCTCTTGGGCCAGGTTGGCGGCGTCGAGGACCTCGTCGTGGAAAAGGTCGGCGCTAATACCCTCCTCGATAAAATCATACATACGGCGACCGGCGGCCTTAACGGCCCGCAGCTCCTTGATACGGTGTTTGGCCGCGGATTTAAGGCGCTCGATCTCCTGGACGAGCTTCTCCTTTTCGTCGCATTGGATTTGGATTTCCATTTCGAGAATCTCGTTTTGTTGGTAAAGCTGGTCGAGGTAACTGTCGGGTTCGTCGGGAATCATACGAGGCGGCGGGCGGCCAAATGGTAAAGGAGTAAGGCGTCGGCGTTCCAAAGGGTAACCGGATGATCGGGAAACAATTCCTCGGCCTTGGCCTTTAGGCGGTTTTTCCAATCGGTCCGCGTTTCCTTTCGGTTGCGCTTAAGGCCGATAGCAGCTTGCCAGGTTTGCGGGGCGACCAGGTTGACTTTCCAACCGACGACGAGGCCGGAATATCGAATGCCACCGATCTGCTCAAATAGCTTACCAATGGTATCGGACGAAACCGCCCCCCAACCGCCTTTCGACGGGTTTTCCAAATGCAATTCGACCAAGGACGATTTGATTGCAAAGGACCGGATTAGGTCGGCGATATCGTTTGCGGTCGGGGGCATTTTGACGACGTGGACGCGGCCAGATTCGGACCAAACGAAAGCGCCCGATACGCCAGGGTCCACGGCGATAAGAATAGGATCGGCGACGGCCACGGCCATAGGTTTGCCCCGCATAGGATTACCTCGCAAAATATAAATTACTTACGCGGTAACCGTAATCGGTCGGCAGGAATCCGCGGGACCTGGCGGCGGTAAACCCGATATTCCATACGGTCGCAAGCTGCGCCGGTGTCGGGTCCTTAATACCAAAGGCGGCGAACCGATCCCGGCAAACGCCGAGGAATGCCTTGGCGGCGATCTCCTGGGCGGTCGGGTTGCGCCAGGAGGAACGCGGGACTGGGCGACGTCCGCGTCGGGCTAACCAATCGTTTGCCTCGGCCCAAGCTTTGGCCCCCATTTGGAATCGCCCCAAACTTTGCCCCCGATCACCGACGGCGGCGGGGTTGTCGCCAGTTTCGACCTGGGCGATTGCGGCCAATAGGCGGGTTTCCTCGGCGGCCTGGGTAAAGGCCGGGATAAAGGATACGAGGGAGAGGAGGAGGCGGCGCATCGTTATTCCATTGGTCGGGGTACGACCGAGAAGGACTGGAAACGGTTATTGAACCGATAGGAATACATAAGGCCGACCCAACCCCCTGCGGCGACGTAAGGGGAAAGATCGACCTCGGTCGCCCCGGCTGCCTTTAGCTCCTTCTCGTAATCCTTGCATATGGATTTAGCCAGGGGGAGGCCCGCCTTGGGGGATATGATATCCCCAGTAAGGACGCGGTAATTTACGCAGACAAAGGCGTAACAAGCTTTTGCCAGGACCTTGGTTACGGCCCCGTCGTCGCGGTCGAATAGATCGGGTTGTATCATTCGCGGTAAGGGACGTCTCGGTTGCGCCGAATAGTACGGGCCAGGCGTTCGATACCGTCGTTAAGGTCCTTAATCTGGCGCTCCTGGCGGCGGATAATCCGGTCGTCGAGGTCGGCGATCATACCGTAAAACTTAAGGGTTTCGTAAAGCTGGCCGACAACGGGCCAGGGCCATAGCCACCAGAAACGCGGGAGGGGGTGGATTTTCAAGGCCGGGAGGTTGGTCATTTCGGCGGGGTGGGCGAGGGGGTCGGGCATATAGGTAGGAGGGAGGTTGTGTTATCGGATACGGTTAACGGTGTATTTGCGGACGTTGCGCCATTCGATACGGGCGACGTTGAGGTAATTACGGAGGGTATTAACCGAGAGGCCGAGGGCGTCGGCGGCGTCTACCTGGGTCTTTTCGGCTTGGTTAAGGGCGAGAAGCTGCGGCAGGACGGCCTCGATCTTTCGGGCGCGGTAATCGCAGATCGGCGTAATAAGCTTAATCTGCTTATGGTTACCGGCGTTAAGCCGGTGAATGGTCGGGAGTTTGCCCATATGAGTAGGGGGAGGATTAGGGTTTGGGTTGTTCGGGTTGGGATTCGGAAATGAGTTTATCGACGAGGGCGATGCGCTGGCCTACCCAGGCCATAACGGGGACCGCCATTGAGTTGCCGCAAGCTTTGTACCGCGGGCCGTCGGGGCATTGGTCGGCGGGTTTACCTTTCCAGGGGATTTTGGAATACCCCTTGGGGAACCCTTGCAACGCCTCGCATTCCTCGGCCGTTAAACGACGTACCGCCATAGGCGTAAGGACGCCGTGCTGCGTGCCGCCTTTTTTGAGAGTAAAGGAGGGGTCGCCAGGGGTAAAGTTTTGGATTGAATGGTTATCCCCGCATTTGCCGAGACGGGAAAGGAGGTTCATACCGTCGAGGGGAACAACGGGCATAGCGACGTGCGGGGATTGGTCGCCGGTGTCGCATTTGACCGTCGGAAAAACCTCGGTCGAGGGATCGGAACCGGCCCGACGCATTAGGTTGCCAGGTTGGAATGCGATTGGCTGCGGTTGGACGACGAGGGCCTCGGCCTCGGTCCGTTCGTTACCAGTCCGCGAGAAAGGCGGCCCGCTGCTGGTGATCGTCGGGGCGACGTCGGCGCAGAATGGTTTGACGGGTTCGACGATGGCGTGCGTCGTCCGCGTATCGCCAAGGTCGAAAAGGTTTAGGGTATTGGCCGTATTGGCCTCGACCCAAGTCTCGTCGTCCTGATCGGTGGAGGCCCGTTTCGCTTTGCGGAACGGGATTGCCGCGGCTTGCGCCCCGGTCGTGTCGATTGTGTAAGACGGATCGCCTGGCTGCCCAACCCCAAGGCCGTTTTGCTTTTTATCCATATCCCGACCGTCTTGGATTGGGATTGGCTGCGGAACCCCGACCGCGTGGACGTCGGTTACGGTTAAGGTATACATTGGGCCGCCGACCGATGCACCGACGCCGCCAGGTCCTGCGTTTTCGCTACGTCCAATTAATGTTCCTTGGATT
>Ga0315909_10003263_pt1 | contig 19939 bp, 35 predicted proteins | sample LakEriMetagenome_11_FD_203527 | JGI IMG/M metagenome (GOLD analysis project Ga0315909, IMG submission 203527) | Freshwater fungal communities from buoy surface, Lake Erie, Ohio, United States - Buoy 2 MA125 | ecosystem: Environmental > Aquatic > Freshwater > Lake | place: USA: Lake Erie, Ohio... | reverse complement strand
CAGGCATTAGGTCCTGTTGCTTGCAGAGCTTCTTGAAGTAGGTCTGTCCGAATTGAGGCGTAGATAGGAAGTAAGCATCACCACCGAAATCAGTCAAAGTCGGAGCAATCGCCTGGGTCCAAGCTTCCTCGAACTTACCTGCCTTCTCGCACTCATCGATTAGCACCCGGTGGTACTTGCGACCTCGGCCTGAGTTGGGTTCTTCCATTGACCAAAAGTCAACCTTGGCACCGTTAAGAAAAACGACCTGCTTGACTGTCTCTGATTTATGCGTGATGATGTTATGGAAGTTGTTCAGCGTGGTGCGCCAAACCTCGTAAAGATCCTTATAAGTTGGACTGAAGTATCCTGTATACCATCCATTCTCAAACGATTCGGCTATAAGTTCCTGGCATAGCTCGGTCTTGCCAAACCGCCGTCCACACTTCAGAACATTGAACCGCTTACGATTGTCCAGCAAAAACTGTTGGTTCGTATGGGGTCTTGGAAGTTCTAGTTCTATTGCCATGGTTGCCAGTGGGGGAGTCGAACCCGCATACTACCCAAACGAAAGGTAGATGTTGCCAATTACATCAACTGGCAGATCATTCAGCTTTACGCTTGATGATGACTTCTATTTGTTGCGTGCCTTCCTGCTTTATCTCGGTTCGCGCCTGCTTAGGCTTGAAGTATTCAAGAAGCTTGCCGTAGTTGTCCAAGAACTTATCATCGGGCATAGTCTCAAGAATGCGATTGGCTCGCTCCGAATGTTTCGTTAGCAAAGCCTCGCCTAATTCTTCCCATTGCATCGTGCGTTCATTCTTTGAACCTGATGGCCTACCGGTGCTGTATTTATTGCCTTTTGGTGCTGGCATGAAGTTTTATGAAGTATGTTTTACTTTTTCCTTTTAACCCTCTCAGGTAAGCTCTTATAAGCCGATTTGGGCGTTTCTGCTGCGAATTTGCGACATAGCTTAGGGTCAGTTGCGCAGATGAATCGCTGCTGTGATTTCGACTTAAATGGCATGATTCAAGGGTTTTGTTCTACAAAGATACGATAAAGCTCGTGGAATTGGTCGAAGTCCTTTACGATCCAATAGTGACCACCAGCGCGCTCAATCTTGGCTTGGAACTCCTTTTGAGCTTCGGATTGCCTGTCCGCGCCGATTTTGATTTCAATGGCCACCTTCCGACCCTTGATCAGCGAATCAATGTCGGCAATCCCTTTGGCTTGGGTTGATGGGCGGTAATATCCACCGCCTTGCTTGAACTTATCCCGAACCCAAGTACCTTGATTGTTTATCCTGGTAGCCCAATGACCTGAGAAGTTTAGGAAATCCACCACTGCCTTGGTCAGTCCATTGGCGCTGCTGGTTTTGTATTTCTTGGCAGGGCGGTAGTCATCGGGAAAGTCGGGGTGGCGTTTGCGGTTATCTTCCGTGGCTAATTGTTTAAGGATGTCTAAAGGCTTCATAATCAATGGTGGTGTTAGAATTGCAAAATAACAATAACAAAAGAATAACAGCTAGAATAACATTTTTTTTGGCTTGTAAGGGTCTTAGTTTCACTCTATTATATATTTTTTTTTTTTTTTTTTATATATAGAATAACAAATTACAAAAACTATTGATACTATTTGTTTTTAAAACTCCTGTAACTTTTGGCTTTTCTACCCTAACAAATAACAAATGGCAATAAAAAACACGCTATCAATTAGTTAGCGTGTTATTCTTGTTTTTATGTTATTCTACCACAATCAGAACGGGAAGTTATCATCTGGTGGCTGTGGGGGCAGGTCATTTTGGACAAAATCAGTCCTCAAGAAAGTATAATGTACTCCAACCTTACTATTGATTTCATGCGTTTCCATCGGCCTATATCTGCCGTGGATAGGTTTATATCCCATTTCCATGGTCAGCATCTTGCGCAAGTAACCTGGTCCGACTTGACTGTTGAACTTGAAGAACTTTTCCTTGAGATCAGATATGGTAGCTTGGATTTTGTCCATGCCATTGGTATTAAAGAAATCGGCCATAATAATATTGAAGTCTTTACGAAGCTGGGATTGGCTTTCGGCTTTGACCTTGTTGAGCGATTCGTTATGCAGTTCCTCGGCAGTGAACACCATCCTTGACCGCTTGATATCCACGGAAGGCTGGTTCATAAGAAACCGCAGGAATGCAGGTACTTCATCGGTCAGGTCGTTCTCGATATTGGTATTGATGGCTGATATCTGAGGCACCTTGCGGATCCAGAAACGGATTTCCTCTTCATCGATACGCATGAAGTCATGTTCCTTGTTGGTGCATATGATGACTTTGCCAAAGAATGGGACCGAGTAGTTAGCCACGAACTTCTGGTTAACGGATATGGTCTTGGCTGTGGCTATGGATTTAAGCTTCTCAACTGCGTGGGACTTATCGATAACGGTCTCATCCAAGGCTATTACGTTCTTAGTGGCATATGCTGAGTTGAATTGGCTGCCGAGGTCTTCGGGATTGATTTGGCAATAGTTCTGCCCGAACATGATGTTCATCCAGTTCAGGAATGTAGTTTTGCCTGTCTGCCTCTCGCGACTGACCAGGCATAGGATTGGCAGGGCTTGTCGTGGGTTTTCGTAAAGAAGCTTCAGGTATTTAATACCCATTTCGACCTGTTCACCGAAGATATGGCGCATCAGTCCCATACTAACCTTGATATCGTTGTCCTTCAATCTGCGATCAGCTGACCAAGGTTTGTGGCTGAATGGGTGGTATAGGTTGTAGCAATTATCTACTACCTCGCAGTAGTTCATGTTATCCGGAACTATGCAGAAGTCATCATACTTGGGTATGAGGGGCATAATAGCTGGTCCGTGATCTGTCTTGATTTCCTCTTTCTTGAAGGCTTTGATCTGGGCGCGAAGAACCTCGTATCGGTCACGGACATGGGTGATTTTATAGTAGCTATCGCCCACGCGCAGGTAGGGTAGTCCGATGTTCATGTATTTAACCCCTACCCATGTCCAAGCGGCTTGGGCGTTTCCTTTGAATTTGCCCAGGGTTAGCATCTCGAATTTGGTGAAGCTGTCATCGATAGGCAGTTTAAGGGGGTTTGAATCCACCACCAACAGTCGGTCATCCTTGATTATAAAGCACGGCTTGGAAGACCGTTCAGGAGCGATTTGGGTATCGCTTATCCATTCCACCTTGATGGTTTGAAGGGATTCCTGCCAAGAGCGTTCTTGGTCCCAATAGTTAACCGGGTTGGTGTGTTTGTGGGTCATAGGCTGACTTTAATAGAATGGGGGTCGAAGCTATTGATTTTGTCGGCATATCCCATCGCGACCAGGTGATAATTTTTGATGGCTGACAGGGATTGGTGTATGGTTGGGAATTGGATTCCTGCGGCCTCGATGATTAGGGCGAGCTTCTTGATAACCTCAATGTTGGCATCTATCTGCTTGTGGAGATCTTGGATTTGGACTTGATACATGAATCGTATTTCATCCTGGTCCATCTCGATTTCCTCAAGCGTGGCTGTTATGGCCTGTTCAAGGTTTTGCATCCAGATGAGATATGAATCCGAGTGATCAGGCTTCAGTTCGTACTGCTTGATGCGGTTACGGAGGTTGTTAAGTTCTTTGTTTATGCTCATGGTGGTAAGAAAAAAACCCTGAGAGGCTTCATCAAACGGTGGGCAGGTGTAAGACAACCTATTGCCGAATGAATCCGCCCCATCAGGGCTGGTTAGTATGTTAAGTGAGGGAGTGTCTTACTTTCCCGATTGTATTAACAATAAAAGATACCTACTATGGTCAATAGTTATTCTTAGTTCATATTTGAAATCATAAGCATCCCAGTGTGTTTTTGATTTGATGAATTCAATCATCTTGGGTTGGCTCCATCGTTTACCACTTCGGTCGAATCTAGGCTTACCATAGTTCTTATGTAGTGATGGAAACCTGTATTTATATTTAGAACGAGTTATCCACATTTTCAATCAGTTTTTCAATTTTCCATGCCGTTACATCTGTAAAGAATCGGTCATTCCATTCGCGAGCTTCTACGCTGACTTGGCATTTTACTTGCTCACCTGGTCTGAACATATTGACCATCGCCAGGAGTGGGTCGGCTTTGACTGTTACAAGTACCTTCTTGGCGAACTGGCCATCGGTGTACTCCATCACAAAGTTTTGTTTTTTCCAGGCTTTACCTGATTTTGACTCTCCCTGTTCGATTGGGAAGATTCTTACTACTTTTCCTTGGATTTCCATATTTATTTGTTTTAAGTTGGTAACAATAAGAAACCCCCTAGGATGGTGACAGACATCTTTCGGGGGTACTTGTGGTGGGGAATCACCAATTTCTTAATACGTCTGTCACAACGATGCTGCTAAACTAATGCAGATTTTCGCCAAAAAGTACAAAGTCGATAACTGATAAGTCGCCCCTTTAATGTATTTTTGTTTTCTTTTCAACATATTTTTATGCCGTGATTTACAAGAAGATAGCATTGAAAGACCGCCCCTTTGTGGTGCATGTGTTTGTCAAGGCTACGGCTTTTGAGGTTGCCACTAAGCTAAATCGAATCAGAAACAAGTCGGAAAAGTTCAATCCTTCTGAGTTTACCATGGATTGCGATACCGATGCGCAGACCTGTTATCTAGAGCATAGCTTACCTGGTCAGTATGTGATCATGTTCACCAAGCTTTCGATTGAAGCTATTGCTCATGAGGTTTGGCATGTGGTGATGGACCATGGCAGGTATATCGGTTTGAAGCATGACCAGAGTAGTGAAGAGTCGTTTGCGTATTTGTTTGGATACTTAATCAAAGAAATCTATGAGCTTAAGACAGGAAGTAAATAAGTGGCTGACCGAGAATGATGAGGCTCATAGGACCTCTGACCTTGGCATAGATAGGGTTTCCAAGTTGTATTTGAAGATGCACCCAGAGGTTAAAACTACTTATAATACTATTCGGGGTTATGTGGCTCGATGCCGACAGGGCAAGATCAAGGATTATGACCGTGATTTGGAAAGTGTGCAAAGGGCTATATTGGGTGATGCTGTGATGGTTGAAGCTGACTTTAATGATCCGCTGGGTTTAATGGTAGACTTTCCCAATAGTTGGAGTGAGATCAATGAGCCTTATGTTATACAAGGTGTAAAGAAGTTGGGTATCTGTAACGATATACACTTGCCTTACCATGATAAGTTTGCGGTTCAGGCTTGCTTCAGTGAGTTTAAGAAGCGTGGGGTGGATGGGATATATCTTAACGGCGATATCATGGATCTGGAAGATGTGAGCCGATTTGAAAAGATGCCAGATGGAAGATACCTGCGCGATGAGATTGAAGTTGGCAGAAGCTTTGTGAAGTCGCTACGGAGCTTGTTTCCTGATATTCCTATCTTTTGGAAGGATGGCAACCATGAGAAAAGGTTGGAGGCTTATGTGGCCTCGAAGGCACCGGAACTGGTTAAGTTGTTCGGTATGGATATCCCCACTCAGTTGGAGTTGGCTGACCATAACATCATCCATGTCCCTGAGCATAAAGTGGCGCGGTTCGGTAAGCTATGGATAGCGCACGGTCATGAGCTTGGTTTGAAAAGTGGCACGGTTAATATTGCTCGGCAGGTCAGGATGAGGGTGGGTGTCAATGTGATATTCGGACACTGGCATAAACAGCAAGTTGATACTTCCAGGAACCTTGCCGATGAGGTTCATGGTGCTTGGGCTTTGGGTTGTTTGGCGTATTTGAAGCCAAGATATACAGGAGTGCTAAACCAGTGGACCCAAGGAGCCGCCACCGTAGAAGTTAACGATGACGGCTCGTTTCAGGTCAGTCCTTTTCAGATAGTGGATGGCGTGGTTGTGTAGGAATTATAGATTTCTAATGCATTTAATTTTGATTCATATGAACCAATAGTTCTTATATATTTACCTTCTTTAATTCTGACTATCCATTTATTTATTTTTTTTATATAAAATATACCATCTTTTTTCTTTTTTATTTTAAAATTTAATCTTCTTGACATTCTTGGTGCAGTTTTAATGTATCAAAGTAAGGGTAATTTTCATTTATTCTTGTAACGATTTCCGAACTGGCCTGCCTCCGCCGTGCTTGGTGATATTGGTCAGGCAGGTCGTTAGGAACTTTGGGTCTTTCTTGATGCCGTTGCGCCTGCGATAGGATTTGATTTTGGCAGGTTCCACGCCGATATGGTTTGAGATTTCGCGATCTGAGAGCATGCCATTGGCTATGATGAAATCGACTTGCTTTTGGGTCCAGCGGTGGTTCATCGGCATTGCTCGCATTCAAATCCATATTGCGCACCCCGGTCGATGATGCGATTGTGTTCATCGAGTTTGGCACCGCATAGGCACCTACCTGTTTCCTTGATGCGTTTTAGTTCAGCCTGGTGCTGTTTCTGCCAATAGTATTGGCGGTAGTGTTTGCGTAGGGTCATGTTTAGAAGATTTCGAGTTGATTTTTTGATTTAATTAATGAATTAAGATTTGATTTGGCTAAATCAAAGTAACTTTCTTTTAATTCAAAACCGATACCTTTCCTATTTAATTTAATAGACTCATATAATTCACTACCTATTCCCAAAAATGGAGTAAATACAGTATCTCCAGGATTAGACCATAACTGAACACCTCTATGAATAACATCTAATTGTAATGGACAAATATGCCTTTCATCTTTTTCATTTCTTGCAGACATGTATTGCAAAGTATTTCCAGGATCTATATCCATCCAAACAGGTGATGCGTAACGCTGCCAAATATCAATTGACAATCTACCTTCAGATTTAAATGTACTTTGATCACCACAGAAATGATCAAATTCACCTTGAACTGGTTCAGTATTTATTCCAGGTTTTTTCATAGTAACTAAATAATCTGGTATTCCTTGTCTACTCATACAACTATCCTTGACTACTTGTTTATGCAATAATCCTATTGCCTTTGTTCTTTGCATTGCAATTACTGGATCTTTCCAAATACATACTTCTGAGTGGTATGTAAAACCACACTCTTGAAAAAGTCTAATTATATCTCCTCTAAAATCTTCAATACCAATAAAGCCATGATGAGTTTTTGTAGTTGGCAAATTCATACAATGAATAGATACATTTCTACCAGGTTTAAGTATTCTAAATAAATCTTTTACTAAATACTTAAAATGTTCAAAGAACTCATTATAATTTTTAGAATTCCCCATATCTTCTAAATGATCAGAATATGTATATAAAGATGCAAATGGAGGACTAAATATTGAGTAATGAATACTTTCATCCGGTATTGATTTAATTAATTGGCAACTGTCTCCGCGTTCAATCCTAAACCATTCATTATTTTCTGCTGTCAAATCCAGTTGAGATTTATTCATTAGTTTTCCGCTTAAATTTGCATTTACGGCTTGACTCATTTCATCTTGCATAATTTCAAATTGTTTTTGTTTGTTATTTATTGATTGATTTACATTAGCCATTGTGTCTGTAGTTATTAAATAAATGTTTACTTCATTTTTCTGACCAAATCGGTAACTTCTGCGAATTGCTTGATATAAGCCTTCAAATGAGAAATCAAGTGAAGCAAATATTTGATTCCTGCAATTTTGATAATTCATTCCAAAAGATGCTATTTTAGTTTTAGTAATTAATATTCTGAATTCATTATTTGCAAATCCAAGAAGTGTTTTTTCTTTCCATTCATTGGTGTCACTGCCTTTTACCTCTTTAGCTTCAGGAATTAATTTTTTTAATATTTCACCTTCCTCATTTTGTTTAATCCAAATAATGAAATTTTCTTCCGGTTTACTATTAACAAGCCTAATGACTTCATTAAGTCTTTCTTCTTTTGTTATCCTTAACTCTTGATTAAAATTAGTTGCACTAATTATTGCATCATTAAATAAACTACCATTATCTCTTTTAGGAGTTATTATCTGTTTTTCTATTAAATTCAATGATGGCAAATCATATCCATTCATAATAAAACCAATATCAGATGGTTTATTAAGCATAATAGCCCAAGTACCAACAAATTGATAGAATAATTTTGTGGCATGACCTTTTAATCTCCATTTAGCAGTTTCTCCACCATCATGAATAAAATACATTGCAAGCATCTCAGTTCTTGTCATTACATCTAAAAACTCAGAATGATTGCCTAACTCCATTGGATCGTTTGGGCTTGGTGTTGCAGTACAAGCAAGCTTATAAGGTGTTTTAGAAAACAAATCTAAGATTAGTTTTTTTGTAGCTCCTTCATAGTTCTTTAGTATACTACTTTCATCCAATACTATACCACCAAATATAGTAGTATCAATATTTTCTAATTGCTCATAGTTTAAAATTTGTATAGGTGCATTACTCCCATCGTATTTGCAAACATCAATATTAAACTTTGAACCTTCTTTTACTGTTTGCCCTGCAACGGCAAGCGGAGCAAGTATAAGCACTGGTTTATTTGTGTGCTTATTTACTTTGTTTGCCCATTCAAGTTGCATTAATGTTTTACCTAAACCACAATCGGCAAATATTGCATATTTACCAGCCTTTAATGCTCTTCTTACTATAAACTTTTGAAAGTCGAACATTGAATCATTTAATTCAGATTCATGTATATCAAATCCACTTAAAACTATGGATTTTTGCTTATTATTTAAGAATGTTTCGTATGTTGTCATATTAGAAGAAGATTTCGGATTTATACTTTTCAAGTTTAATAATGAATTTGATGAGTTCGACTTTGGCCGCATCGAGTTCCTCGGCAATATCCTCACGGTTTATGCGGAGAATCCATATCGGTTTCACCGCAAGCCTTGGGTCGTAGCTCACGAAATCCAGCCATTTAAGATCAGGATTGACCAAAAAGTAAGACCATACCTGCTCCTTGTATTCGTTTGGAATCTTGCCCATTCGAATGTATTTGATGTGGGTCTTAGTCTTGGGGCATTTGATTTCGACAGCTCCTTCCGTTCCGACATAGCCATCGGGCGACTGGCATAGTATGTCCCAATCTTCTGATTGAATCAAGCAGGGATGTTCTACCTCATGACCGGTAATGTTGGAATACTCCTGGATAGCCAGCGGTTCCATGTCGATACCGCGTTGCATTTCATCAGACATGAATTCATCATCATCGGGTATGCCGACTTGTTCCTCGGCGATAAGTTCATCGATTAGGGCTAGGTTGTCCTTAGCCATCATTTTCTTAAGTCTTGACCCGGTTATCTTTCCAAGTCTTAGTTGGTGCCATTCGTGGCTACCTTGGGTGCAGTTGTGTATGATCATAGCTGTGAAACGATTTCTTCGATGTGGGATTCGTAATCTGAAATATTGTGCTTTATCAAGGTGCCATCTTCGGTAACTTCGGTTAGCGATAGGCAAGTCCAACCATAGTCCGAATGACCAGATGCGAACTCGGATTCACCGTACCATTTGTAGCTGATGTCAACCAAGGCATCTAGAAGGCGGCTGCCATTATCGATTTCGATTTGGAGGTGGTGTATCATGCCAGACCTCCCTTCTTGCTATCCTTTGCCTTGATGACATCGGGGTGACCTTGCTCATCCTTGGTAAGGGATGTGTAAAGCTTCTTGAGCTGGTCCAAGCTAGTGCAGGCCTTGATGGCTGCAATGGCGTTGGTCGGGTCGATGGTCTTGGTTTTGGGTGCGAAGTCACGGATCCGCAAGGCATCGACATCTTCCCCAAAGGCACGGATTCGCCTGGCATAGATTTGAATCTGCTTGCCCACCCATTGCTCCATGTATGGGGTTTGGTGAACCTTGGAGATAACCTTGGCGTTGGTGCTGTTCAGGATCATCGGCTTGACCGCTTCCATGAAATGGATGACCAGGCAGTCCTGTTTCTTGCCATCGGTGTTGGCTACTTGTTCTACTCCTGATGATTTGATGGTAAGGATCATTTCCTCACCGGGTTGGAGCGCATATGCACCGATATAATCGGGATTTTTTAGCTGCTTCCAGTGCGTTAGTTTTTCGTTTGACATGGTTTATAGGTTTGGTTGAATACTGTAATTGGTTTTGAGAAAGTGCGGCCCTTTTTGGTGTAGTAAACCCACTCGCCGACTATTGAACTTGTTAATACTATTTCGCCTGTGAATCGGTTGAAGTAGCAGGTGTTGAGTTTTACATCCATCTCTTGAAGATTTCGTACTGGTCCTTACCGCCTTTCTTGTATGAATCGGCTACAAGGTCAATAAGCTTAAGTGAAGCTTCAAGAGGCATATCAATGTTATAGTTATGCCTGATTTCTCTCAATCTGTCCAATAGCGGTTGGATGCTTCCGACCTCATGGGTAGATGCTGGATTGGATTCGGATACGTTTGAGATGCTCTCGGCACTGCTCGTTGGTGTTTGGGCCGTGGATGAGCCAGTAAGCTCGGAGTCGCTCGATGAGTGACCAATTGACGTTGGATGCGATGGTGTCATTTTGTTCGGTTTTGATTGGTAGTTTTTGAATGATTCTGGAGTTGAATTCCTCAATGCTCATTTGGGTAGGGATTTAGTGAACAGATAAACACTTATACCTATAAAGATAAGTGCTGTCAGGAAATGATCTTGGTCTACTGCGGCCATTGCTAGGAATGTCGATAGGAATGCGAATAGTGGTTTCATGGTGTTTTGGTTTAGTTTGATGCCGCTAAATTAGTACAAAATTGTACTGATATAACAAAAATACCCTAGATTTATTTATTTTATTGATTATCAGCCTATTTATTTTTACTTCTTGTTTTTGAATAGTACAATTATATACATTTGCGCCCATGTCAAAACTGAGAGAATTAATAAAAAGTACAGGCCTCAAGAATGAGTACATAATAAAGCGGACTAATATTCCGCGCAATAAGTTTTACATGGCCTTAAAAGCTCCATCATTATTGTCGATGGATGAGCTAGATAGATTATCTTTCGCCCTTCAAATAGAGAAAAAGATACTCATTAAGCTTATCAATGACTGACACTAAACTACCCGACCTGATCCTGGACTCCTTGGAGCTGGGAATGAATAAAAAACTGATGTTACTTGCCACCGGTATAGATGAAGAGACCTTTAATCATAATGTCGAATATGACAACTTCGACCCAGAAGCGGTAAGGAAGTTAAGGAATATCATCAAAGAATGGCGCAAAGCGAATGCAATATTTTAACCCTATAAAACCAAACCCATGATCTACAAAGTAGCCTGCGGCGTACTGCTGCTCGGTATCATCTTCCTGGGAACACGGCTTAAGGTCGCGGAAGATAGAACCGAATCAATGATTGAAGAACTCTCGGCCAAGCGAGGCGAATGCGTTGAATTGCAAGAAAGGTTTAATAGCCTTAATGCCCAAATCGATACGCTGCTGGATGAGAATGCCCAGCTTATTATTGCCAATAATGAAATAAAAAATCAAACCCCTGAAACAATCATTAAATATGTCAAAAGGAAACCTTCTGTTAATGGGACTGCTTCTGAGCGGTTCATTGAGCTACTCGCAAAGCGTTACGAATTCGAGTGATAGTCTGATCTACACGCCACAATATCTTTTCGAGTTGATGGTGGCTGACTTGGAAAAGTGCGATTTGGAACGAATTGAGCTGAAAAAAGCCAAAGCCGAGCTGGCTATTATCTATGTCGACCTTGCCAAGGTTCAAAGTGCCAAGCAGGTAATGTCTGAGCAGTTGAAAGACTTGCGGTCTTACAACGATAGCTTGATATCGAATAACCTTGATTTGACCATCCAAGGTCAAAAGAACCTGGATAAAATGAAGCGCAGCCGTAATTGGTGGCGCGTAGGCACCTTTGCCGGGTTCTTGACAGCTGTAGGCGTTCACATGAATTGGAAGGAATCATGGTTCAAGGTGGGAAAGTAGCCTTAATCACAGGCATCACTGGTCAGGATGGAGCGTATCTGACTGAGCTGCTGCTGTCCAAAAGCTACAAGGTTCACGGCATCAAGCGCAGGTCGAGCAGCCTTAATACTCAAAGAGTCGATAGGTTCTATGAGCATCCTGATTTCACCTTGCATTATGGCGATGTGACCGATGCGGCCAATATGATGGCTTTGATTAACCGCATCCGACCTGATGAGATTTATAACCTAGCAGCGCAGAGCCATGTGGCGGTCAGCTTTGAGACCCCTATTTATACGGTCAATGTAGATGGCACCGCGATTCTCGGCATTCTTGAGGCGGTCCGTCTGCTTGGCTTGGATTGCAAGATTTACCAGGCAGGCACCAGCGAGATGTACGGCAATGCACCAGCACCGCAGAGCATCAAGACTGCTTTTCAGCCTTGCTCACCCTATGCCTGCGCCAAGGTCATGGCTCACCATCTGATGCAGACCTATCGAACGGCTTATGCGATGTTTTGTGTGAACGGTATCCTGTTCAACCATGAAAGCCCTCTCCGCGGTGAGACTTTTGTTACGCGCAAGATTGTGGATGCTGCCAAGAACATTTATTATGGCAAGCAGAATATCCTGAAGCTTGGCAATCTACATGCCATTCGCGATTGGGGTCATGCCAAGGATTATGTCAAGGGTATGTGGCTGATGATGCAATATCCTGAGCCTGAAGATTGGGTTTTGGCCACTGGTCAGACCTGCTCGGTTCGTGACTTCTGCGCCAAGGTATTTGCGAAGCTTGGCATCGAATTGAAATGGCAAGGACTTGGACTGAACGAGGTCGGCATGGATTCCGAAGGCAGGATATTGGTTCGCGTTGATGAGCGTTACTTCAGACCCAATGAGGTCGAATTCCTTCAAGGCGATGCGACCAAGGCAAAGAAGGTTCTTGGATGGGAGCCGAAGCATGACATCGATTCACTCATAACCGATATGATTAGTGCGTAAAAGTTCCAAGATATACATCGCTGGCCATACCGGTATGGTTGGCTCGGCATTGTTGGACCATCTGACAAGCAAGGGTTACACGAAGATTATGACTCCTACCAATCGGATTGACCTGACCGACCAGAAGCAGGTTTACGATTGGTTCAAGTATGCACAACCCGAATATGTGTTCATCTGTGCTGCCAAGGTTGGAGGCATCAAGGCAAACAACCAGCATCGGGCTGATTTCATCTATGAGAACCTGATGATTCAAACGAATCTGATCGATATGGCTTATCGGTTTGATGTCAAGAAGCTTCTGTTTTTGGGTTCAAGTTGCATCTATCCGAAGCATTGTCCGCAGCCTATTCGTGAGGAATACTTGTTGGGTGGCTATTTGGAGCAAACCAATGAGCCTTATGCTGTGGCTAAGATTGCTGGCATCAAAATGGTGGAGAGCTATCGGAGACAGTACGGCTGTGACTTTATAAGCGTTATGCCTTGTAACTTGTACGGACCGAATGACAACTTCAATATCGAGTCGGGCCATGTCATTCCAAGCCTGATGCGTAAGGCTCAAACGATGGAGCATATCGATGTTTGGGGAAGCGGCAAGGCGCGCAGGGAGTTCATGCACGTTGATGACTTGGCCGAGGCGATGCATTTTCTGATGTGCGAATATTCCGATGATTTGCATATCAATGTAGGCACTGGCAGGGATATGACCATCGAAGAGTTGGTGGATGCCATCTGCGAGGTGAGTGGTTTTAAAGGTTCCATCAGTTTTGACAGGAGCATGTCGGAGGGAGTCCTGCACAAGCTATTGGATGTGCGCCGTATCAACCAGCTAGGATGGGTGAGCAAAATAAATATTTATGAGGGGTTGGAACAGACCTGGAAGTGGTTAAATTTAGCCCATGATAACGGTAAAATTAGAGTTTAACCTTGCCAATCCTGAGCATAAGAAGGAATTCATGCGGTACAGCAAAAGTTTTGAAATGGCTATCCTGCTGGATAACATTCAGAGTGGATTTGTTTTCAAGAATGTGGTAACTGACAAGGATTCCCAAACCTATATCGATGGGGTTGAGGATACCCTTCTGCAGATCAAGACCATGATGAAGGATTATGAAATCAATTTAAAGGAACTTATATGAATGATCTTGAAATTCATAATATGCTCTGTGATCATCGGCGCAATGTTCTGAGGTTGGTGGATATAGACCCTGATATTAATTTTTCGGATAAGATGAAGCTTATCGGTTATGCTCGCAAGTTGCGTAACCGTTTAGACCAGATGGCTCCTAATATTCAATTAGAATTCATTTCAGTAGATGCAAATCAGCAAGTACATAACACTGGAGGAAGCGACCAAGAGCCAAACGGCGATACGGTTGGGACTTTCAAACACTCCAGGTCCTAAAGAAATCGAAGCCATGAGGCTGGTTGGGTTGAACTGTTTCGACCCATTGAGAAGGTGGTGGCGCAAACCCATTGGCATTAGTTCGTTTTACCGAAGCCCAGAACTGAATAAAGCTATTAAAGGCAGCAAGAATAGCCAGCATTGTAAAGGTCAGGCCATTGATATTGATGCGGACATGTATCATAATGGTATCACCAACAAAATGATATTTGATTGGCTAAAGCTAAACGTGGACTTTGACCAATTGATCTGGGAGTATGGCGATGATTTGAATCCTGCTTGGGTTCATGTGAGCTATGCAGCTAGAGGCAAGAACCGCAAACAAATATTGAGAATAGGATGACCGACCCAAAGCAAAAAGCCCAAGAGATATTCTTCCTGCACTGGTTTGAGACCTACAGCAAGCTATCCAATATGAGCCGTATGAAAGCTTTGGATGAGGTTGATAAGAAGATAATAAGTGATTACACCAATTCTACCTATTGGCAGGAGGTGAAAAAGCATCTCTTGACCTTCGTATAGGCACCATAGCTCCGACTCCCCATTGTCGGGTTGATGGGTCGAAGCTACCAAATATAAAAACATCTCGTTTTGTGAGATATCCCACGTTACCTTGTAGGCTTACTTGGTCGGTTTTGGTCACATTGCCTCCGACCATGAGCATGGATGGGCGATGGTAAACATTGGTGATTCGGGTGATTGGAATCTTTAAGCGATGGGTCAGCTCGCGCGATACTATCTTGTTTTGGCTTATTACCTCTTTTAAGACTATTTTAAGCGTATCCGTGTCGACCGAGTCCAAGTATGTCACCTCGCTAAAAAAAGCCCTTAGAATCGCTCCTGTGTCTACCTTGGAAGGGATGGCTTGGTTGATGATGTTGATGGGCTGACCTGCTGGAAAGTTTATGGTTTGAGGTGGCAGGTTTACGATGACCGTATCCGAGCTGACATTGGTATTATTGAACTTAAGCGCACCCGATTGTCGCAGGTCCCAATAGATGACCCCGATTAGGATGATGCCGAGCAGTAAAATGATTTCTCCTAGTTTCATAGCATTAAGCCGCCCCCGATAGTCAGGAGGCGGCAGGGTTTAACCAAACAAACCGTTATTGAATTTTTTTATCACCTACCCGGATACCGATGATGCCTAGGGCGGTAAGGATTAATTCGGTGGCTTTGGATAAGTCACCTGTCTTTGAATAGTGCAGCAAGCCAAGTCCGATTAGACCGAATCCTGCCCATACTGCTTTTGATTCCCACCAATTTTTCATTTGAGTATAAGATTACCTGTTAAAAATATTTGAATTGTTTCGAGGCGTTTCAATTCCCCTTCTAAATTTACGACTTTTAAAATCAAATCGCAAAAGTTACGAATCCCCACAGGATCGCCAGGCGGCACATAGGCATCCTGATAACCGCGACCATCAACCTCGGTTATGATGGGTTTGTAATATGTGAGCATATACATCCCATTGCGCTGCCGAGTTAGCCACAGTTCCATTCTATTGCTTGGCTGATAACTGGGTGCGGTTCAGTTCCGATGCCCTGCGCAGGCGGTCTATCTCTTCCTTGTGGTTATCGATTCTGGCATCATGCTTGATTACCAAATCATGCACCTTATCGACTTTGCCTGTCAGTGAGCTGAATTGGTATCCTGCTATTCCCAGCAATGCCCAAGTGGTTATGTTCTTGAGCCAATTAACCGTATCGTGATTCCCCTTTGTTGTCATGGTTATGGATTGTCAAACCATCCGTTGGCTTGCATTTCGGCCTCAGTTTGGAGTAGTGATTGTTCTGATTGGTTTAGGTAATTAGTCTGATCTTCTGGTATCATTAAAGCAGTTACAGGAGGTAAGGTTGGGTGCGTGATCCATCCATACCAATAGGTCGTTGTTGATGGGTCACAGCCAAGATCCGTGGCGATTTCATCGCTTCGGTCCATGGCATCCTGAGTGTTGGCGTAGATTAAGTAAAGCATTAGATTGAGTAGTAATTTGTAATATTTGTTTCAATTCCAACACGATTTGCTGATTGGTCAGTAGGATAAACAATCAATTCACTGAACCAACCATCAAAATCAGTGCTACCTGAGAATATTGAATATACACCAATGGTTGGTAATCTATTACTAAGCTTTGCTGAAATCAATCCAGTGTTATTGTTTATAATAGTTCCATTAAATGAACTTTTTCCATTTCCTGAACTTAAGTTATATCCATAACATCCCAAATTAATTGAAGTATTACTTAAAATTGCACTAGTTGTTGGGCTTGAAGTATTATTATTAATTAATAAATAAGAGTTAGAAGCACCTACATCTATATAATATCCATCTTGTGCAAATAATGATTGGCCTTTACCAAATATTACTTGAGATCCTGCTTGATTAGCTGGTTTGGCCGCGATATAAATACTATAGGTATTTGTAAAATCAAATGCTGACTCATTGGCCAAAGCAACCTCCATATATTTGATATTGGCGGTTCCAAAAAATAATGATGGAATAGTATTAGCCTTATCTATTGTTCCAGATGAAACGATTCTTGGTTGTTCATTAGCAGTTGATTGTAAGAAATCTCTACCACTACCACCCTGATCATACCACTTAGTTACAAATCCATTACCAGCACCAACAAAAGTTGTTAATGCTGTTTCATCAAGGTTCACTCCGCTAAATCCTATATCCTGCTCAGTATTATCAGATGACCTACGAACCCTTATTGCGGCACCGCTATATGTGGTTGATAATTTACGAACACTATATCCAGCAGTAGCACCAGGATAAGCTGTAAGTAATTCCAACGGCACCGGTGTCGGCGGTGTTATCTCACAAGGCAAAGCGGTGAAGGTTGTATAAACTGGCGCACCATCACCTAACCTAAATCCACCTAGATTAAAAGCGTTATTGATTGTTACGACATATTGCGAGCCGTTCCAAACCGATGTGACTGAGATTTGTGGGCCAAGGAATGTATATAATTCATTGTATAATATTGTAGCATCATCGATGGGAATGGCTGATCCTAATTGTTCTGGCAAAACACCACCAGAAGCAAAATAATCAATAAACCTCCATTCAAAGCCATAATCGAATGAAGCTTGATAGCATACCAAATCGCATGAGCCACCTTCAAAATCTGTTACCTTATTAATTGTAAAAGGAATTGTAGCTAATTCAGTTGTTACATTTATAGTAGTTGGCTGAGTACCTATATAATAAATAAAGCATGATTCATAACCAGTGCTGTTTTGATAAATATTGCCACTAAAATTAGCTGCTAAATAATCAGAAAAGACCTCTCCATCAATGGTCCAATCAACAAAAAAATTAGATCCATAGTCTTCTGCATTTATACCCAAAACATACAAGCACTCTTCAGCACCACCAGGCAACAGACCTATGATTTGTTTCCCTATATAGGATTTGCAGCAATCAATATTCATTTTTCAGACAGTTTTGTAAGCATTGGACATCTCCCCTAATTTCGCAAATAAAATCGATAGCCAGGTAGGCGAATCGATAAACCTTGGTCTCATCAAGTGCCACCCCTTTGTTCTCGGCCTCCCAGATCGTAACCGAATCGGTATCGTAACCACTGACCGCACAAATTACACTCGTAGCATCCATAGCGGTAGCGGTTGCATGCATGTCGCTCTGAAGCACTCCAATCAGGTCGGCTGCCAAGATATCATCCACTAGGGGCGAATCTTCAAGCTGAGTCTTGGGAACAGCCACGACCAGCCTGAGTGGGATAGTGGCAGTAACCATCTGAATCGTATCGGAGCAGCTGGTCAGTCTGGTAGCGGTCCTATCGATTTGCATCGATACGTTTCCGCGCTTTCGGATGTAAGCTGAACCGTTCTTATCAAAGTTCTGAACATCCACATAGCCAGCCTTGAAACCTTTGTAATACATCGGGCGCAAGGTTCCATCGGTACGCTTGATGATTTCGCAATACTCATAGACCGTATCGAAATACCCGGTACCCATCAACTTATCCGATATGTCACAAAATAAATCGTTTATCATGCTTTGCTTCCAAATAATTTAGCGAATTCAAATTTAATATCTTCAATGAAGTTCTCGACTTCTTGATTTGTCAGGGCAAATATCTTTCCATAGCGAGATTCCAAGCCAGCGACCTTATTAATATTGATGTTCCTTTTTAATTGAACTGCGTATTCATGTGGTCCGATTTGGGTTGGAGTTGGAACGGCTCCATTCTCAAAGTCGGATTTAAGGTCTCCGCTTAGTTCCAAGTTGACAAAACCGCCATCAGATGGCTTGCCTAGGATTGATTTATAATCCTTGTATGAGTCCAAATAAACAGTTACATGAGGCTTGCCGTTCTTAAACTTGGTATCCCCATTCTTGCCTCTAGGAGTTCCAAGTTTGGAACCACCAAAAGCCTTCTTGGGGTTAAGATAAATAGGCTTATCATTATTATACTGACCAATCGCACCTCCATCAGCATTACCTCCTTTGGTAAATACCCTGAGAGAAACTTCCGCTACCGAGCCATAAGATGCCAACCGAAGCGGAACATCATTGGCTTGAATCTCAAGCAATGCCTGTTTAAGCTTTAGGTTGAACTCTTCAATGGTCATGGCAAGGTTATCTTATGTCGGATGGGAGTATTGCACTGGAAACAACGGTTGTTTGGCAGCTGCATGTTGCCTAGCCAATTGCCCATGATTTCCTTGTATTTGTTCACATAGAACGAATGGCGTTCCTTTAACTGGTCTATGTTGATGGTATGATGGTTGGTGGCACGCTCACCTGATGTGTTATAAGCGGCATCAGCCACCAGGATCTCAGCTGTCTTATAAGCCAATGGGAGGGCAAGATTTTCCGCATGTGAGCAAATCCAACTCATGTGGTCACAGGCGATATCATAAACCAAGCTCATGCCTGCTGAATGATTCAAGCCTGTTACATTGTCATCATAAAATGCACCATTGACCTCGGCACCAAAGGCGGATACATAGCTGTTGTTACAGCTGATTCTACCGCAGCAAAGACCCGATTTGATTGGGGTGGTATAAGCTCCGATGCCAGTGCTATCATAACCGATGAATAAGTTCAATGGCTGCTTGTCGGATAAATATGTCTTATGCAGATAACCGCGAGAAATGACTCCTGCGGTTGTGTTGATGTCTATGGAATCCAAAAGCACATTCTGCCTCAAGTCCCAAACTTCGACAGTAACCGTGGTGGTTTGGTCAACCAAAAGGCTGATTTCACCGATGCTGACTTTGTAGAATGTATCGGATTGATTGAAGCTCATCTCTATTCCGCGATAGTTGCCGTTACCAGCAATCACAGATTGAGTGCCATTGTAAATACCCAAGCGATGCGAATCAACCAGGCTCGCAGCGTTGTATTGTCCTTGAAAATAGTTGTAGATGGTTTGAGACATCTCACGCACGGCATGGTCCACCCTTGCGTTGAAATACTCTTCAGCCGTGCTGTATTGGCTTGTAATGAAGCTCTCGATGTCATTCAGGCTGACGCCGACATCATCGATGTAAATCGAGCTTTTGGGAGCAGGGGCGTTACATAGGTCCCTGACTTGAATAAGGTCTTTGAAACACTCCATGCTTATAAGATTAAAGGGAGGGGCTAAAGGCACCCCTCCCAATTAACAAAATGAAACCGATTACGCGTTGTTTACTTCGATCAAGTTCACGAAGTTAACTCCTT
>Ga0315909_10003260_pt1 | contig 19949 bp, 16 predicted proteins | sample LakEriMetagenome_11_FD_203527 | JGI IMG/M metagenome (GOLD analysis project Ga0315909, IMG submission 203527) | Freshwater fungal communities from buoy surface, Lake Erie, Ohio, United States - Buoy 2 MA125 | ecosystem: Environmental > Aquatic > Freshwater > Lake | place: USA: Lake Erie, Ohio... | reverse complement strand
CCCTCGCTCAAACAGGTTCTAGCGCTGGAGCTCGACCTCGATCGCGTGAAAACGGCTCTCAATGATTTTTTTGACAGCTTCGTCACCGCTGACGCGTTCTTGGAATTGCGCGACTTAGAGGCGTATGCCTCCATTAACGACGGCTATCAGCTTTATCTTTATCTGGGTGCGGTCAAGTTCCGCAATGCCCAGTATCCGCTCTTCTTCATCCCGCTGGATGTCCTCAAGCTCGACAGCGGCAGAGGCTTCGAGTGCAAACTGCTCAACCCGCTGTTTGCCAACCGCTCTGCGCTTGAGTTCGTGCTCCAGGAAATCGGTCAGAGCAAGGGGCGTGAATGGCTCAATCCGATCACTGAGCGCATCCTTTACCTGACACCCGAGCAGTCAATCGTGGAAGTTGCGCGGGGCTTGTACGGCGCGGTGGCAGCGGCCCTAGATATGGCTGGTAAAACTAGCCTTGGTGAGAGCGGCATGGAGGCACTCTCACCCGATGTCAGTCTGAGCCCGGTGCTGCATCTGTGCGCTTACGAGTGCGGCGAAGAGAGCTTAGTCAACGACTATGAGGAGATTATCATGCTCTCACGCCACGGCGGGAGCACGATCGTTGAGCTTTTTGAAAAGCTCGTGGGCGGGGTGCTGTCGGAGAACCCGGTGAGTATCTCAAGGGTGATCGAAGACCAGTGGGACGGCCTACCGCTGGTTGACCGCATGGTCTATGACTCGCCGATCCCGCTCAACGAGGAGCAGCGTAAAATCCTGCTAGCCGTTCGTAATCCGCAGGGACCCATCGTGGTGGTCGAGGGGCCCCCAGGTACTGGTAAAAGCCATACGATCACGGCAATTGCAGCCGACTGCGCCTTCAGTCAGCGTTCATGCTTGGTGCTCTCAGACAAGGCGGAGGCGCTACAGGTGGTCCAGGACAAGCTCTCACAAGCCATGTCCCGTGTACGTCATCAGCCAGATTTTCCGAATCCGTTACTGCGCTTAGGGCGTCAAGATGCCAACTTCAAGCGCTTGGTGGCCAATCAGACGGTCAGCCAAATCTCTGCATATGCCAAGGCCACACAGAGGAATCTGCCTGAAATATTGGCTGAGCGTGACGCAACTGCGCAGGATCTTAAGGACTCAATTCAGAAAACCGTCTCCAGCTTGGGCGCGGTACATATGGCTCAGGTTGAACACTTGCACCAGCTTGAAGCCAAGCTGCGGGAACAGTTACCTGCGGTGATGCAGGCTATAGAGAACATTGATCCGGATGATGAGACATCCGCCTTGGTTGTTAGGATCGTCAAGGCCCGCCGAGATGCATTCGCACTTAACGAGGGCTCGCAGCCGGCAACGGACCTACGCGCCTACCTTGCCTCGATTGGGGAGGAGCTCGAAGACGGAGGGCTGCAATTCGACCTGCAACTGTTGCGCCAGCAAGCGCGGTTGGATGTGGCGCTAGCGCAGGCAGCGCACGACCTGGGTGCCGAACGCACTGGGCAGAGCGAGGTATTTACGCGCCTGTCGCTAACTCAGGCCCTGGAAATTCAGGCCTTGGTATTGCGCTACCGTCAGATCAGGCTGCCACTTCTGGGCTACCTCTTTCGGGGCTCGGCAGTGCGCGAACTGGAGGCGCAAATCAATGCGTTGCCTTTGAAAGAGCCCGTGCTGCTTGCGGAAAAAGCGACGCTTCTGACGGACATCGCACGCAGCGCCGTGGAGATAGACCACGCTTTGCAAAAAGCTGGTTTTGAGGATCGCCTATCCCAAGTCTGGCCACGCCTACCGGACGCCAGAGAGCGCCTGAATTGCGCCCAAGAGCTGCTTTTGGCGCTAGACCTCGTGCAGGCCACACCCCAACTGGCGCTAGCCCTTCAGAAAGCGGGTCCCAAGGCTGCAGCTCGGTGGCCGCTGGTATTCGATACGCTCATACAGTGGCTAACCATTCGCGAGGAATTTTCCAGAGCACCCGTTTACGATTACGTGGGAACAAAGTCAAGGCTCGAACGACTCAACACCACACTAATGAACGTCGAGGTCGACACCCGGCTGGTGGACTTCGTTAACAACAAGCGTGGCGACGCGCGCGTCATGTCCCAGCTTGTTGCGTCGCGGCAGAAATTTCCAGCTGATAAATTTGATAGCGTGCGTTCCTCGTTCCCAATCATTCTCGCGGGTATTCGGGAGTTCGGGGAGTTTATGCCATTGGTGCCCGAGCTTTTCGATGTGGTTGTGATTGATGAGGCCTCACAGGTAAGTGTTGCGCAGGCGCTCCCCGCGCTCTTGCGGGCGAAGAAGATCGTCTGCCTGGGAGACTCCAGGCAGTTTTCGAACGTCAAGTCGGCAAACGCCAGCAATTTTCTCAACAATAAGTACCGAGCTGGCCTTGTGCAGTTCTTTGAACGGGCAGTTACGCGCGATGCACAGGCGCTAAGACGTCTAGCGATGTTTGATGTCAAGCGCTCCGTTCTGGAGTTCTGTAGCCTCGCCGCGTCGTATTCTGTGACGCTCAGAAAACATTTCAGGAGCTACCCCGAGCTCATAAGCTACTCTTCGAGCACTTTCTATGGCCACCAGCTACAAGCTATAAGGTTGCGTGCGCAGCCGCTTGAAGAGGTTATTCGTTTCGAGCGTGTTGATACGAACGCTTTCAAGGTCACTCGCGCGACCAACGAGGCTGAGGCCCAGGTTATTCTTGAGCATCTCCTGCGGATGCTGGAGACGGAGAAACCGGCTACGGTTGGCGTAATCACGCCCTTCAGGGAGCAGCACACGCTGCTTCAAAAGATGCTACACGGTCACGCTCGAGGCCGTGAGTTCGAGGACCGGCTTCGCCTCAAAGTTATGACCTTTGACTCTTGCCAAGGCGAGGAACGCTCGACCGTCTTCTATTCGTTGGTGGCTACACCTGGCAACGACGCACTCAACTACATCTTCCCCGTCACTCTGGAGAGTGCCGAAGATGCGGCGGAGGAAAAGCTCAAAGTCCAGCGTCTTAACGTGGGCTTTTCGCGGGCGCAAGATCGAATCTGGATACTGCACTCTCAGGACATCAGCCTCTATAAGGGGGCGCTGGGTCAGGCTTTACACCACTACAAAAAGATACTCGCGCAGCGCGGCCCTGATGTGAGGCAGACTGACGCTAAAAGCCCCATGGAGGCGAAGGTCTTAGGCTGGCTTGAGCAAACTCAGTTTGTGCAGGCGCAGGCCAATGAGCTTGAGATTATTCCGCAGTTTCCGATTGGTGAATATCTACGTCAGATCGACCCTACGTACCACCATCCGGCATGGCGCGTTGATTTTCTGCTTGTCTGTCCTACAGAGAAAGGACCGCTGCATATTGTGGTGGAGTACGATGGTTTTGAGTTCCACTTTGATCGCTCCAATGCTAGCTCTATCCACGCCGGGAACCATGGGCGCTACCTGCGAGACGCTGACGTGGAGCGCCAGCTAACCTTGGAGAGCTACGGTTATCGTTTCCTGCGCGTCAATCGCTTCAACTTGGGCTCCGATCCTGTGGCTACTCTAGATGAACGGCTGGCGAAGTTGGTTGAGGCGGCCACCGGTGAGCAAAGGTCTAAGTTTCTGGAGCGTCTAAGGAGCCAAGCCCAAGGAATGCTCGCCAAGGAAATGAAGCAATGCTCTCGCTGCAAGAACATCCGGCCACTTCGCATGTATTTCGACCCTGGTCTGAAGGACGGAGCTGGGGGATACGGACGGGTTTGTGCGGCATGCAAGGGTCTTAACGTCTAAAAAGGTAGTTCGCCGGAATGAAGGTAGCGTTCAATCGAAGTTCAGATTCCTGTAAGCCGGCGCAAGGATCACCCTGAGTGCCGACTTGCCTTCGGGACGTTGATAACTGTTGATATTTACAAGGATTGGCTATGTTCAAGCAAGGCAAGTCCGGAAATCCCAAAGGCCGGCCAAGGGGGGCTCAGAGTCACCAGAAGATCCGGCAGGCTATCCTTGACGCAGCCCCGGAGATCGTCGAGACCCTGATCGCGGCCGCCAAGGCTGGGGACGTTCGTGCCGCTCGCGTCTTGATTGAACGCGCACTACCCGCATTGAAGGCTGAGTCGGCCCCTGTCTTTCTGGACGCTCCTGAGGAGCTTTCAGGCCGGATCAAGGCCATTGTCGATGCCATGCTTTCCGGTGCGCTGTCACCCACCCAAGCTGGTGAACTGGTTTCCACTCTCGCACTCTCGACCCGCGTGGTCCCCGAGTCGGCCGATGTTGCTCGGGCGATCTGGATGGTGCCGCCGGAACTCACGATTGAGCAATGGACGCAGCAAGCGCAGGCCTTGGCGCACTCATGAGCTGAGAGTCTTCCATTTCTAATTGTATTGAAGACATTTTGCGCTGGATGACCGAGGAGCCGGGTCCGCTGATCTCCAGCACCTCTCTGCATGAATGTCTTTGAGCCTCTCTGCAAGCCCTGGACCTTGGTAGATCTATATAGGTCTTCAGAATCTAAAGCCTTGAACCATCGAAAGCCTCCTCCATGGTGACAGTTTCTGTAGCCTCGCGGTCACATGAGAGTGCCCGTCGGGGACCAGAGGCTACGATGTTTGTAGCCTTAGGCTTCATTTTCTGTAGAGGGCTGGTCGAGTGGTTCGCCCACAGAACCGGAGGGGTTCGTGTCGGCGCCACATCCAATTTCCCTTTGCACTCGTCGATGGGCTTCCAGGTCACCGCGTAGAGCGCACATTTTCGCCCTGGGTTTAAAAAAGCAGAGAGCCGAGTTCTGAGAATCAGCTCCGAATCAATGAGCTCTCCTAAAGCTCGCGCAAGTGTGGCCTCTGATCGTATTCCCCACTGCTTGGCCAACGTAAAGGTTGCCTGAAGGTCGCCGTTGTTGTAGCCGTTATATTGTCCGTAGATCAGCAGGAGCAACTTCGTGGCCGATCCAGACAGCGTCCTGAAACTGGGGGCTGTCATCACCGACATCGGCATGAAGCTCCCCCGCTCGTACGTCGCGCGGCCTTTCCGGTTAGGTCTGGTTCCCCGTGTCATGGAGCAGGATGCTCGAGGACGGGAGCCTCCATGACATCTCGACCTCCAGGTGCCAGCGGAGCGCGCGCAGCTAGCGCCTTCCGGATCCACTCGTGAACCTCAGCCGCCGACCACACCGTCACCGATGGCCCAAAGGGGGATGGCCTTACGGGTTCCGGGAACCGGCCGTCCGAAACCATCTTCCACAATGTGGAGCGGCTCACCGGCAGGGCGGCGAGCAGCTGTGGCACGCGGACGAATCCCTGGGTTGGGAGGATCTGCGGGCGGTCTTGGGTACTCGGCATCGGACTTCCTCATGGAGCGCCGGTCTGCGGCGGACGAGGAAGAGAATGGAAGCAGGTGGGCGCTTCCGCGAGTGACCAAATCAGCGTTTTCTGGTCACTTGCTTTCTTCGTTCAAGGCGCTTCTTGACTCCAACTCGGGCACTGTCAGCGGCGCTATCCCTCAGCGTGTTGTCCTTCGGTCTGAATCGGCCGGCGACATCCATGGCTTGCTGAGTGGTTGCGTTTTTTGCAGTGCGCACCATGTGCTCCTGCGCCAATTGCTCCCGGAGGGAAACCCGCCGTCTGGTGTTGAGTCTGAGAGCAACATGAGGCTTTACCCCGTCACTAATGCGTTCAAGTACGCATCCCAGCCACTCTGCAACTGCGGCGGGTAGCGTCATGCGCGACCGGAGCATGAGACCGATCTCCCTCAGGGCTTCCAGGCGCTCGGCCTTTGACCCCTCTTCCAAAATCTGGGTCATGGGGAGCATCGTTTCCGGAATGTCGATGTCGAATGCACGTCCGTCGTACACGTGCTTGCGGGGCGCAGGTTTTTTTCTGGGCACTGGACTTACCCTTGCAACCGATGTCCCGGCGTGATGGGTGAGGGCACGGTGCCCTCCCTGAGTTGATCCAGATAGTCGGCCCACAACTGCAGCATCTCGCGACGCTGACTGAGAAAAGTCGTGCGGTTATACGCGCGCCCATTGGCGTCTTTCACTGCGTGAGCAAGCTGCATCTCAATGATCTCGATCGGGAAGTTGAGCTGCTCGGCCAGGATGGTTCTCGCCATCGCGCGGAAGCCATGCGCGCGCATGCGATCCCGGTAGCCCAGACGATCAAGGGCGGCGTTCAGGGTCATGTCTGAGAGGGGCCTGGCGCGCTCTGGAATTCGATTGTTGGCTCGCGCACTGGGGAAGAGGTAGACACCCTCGCCAGTGAGTTCCCGCAATTCCACGAGGAGCTCAATCGCTTGTCTCGGTAGTGGGATCACCATCGGAAGACCGTTCTTGCTGGGCTGATAGTCCCACTCCGCTGCCTCCAGCCGGAGATGCGCCCACCTGGCTTGCCGCAGCTCGCCCGGGCGTAAAAAGACCATGGGGGCGAGTCGCAATGCCGCAGACACCACCATTCCCTGTCCTTGGTAGCCATCCAGTGCACGCAGTAGCGGACCCACTTCAGCCGGATCCGTAATCGCTGGGTAATGCCTAACCTTTGGGGTTTGCAATGCATCCCTCAGGTCGGCGGCGATGTCGCGGGAAGCGCGCCCGGAGGGAATGGCGTAGCGAAAGATCTGTCCCGCTAACGTACGTAACCTGCGGGCTGTCTCAACGGTGCCCAGGTTCTCGACTTTCTGCAGGGCTGCGAGCAGTTCTCCCGGCATGATTTCACCGATGGGTCGTTTGCCCAGGGGCGGTAGCAAGTACATCTCCAGCCGACGGAGGTTACGGGCTGCATGGGACTCAACCACCTCGCGGCGATGCTTGCGGTCAAACCACTCGCGGGTCACGGCTTCAAACGAATTGGTGGCGGCCAGTGTCGCGGCCAACTTGCCGCCACGCCGGACCTCTGCGGGATCCATGCCGTTGGCGAGCATGGTCTTGGCCCCTTCCCGTTTCTTGCGAGCCTCGGCCAGGGTGATCGCCGGGTATACACCCAAGGCGAGTCGCTTTTCCTTGCCTGCCGCGCGGTACTTCAGGCGCCAGTATCTGGAGCCTGTCGGGGTGATTTCCAGATACATGCCGCCCCCATCGTGGAGTCGGAATGTCTTCTCACGCGGTTTCGTCTTGCGGATCTGGGTGTCGGTCAGGGGCATGGCTGGGGGCATCCGTGGGGCACATCTTCCTTGTGCCCCCGAATATGCCCCCAGACACACTCGGATCGCAATGGACGGAGCGAGACGTGGGGAAACAAAAAAGCGGCCTAAGCCGCTGATTTGTCGTCTTCATCTGGGTCGCATCGGACCAGAGTGGACAGTTGATTGGTGGAGGCGGCGGGAATCGAACCCGCGTCCGTAAGCCCTCTGCCGTCGGTTCTACATGTGTAGTCTGTCATTTGATTTAACCGGAGGCGTCCCCGACAGACAGGGTCTGCTTCCAGCGAGCCCTAAGGGTTTTAGCAACTTGGCCTCGGGCAGGCCGCATCGCGATCCGGTGAGATATGACGCCCGAAACCTGAACGCACCAGCACGGCTTCAGTCGGACGGCACCCTACTGGGTATTAAGCAGCGAGTGCGTAGTTGTCGTCGTTGGCAACTAATAGTTTGCAGATGGATTTACGAGGTGACTGCTCCTCGACATGCCCCTTCGGTTTCGCGACCCACGTCGAATCCAAGTCGCCCCCGTTGGAAGTTGGAGAATACGCCTACATGGCGCATCCGTATAGACGATATGCAGGCGTGTGCGCTGATATTCAAGGGCAAGCCTTTCATTTCGCCCTCAGCCCTCTATCATCCGGCGACATCTACAACGACAGGGTGGCCCGCATCAGGCGTGCCGCCGCCGAGGGAGAACTGCATGGAGAAGAGATACGACGCCATCATCGTGGGTGCCGGCATGGCCGGCATCTATGCGGTCTACCACCTGCGCCGCTTGGGGCTTTCGCTCCGCTGCTTCGAGGCAGGCAGCAGCGTCGGCGGCACCTGGTACTGGAACCGGTACCCCGGTGCCCGGGTGGACATCGAGAGCATGGAGTATTCCTTCGCCTTCTCCGACGAGATCCAGCAGGAATGGAACTGGAGCGAGCGCTACGCGGGCCAGGCCGAACTCTCCCGCTATTTTGAATTCGTGACCGACCGCTTTGATCTGCGGCGCGACATGCAGTTCAACACCCGCGTGGAGGCTGCGCATTTCGACGAGGAGTCCAATGACTGGCTGGTGGTGACCAGCGATGGCGCCCGTCATCGTGCCCGTTACTGCCTCATGACCACGGGCCTGCTTTCCGCCCCCAACAAGCCGGACATCAAGGGTCTTGCCAACTTCAAGGGTGCGGTCTACCACACCGGGCTCTGGCCCAAGGATCCGGTGGACTTCTCCGGGCAGCGGGTGGGCGTGATCGGCACCGGTTCATCGGCCGTGCAGGCCATTCCGCTGATTGCCGAGCAGGCGCGCGAGCTCACCGTTTTCCAGCGTACCCCGGCCTATGCAGTGCCCTTGCGCAACCATCCCATGCCCGAGGAATACCAGCGCCGCGTGAAGGCAGAATACGCCGAATGGCGCCGCAAGGAGCGCTATGAATCCTTTGGCGGCTGGGTGGCGGTGGATTACCAGCCGGTGGAGCCTGTGACCGGCTCCGCGCTCGCGGTATCACAGGCAGAGCGCACAGCCCTCTACGAGCAGCGCTGGCGTAACGGCGGTCTCGCCTTCTACAACGTGTATCCGGATGTCTATACCGACCTCGCGGCAAACGACACCCTGGCGGAATTCATCCGCGGCAAGATTCGCGAACGGGTGAAGGATCCGGCCAAGGCTGCGCTGCTCACGCCCGACTATCCCATCCTGATGAAGCGGCTGATCGCGGATACCAATTACTACGAAACCTACAACAAGGATCACGTCCAGCTGGTGGATGTGAGCAAGCATTCCATCGAATGCATCACGGAGACCGGCGTGCGGGTGAATGGCGAGGTTCACGAGTGCGACAGCCTCGTGCTTGCCACGGGCTATGACGCCATGACCGGCGCGCTCACCCGCATGGATATCCGCGGCAGGGGGGGCGAGACCATCGCGGAGCACTGGCGTCAGGGCGCGCGTACCCATATGGGTCTCCTGTGCGCCGGGTTTCCCAACCTCTTTATCATTGATGCTGCCGGCAGCCCGTCGGTGGTGTTCCAGCCGGTGTTCGTGATGGAGGAGCAGATCAACTGGGTGGGCGAATGCATCCAGAACCTGGAGGCCAGCGGTCATGTGACCATCGAGGCGACCCGCGCGGCCGAGGACGCCTGGAGTGCGGAATGCGAACGCGCCTTGCACGCCACCCTCTTCCCCACGGTGAACAGCTGGTATGTGGGTGCCAATATCGAGGGCAAGTCCCACGCCGGCCTCATCTATCTGGGCGGAATGCCGGAATACCGGCGTTGGTGTGCGGAAGAAACGGCGCGCGGCTACCCCGGGTGCGTGCTCGGCAAGCGGGAGGCTATCGCCCTTTCATGAGGCGCTGGCGGTCGCGCTCCCAGTCGCGGTCTTTTTCGGCATCGCGCTTGTCATGCTGCTTCTTGCCCTTGGCCAGCCCGATCTCGCACTTCACGCGCCCTTTCTTCCAGTAGAGCGCGAGGGCCACCGCGGTGTAGCCCTTGCGCTCGATTGCGCCCACCAGTTTCGCGATCTCCAGCTTGTGCAGCAGGAGCTTGCGGATGCGGGTGGGGTCGGCGTGGATGTGCGTGGAGGCCGAGGTGAGCGGGTTGATGAGAGCGCCAATCAGGAACGCCTCTCCATCCTTCAGCAGGACGTAAGTGTCCCGCAGTTGCACCTTGCCTGCACGCAGGCTCTTGACCTCCCAGCCCTCCAGCACCAGTCCAGCCTCGAAGCGCTGCTCCACGAAGTAATCGTGGAAGGCTTTCCGGTTCTGGGTGATGGAGCCATCACCGCTGGATTTTTTTCCGGCAGGCTTGTTCATGGAATGCTTTGGGCTGGGGGAGCGCGAGTATAGCAGCGGCATCGCGGCTCCAGTCCGCCGCTCCCGATCGGGGCAGAGTCGGCATTGGCAGAGGCCTCAGGTGGATGCAGAATGCCGCGTCGCGTGGGGTGCTCACCCTTTGCCCTTTCCCAAGCACGGAATCCCGCACTGCCATGGCCGAAATCCGCCAGTCCGCCATTGTTGGTTACTCCGCCGAGCAGATGTTTTCGCTCGTGGATGATGTGGCGCGCTATCCGGAGTTTCTGCCCTGGTGCGAGAAGGCTGAGCTGCTGGCTCAGACCGATGACACCCTGAGGGCGCGCCTGTCGGTCGCCAAGGGCAAGCTCCGCTATGCCTTCACCACCGACAACGTGCGCAGCCGCCCCAACACCATCGAGATGAGGCTGGTGGACGGACCCTTCAAGCATCTGCATGGGGTATGGCGATTCTCGGATACGCCGCTTGGCTGCAAGGTGAGCCTTGAACTGGAATTCGAGTTCGCCAGCCGGATCATTGCGCTAAGCCTTTCGCCTGTGTTCAAGGCCATCACGGGGTCGCTGGTCAACTCCTTCAAGCAGCGCGCAGACGCCCTCAATGGTCGCGTTTGAATCGATCGCCGTCGAGGTTGCTTACGCCGCTGGCGAGAAGACTTTCCTGCGCAAGCTCAAGGTTCCCGTCGGTACCACCTTGCGTGGCGCAATCGAGCGGGCGCGCCTGCTCGATGAGCATCCGGAAATCGATCTCGCGCGTTACAAGGTGGGGGTGTTCGGCACACTCATGACCCTGGAGACTCTGGTCACGGCCGGGGACAGGGTCGAGGTCTACTGTCCGCTGCTCAGGGATCCGAAGGAAAGGCGGCGTCGGCGCGCTGCCGGGCGTGCCGATTGAGAAGTGCTCAGTCGCGCCCGAAGAGGCGCTTGAAGAAGCCGGGCTTGTCTTCCTTGTCTTCATCTGCCGAATCGCCCTGTTCGGCATCTTCCTCATCCTCATAGGCCTCTTCGGAAAGACGATCCTCCAGCGGCATGGGCGTCGGGGCCCCGGGCGGTGGGGCAGAGATCACGTTGTCATCGTCGTAACGTGATTCCCAATCCCAGGCTTCGCCCTCATCGTCTTCCTCCGGCTGCTCTTCCTCAGGGGCATCCCGAACTTCCGGCATCTCCTCCGGGGTTTCTTCCTCCCGCTCCATTTCCTCGGACTCGGCCTCATCCGCGCCCACGAAGGGCAGGGCGCCGGTAATCGTATCGAGCAGGCCTGGACCGTCCGACTCTTCCTCGGGGGTTTCTTCGTCAGGCTCGGCCTCTTCAAGCTCCGTCACTGTTTCGTCGACGACTTCATCAACCGCGTCTTCCTCATCCATCTCGATGACTTCCGCAGTCTCGGGCGCGCTAGAGCCGGTGAAAGGCACGGCATCCTTCAACTTGGAGAACATGCCCGGGCCACCCTTCTCTTCGATGGCGGCGCGCTCCACCGGTGTGATTTGCGGTTTGGCGGGAGCCTGATCCGCGCCAGGGGGGGCGCTGTCTTCAACCAGCGAGGTGGTCTTGGCCGGTTTCCTGACCTTGGGCTTTTCTTCACCGACAAAGGGGATGGTGTTGACGATGGTACCCACCACGCCTTTTTTCTCGGGCTTGGGCACATCCACTGTCATGTCCTGGCGGGTGTCGACCACGATCCGGCCTTCCGCCGCCTTCACATCGCCATCCACGCGCACCAGGACGTCGTTCTCAAAGAACAGGGTGATGCGGCGGCGCTTGGGGCGGCCCCCACGCTCGCTGATCGTGTAGAGGTAGTCCCAGCGATTGGCATGGAAGGTATCCATGATGATGGGGGAGCCCATCACGAAATTGACCTTCTTCTTGTCCATGCCGAGCTGCAGTTGGGCAATCATGTCCTGGGTGATGACATTGCCCTGCTGGACATCAATCTTGTGCACGAACGGCAATGAGCCGACGGAGGGCAGGGAACCCATGGAGGGCAGGTCCGCTGCCGTGGGCAGGCGGTTGGTCGCGCACCCTTGGAGCAGAACGCCACACAGCGAGAGGATGGAGAGAACCTTGAACTTCATCTGACGCTCGGTGTCTGGCTTTGGGGACGCTGGGGCGCTCGGCGGGGGGCGCGAAGAAGGTGGTAGACTGGCGGCCGCCGGTCGGTGATCAGGCCGGCCTGCTGCCACTGGAACGGCAGTATATCCTACGGCTCAACCACGCGGCCATGATTGGCCGCGATGCCCAACCTGAGAGGCGACACGGGTGGATACATTCGCATTGAAGAAGGCCGGTCTCAAGGCCACCCTGCCCAGGTTGCGCATCCTCGAGATCCTCGAGAAGGGTGGCGAGCGTCACCTCAGCGCTGAAGACGTCTACAGGGCCTTGCTGGAAGCCGGTGAGGATGTCGGCCTTGCGACGGTGTATCGGGTGCTCACCCAGTTCGAGGACGCGGGAATCGTCGAGCGGCACAATTTTGATGGCTCCCACTCTGTGTTCGAGATGGCACGCGGGCCGCACCACGATCACATGGTGTGCACCGAGACCGGTGAGGTGGTGGAATTCTTCGATGAGGAGATTGAGCGCAGGCAACATGCCGTGGCTGAAGCCCACGGCTTCGAGCTGCAGGACCACAGCCTCATTCTTTATGTGAAACGCAAGGCCTGACCGGTCTCCCGGCCTCAGCTGCCCAGCAATTCCCGGGCGTGGGCCTTCGCTTTTGCCGAACCTTCGTCCCCGCCCAGCATGCGGGCAATCTCGTCAACCCTTCTTGTCTTGTCCAGATAGACTGCGCGCGTCTCGGTTTGACCCTGTTCCACGCTCTTGGTGATGTACAGATGCTGCGCACCGGCCGAAGCGACCTGGGCCAGGTGCGTCACGCAGAGAATCTGCCGTGTTTCCGCGATACTCTGCAGGTGGCGCGCAACGATGGTGGCCACGCGCCCGCCGATGCCGGTGTCGATTTCGTCGTAGACGAGCGTCGGAACCTGCGCCGTGCCTGCGGTCGCCACCTGGATGGCGAGACTGGTGCGGGACAGTTCGCCACCGGAGGCCACCTTGCGCAGGGGACGCGGGGGGATGTCCGGGTTGGTGCTGACCAGAAACTCCACGTCATCGCTGCCATGGGCACTCGGTTCCATCAGTGGCGTCAGCGCCACCTCGAAGCGGGCATGCGGCATGCCGAGCTGCTGCAGGATTTCCGAAATCGCTTGCCCCAACGCTGCGCCTTCTCGTAAACGTGCCGTCGAGAGTGTGCCGGCCTTCGCGTCGTAGCGCTGGCGTGCTTCGGTCAGCAATTTCTCCAACGCAACGACCCGCGCCTCACGCCCATCCAGTGCCGCCAGCTCCTCGGTGAGTCTTGTCACCACCTCGGGCAGTGCAGTCATTTCACAGCGGTGTTTGCGGGCAAGGTCATGCAGGTTGCCCAGACGCTGCTCCAGTGCCCTGTATTCACCCGGGTCGCGCGCGGACAGGCTCTCGTTGTATTGCGCAAGCTCGCGCTCGGCTTCGGTGAGGTTGATTGAGGCCTGTTCCAGCATCTCCAGCATGCTGCCGAGGGCCGGGTCGAGCCCGGCCAGTTCCTGCAACTGGGCGCTCGCCTGCCTGAGCTGACGGGCAGCGCATCGATCACCGGTGAAAAGTCGTGCTGCGATCTCCTCACAACCGTCCCCCAGCCGCTGCACATGCGCGGCGCGTCGATGCTCCTGCTCGAGCCGCACGAGTTCCTCGGCAGAGATGCGGGCCTCGCCCAGCTCCTCCAGCTGAAAGCGCAGGAATTCCATGCGATCGGCCGGGTCACCAGCCGCGCGCAGGGCGGACAGTTCGGTGGCAGCTGCGTGCCAGTCGCGATGGGCCTCTGACACCTCGCTGCACAGGCGGCCCAGCTTGCCGAAGGCGTCCAGCAGCGAACGCTGCACACCCTTCTGCAGCAGCGAGTAGTGCTCGTGCTGGCCGTGCATGTCCACCAGTCGCGCCCCGATCTCACGCAGTGTCTGCAAGGTGATGGGCGTTTCATTGCAGAACGCCCGCGAGCGGCCATCGCTGCTGATGACCCGTCGCAATAAAAGCTCCTTCTCGCTATCGAGCTCGTGGATGGCGAGCAGCTCCTGCAACTCGGGGTGCAGATCTCCCTCAAAGGCCGCACTGAGAACCGCACGGGCCGCACCGGTGCGCACCAGGGTGGAATCCGCGCGGTCGCCCAGCAGGAGACCCAGGGCATCCAGCACGATCGACTTGCCGGCACCGGTCTCGCCCGTAACCACGGTGAGACCCTCCTGGAATTCCAGATCGAGGTGGCGAACCACCGCGAGATCCTGGATGGTGATGGACTTCAGCAAGGTCCTTGGCCCCATTGCAGCTTGGCACGCAGCACCGCGAAGTGGTCGTGACCAGCCGGATGAATCAGGCGCACGGTCTGTGGATGCCTTGAAACGCGGATACGGTCGCCTGCACTCACGCTCGGCAGGGCGTTGCCATCGCAAGTAACCCGGGACTCGTCTTCCTCCGGATGGTCGCTGCCGATTTCGATCTCCACCACCGCCGTATGTGGCAACACGATGGGCCGGTTGGTAAGTGAGTGCGGGCACACCGGCACCAGCACCACGGCAGGGAGTTCGGGCGAGAGGATCGGGCCGCCACCGGACAAGGCATAGGCGGTGGAGCCGGTTGGTGTGGACACAATCATGCCGTCCGCCCGTTGGGAATGGACGAAACGCCCATCCACGTAGGTGTGCAGCGTGATGAGTCTGGTCATGTTCCAGCGTTGGATCACCACATCATTGAGTGCATGCGCGCTGGCTACCGGGACGCGCCCGCGCAGGATCTCGCAGTTGAGAACCGTGCGGTCCTCGAAGTCGAAGGCGCCACCCAGAATGGCGTCGAGAGCGGTGGACACCTGGGCCGGGGAGAGATCGGCGAGGAAGCCGAGCCGGCCCAGGTTCACCCCCAGGACCGGCACGCGGTGAGGATGCGCCAGGCGAGCTGCCCGCAACAGGGTGCCATCCCCTCCCACCGCAATCACAAGGTCCCGCGTCTGCGCAACACCGGGGCCGGCGGCGGGGGCGATTCCGCGGGCTTCGCAGCTCGCGACGGTCAGGCCCTCGATCACGCAGTCGACGTGTCGCCACCGCAGCACTTCCAGCACCGCGTCCACGGCCTGCAACACGGAGGGATCCTCCCCCCTGGTGACGATGGCGATGCGTTTGAACATGTGGCCTCTGCCGGAAAAACCCTAGCGTTGCGCACCTCGCCGGCTTCCGCAAGGCGCCCTGTCCCTTTTGTTTTGCATGCACCCTTGCGCGGTGCTAGATTTTGGCCACTTCCCCATGCGTGTTGGTCGTTCCCATGGCAGATAGCGCATTTCACGGACTGGAACTGAACGAGCGCGCGCAATTCCTGTTCAAGACGTTGGTGGAACGCTACATCGCGGACGGTCAACCCGTGGGTTCGCGGACACTCGCGCGCGACACCCGGCTTGAGCTCAGCCCCGCCACCATCCGCAATGTAATGTCGGATCTGGAGGATATGGGTCTGATCCGCTCCCCTCACACTTCGGCCGGGCGCATCCCGACCGTGCGGGGGTATCGCCTGTTCGTCGACTGCATGTTGACCTACCGGGCACCGCATGCGGCTGACATGCAGCGGCTGGTGGAGGGCGTGCGTCAGGAATCGGACGTGCGCCGCCTGCTGGAGAAAACCTCCAGCCTGCTGTCCGAGATCACCCGCTTTGCGGGGCTGGTGATGCTGCCGAAGCCGGAAAGCAAGCAATTGCGCCAGGTGGAATTCCTGCCGCTCAATGACAACCGCGTGCTGGTGATCCTTGTCATCAACGATCAGGAGGTCCAGAACCGCATCATCAAGACCGCGCGCCGTTACTCGGCCTCGGAACTCACCGAGGCAGCCAATTACCTCAACAGTGCCTTTGCCGGACGCGATATCCGCCAGGTCAAGCGCGGTCTGCTCGCGGAGATGAACGATACCCGTGATGAGATGAACCGCATGATGGCAACGGTCATCGACATGGCGCAGCAGGTTTTCGTGGAGGAGGATCCGGCCAAGGATTATGTGCTGGCCGGACAGACCAACCTGATGGATATCAACGAGTTGTCGGATCTCGACAAGCTTCGCAACCTGTTCGATGCTTTCAACCGCAAGCGCGACATCCTGCATTTGCTGGACCAGGCACTGAACGCCAATGGCGTGCAGATCTTCATCGGCGAGGAAGCGGGCTACCAGGCCTTCGATGACTGCAGCATCGTCACCTCCACCTACGGTGATGATGGCGAGGTGCTGGGAGTGCTGGGCGTCATCGGCCCCACCCGCATGTCCTATGAACGCGTCATTCCCATTGTGGACTTGACGGCCAAGATGCTGACCTCGGCCTTGAATTCACCGGCCTGAGACCCCATTCCCTCTGAGTTGGAACATGGCGCAGGGCCCGCTGCGGGTCCGGCAGGCGCATGTCCACTCTTTTTGCCACCAGTACAAGGTTCCAGTCGTGAACGAAGACACCACCCCGAACGAACAGCCCGCCGCCGAGCAGGCCGCGGAAACACCGACGCCGGAGCAGCAGATTGCGCAGCTGACCGAGGCGCTGGCCGCCACCCAGACGGAAATGGCCCGTCATCGCGAAGAGGTCCTGCGGGCCCGGGCGGAGATCGACAACGCTCGAAAGCGTGCCCAGCGGGATGTGGAGGCCGCACACAAATACGGCGTGGAGCGCCTCATCGAGGCTCTCATCCCCGTCAAGGACAGCATGGATCTCGGGCTGGATGCAGCGCGCACCGCTACCGATATCAGCAGTTTGCAGGAAGGCATGACGCTGACCGCGCAGATGTTCCAGGCGGCGTTGGACAAGTTGTCGGTGGTGGCCGTTGACCCCACCGGGAGTCGTTTCGACCCGGAAAAACACCAGGCCATGATGATGGAAGCGAGCAGCGCCGCCGAACCCGGCACCGTGCTGCGTGTGCTCCAGAGGGGCTACACACTGCACGAGCGGGTGATTCGTCCTGCCATGGTGGTGGTCGCCAAAGCCCCCGAGGGGACTTGATAAACCACCGGCCGCCCCCATCTGACAATCCATCATCAATCCACGCCCTCCGGCCCCCCAGCGGTGTAACCGGACCTGGCCCAAGAAAGGTTTCATCAAAATGGCACGTATCATCGGTATCGATCTCGGGACCACCAATTCCTGCGTCGCCGTCCTCGAGGGCGGTCAGGCCAAGGTCATCGAGAACAGCGAAGGCGCGCGAACCACGCCTTCCATCGTCGCTTTTTCCAACGACAACGAGGAACTGGTAGGCCAGTCGGCCAAGCGCCAGGCAGTTACCAACCCTCAGAACACCCTCTTCGCAGTGAAGCGCCTCATCGGGCGCAAGTTCAAGGACGACGTGGTTCAGCGTGACAAGGGCATGGTCCCTTACAACATCGTGGCCGCCGACAATGGTGATGCTTGGGTGGAAGTGCGCGGCCGCAAGATGGCGCCGCCGGAAATCTCCGCGCGCGTGCTCATGAAGATGAAGAAGACCGCCGAGGACTATCTGGGCGAGGAAGTGACCGAAGCGGTCATCACCGTGCCGGCCTACTTCAACGACTCGCAGCGCCAGGCCACCAAGGATGCCGGCAGGATTGCCGGGCTTGAGGTCAAGCGCATCATCAATGAACCGACGGCCGCTGCGCTCGCTTTCGGCATGGACAAGCGCGAAGGCGATGCCAAGATTGCGGTCTACGATCTCGGTGGTGGAACCTTCGATGTGTCGATCATTGAAATCGCGGAAGTGGATGGCGAGCACCAGTTCGAAGTGCTGTCCACCAACGGGGATACGTTCCTCGGCGGGGAGGACTTCGATCTGCGCCTCATCGAGTTTCTCGCATCGGAGTTCAAGAAGGATCAGGGCATCGACCTGCACAATGATCCGCTGGCCCTGCAGCGTCTGAAGGAAGCGGCTGAGAAGGCCAAGATCGAGCTGTCTTCCAGCCAGCAGACGGATGTCAACCTGCCGTACATCACGGCGGATGCAACTGGCCCGAAGCATCTCAACATGAAGATCACCCGCAGCAAGCTCGAGTCGCTGGTGGAAGATCTCATCAAGCGCACGATGGAGCCCTGCCGCATCGCGTTGAAGGATGCGGGCCTCAAGCCCGGCGAAATCAACGACGTGATCCTGGTTGGCGGCCAGTCGCGCATGCCCAAGGTGCAGGAGATGGTGAAGGAGTTCTTTGGGCGTGAGCCGCGCAAGGACGTGAACCCGGATGAGGCCGTGGCCGTGGGTGCGGCAATTCAGGCTGGTGTGCTCGGCGGAGACGTGAAAGATGTGCTGCTGCTCGATGTCACTCCTCTGTCCCTGGGCATCGAAACCCTCGGTGGAGTGATGACCAAGCTCATCGAGAAGAACACCACCATTCCGACCAAGGCCAACCAGGTGTTCTCCACTGCGGATGACAGCCAGACGGCCGTCACGGTGCACGTGCTGCAGGGCGAGCGCGAGCAGGCCAGCGCGAACAAGTCGCTGGGTCGCTTCGACCTGAGCGACATCCCGCCCGCGCCACGCGGGGTGCCGCAGATTGAGGTGAACTTCGACATCGATGCCAACGGCATTCTCAATGTGTCGGCCAAGGACAAGGCAACGGGCAAGCAGCAGTCGATCGTCATCAAGGCCTCCAGCGGCCTGTCCGATGACGAGATCCAGCGCATGGTCAAGGACGCCGAGGCGCATGCCGAGGAGGACCGCAAGTTCCATGAGCTGGTGAACGCCCGCAACCAGGCTGACGGCCTGCTGCACGCCACCCGCAAATCCCTGGAGGATCTGGGTGACAAGGTCGAGGAGGGCGAGCGCAAGGACATCGAGGCCGCGATGGAAGAACTGCGCAATGCGTTGAAGTCGGACGACAAGGATGACATCGAAGCCAAGAGCGGCAAGTTGGGTGAGCTATCGGGTAAACTCGCCCAGCGCGCCTATCAGGCGGAACAAGCGGCCGGTCAGCCTGAATCTGCCGGCGCTGACCAGGGCAACGTGGTCGATGCCGACTTCGAGGAAGTGAAGGACAACAAGTAAACGGAGTGCCGGGGGTGACCCCGGTCCGTCGCATACGGCCCGGACGAGTCCATGGATTCGTCGCGGGCCGCATTCGTATCAACACTGGACGAACAGGCTGATGGCCAAGCGGGATTATTACGAAGTACTGGGGGTTGAGCGCGGCGCCAGCGAAGCCGATCTCAAGAAAGCCTATCGCCGGTTGGCGATGAAATATCATCCCGACCGCAACCCGGATGACGCCGCCGCCGAGGAGTCATTCAAGGAGGCCAAGGAAGCTTTCGAGATCCTGAGTGATGCGCGCAAGCGGCAGGCCTATGACCAGTTTGGCCATGCCGGAGTCGATCCCTCGGCAGCCGCGGGCGCGGGCTTTGGCGGTGCCGCGGGAGGGGGCTTCAGCGACATCTTCGATTCCGTGTTCGGTGATATTTTCGGAGCCGGTGGGCGCCAGGGTGGGTCGCGTGCCTATCGCGGCGCGGATCTCCGTTACGACCTGGAGCTGAATCTGGAGGACGCGGTACGCGGTACCGAGGTCAAGATCCGGGTCCCCACACTCATTACCTGCGAGCCCTGTGAGGGTAGCGGCAGTCGCACACGTGCGGCGCCGGAAACCTGCGGCACCTGCAACGGCGTAGGTCAGGTCCGGATGCAGCAGGGATTCTTCTCCGTCCAGCAGACCTGTCCCGCGTGTCGCGGGAAGGGCAAGGCGGTCAAGGATCCTTGCGGCAGCTGTCATGGCACCGGCAAGGGGCGTGGCACCAAGACCATCGCGGTGAAAGTACCGGGTGGCGTGGATACGGGGGACCGCATCCGCCTCGGCGGCGAGGGCGAACCCGGCCAGAATGGTGGGCCGGCGGGGGATCTCTATGTGAACGTGGTGGTGCGGGAGCACACCATCTTCACGCGCGAAGGCAGTGATCTGTATTCCGAGGTTCCCATCGACTTCGTCACGGCGGCCTTGGGGGGCGAGATCGAAGTGCCCACCCTCGAAGGTCGTGTGGTGCTCAAGATTCCGGCGGAAACCCAGAGCGGCAAGATGTTCCGTCTGCGTGGCAAGG
>Ga0315909_10003259_pt1 | contig 19952 bp, 11 predicted proteins | sample LakEriMetagenome_11_FD_203527 | JGI IMG/M metagenome (GOLD analysis project Ga0315909, IMG submission 203527) | Freshwater fungal communities from buoy surface, Lake Erie, Ohio, United States - Buoy 2 MA125 | ecosystem: Environmental > Aquatic > Freshwater > Lake | place: USA: Lake Erie, Ohio... | reverse complement strand
GCTCTAACGGCTGCACTATTTCGTCACTCATCAACCACCAGCTTCCAGCCTTCAGGCAGTTTCACGTTGTCCCATATCGCCCCTGTTAGGTTTGCACCAGTTAGTTTTGCGCCAGTCAGATCTGCGCCAGACAGATCTGCGCCAGACAGGTATGCGTATTCTAGGTTCACGCCTCGGAGGTTTGCGCGAATCAGTATGGCGCGAGCCAGGCTTGCTCTTTCAAGGTTTGCTAATGAAAGGTTTGCGCGACTCAGTTGTGCGCCAGCCAGCCATGCGCCTTGAAGGTTTGCTATCGACAGGTTTGCGTCACACAGGTTTGCGTCTTCCAGGTTTGCGCCAGCCAGTTTTGCGTATTTCAGGTTTGCACCAGCCAAGTTTGCACCAGCTAAGTTTGCATCTTCGAGGTTTGCTTTAGACAAGTCTGCGCCAGCAAGGTTTGCATCTTCCAGGTTTGCGTCTCCCAGGTTCATGCCAGACAGGTTTGATTTCGACAGGTTTGCATCACCCAGGTCTGCGCCTTCTAGGTCTGAACCTCGAAGGTCTTGACCGCTGAAGTCTGGGGGCCTACTCATGCCAGCAGCCCTTTATAAGCTGCGCGGGAAACCATCGCGACAGTACCGGCTTTAGTTGTCAGCTCTAACGACTGGACTATTTCGTCACTCATCACCGTTTCCAGCCTTCAGGCATTGCTGCGCCTTCCAGGTTTGCACCTGTCAGAATTGCGTTAGTCAGGTCTGCACCTGTCAGGTCTGCGTTAGTCAGGTCTGCACCGCTCAGGTCTGTCCATCTCATGTCTGCGTTAGATAGGTTTGCGCGCGTCAGGTTGGCGTTAGTCAGGTCTGTCTCACCCAGGTCTGTACCTTGCAATTTTGCACCTGTCAGGTTTGCGTTTGACAGGTCTACTAACGCGACGTTTGCATTAGACAGGTCTGCGCCACGTAGGTCTGCGCGTGTCAGGTTTGCGCCATTTAGCATTTGGTCGCGCAGATCTGCACCTTCCAGTTTTGCTTCGGTCAGGTCTGTGGAAAAGAACTCTGCCCCACGCAACTCAGCCTCAGACAGGTCTGCGCCTTCCATGTTTGCATCCAGTAGGTATGCGCCATTCAGGATTGTGTCAGTCAGGTCTGCACCCCTCAGATCTGCACCTGTCAGTTTTGCGTTTGACAGATCTGCACCACGTAGATCTGCGGTCATCAGGTTTGCGTTAGTCAGGTCGGCACCTTCCAATTTTGCATTTTTCAGATTCGCCCTCGAAAGGTTTGCTCCTACCAGCCCTGCACCGGGTTCTATCTTGTAGCCAAAGACAAGTTTTGTTGCACTACCACCACTACCTCCGCTACCACCACATGCAGTGCAAACAGTTAGCACAACAATAAGCAGCAGTTTTCTCATGCCAGCAGCTCTTTATGCGCTGCACGGGAAACTAGTCCTGCTGTGCCCTGGTATTGCTTCAATATGCCCACCCCTTTGTGCCTAGTGGTCGCGATCACCACTCTTTCCGTCATGTTATAGCCGTCGCTACATATCGAAGATCGGCTACGGCATCGTTGCTCTTTTTTTTGCTGCGCGGTCACTGAAGGCGGACCAGCAAACACTGTGGGAGCACGGCTTGTTCATCATTTCGTAATACGCGGGAGCCTTAAGAACGCTTCAAATATGGCCTGAAATTTTTCAGTCCTGTTGCATGCGTGCCTCGTTGCCTTACGGACAATGCCTTCACATGGCATCTTTTCAAGTACTCAATCCCAGTTCTCAACCATGTGATTTCCGAGCGGAAGTTCTCTCGCGGGCCGAGGCATTCGCGAACAATCCAGAACTACTTAACACCTGGGCTCGCAGCAACTCTCCAACCGTTACTCACATCCTGCATGCCAGTGATGTTGATGTCTGCACGGAATTCCATCAAAGGGCCAACTTTCATGATGGCAGTCCAATGGAAAAAGAAACAGGAGAAAATAATGCTAATTAAGACACGACGAAATGGCGGGCGACTGCTTGTGGTTGCGATTGAATCAGCCGATAATAAAGGGCTCACAGGGCTCAGGGATTTGCTATTAACGACCGTAGACATTTTGAAGGCGCGAGGTTTCTCGACCGCTAAATGTCCTAGTGACGTGCAGATGGCTTTAAGCGGTGTAGGAGTGAAAGACCGTCGGGTTCAGTTCGACGATGATGGGGAAGAGCACGTCTTTGTTGTGTGTGATTGTGGGGACTTTGATTTGATGCTGGGCGTGAGTTCGCGCCGAGAGATAAACCTGCGTGGTCAAGGCAGCGGGAACCTTGCAACGAACATATTGCTCGACGTTTTGAACATTCCCGATGTGAGTGCTCCATGGAGACCGTTATACGGCGAAGTGATGGCACAGGATCTCAATCGATTGTGGCGTAGTGAGGTCGGCTCTGCGCATATTCAACAACACTGCGAAGATTGGGACATTGTGTTGTGGTCTGTCAATGACCGGCTGGATTTCTCACTTCCTGGCTCGAAGCTTGCAGGACTGATTCGCGGTGTGCAATCTGCCGATCAAGCGAAATATCTGATTACAAATGGCTCCAGGTACCGAGTCTCTGCTCACCGCATCGGGAAACTGAAATACGCACGGGGAGCCACTCATCCATTGGTAAAAGTAGATGCAAAAGACAAGACCATGTCATATGACGAGGATGTTGTAGCTGCACTTCGTGACGTAGTGAAACTGTTACGTGAAGGTGGCTCATGGGACACGGTTGCCAGAGAGGTCGGCCACAGAATTCCAGCATGTCAGATGATAGAAGAGCCTGATCACTCCGACGATGGACGACGACGCGTGCGCACCCGCAACGCCAGAAATGAAAAACGCGTCCTTGAGGGCAAAGCAGCGTTACCACTGAAACTCTTGGAAGACGGCAGCGCGAATCCTGACTACCGACCAGAGACGATCGCTGATCTTGATCACCCGGGCACAAGGCTTCGACAATTAATGACAGGTGGATTGTCGTTACCTCGATCGGTGTCTCGCAGTGAGCAAGTGGATGGCAGCGGTATCTCTCCTCAAGACTGTTTCTTAGAGTTCTACAGAACCGGTATTTATCGTCGCTTCGTCAAGGACCAGGCACTATCAAACAGCGTTCGAGATCATCACACGTGGAGCGAATGTGATCTCGGCGTAACTGCCGATGGGGCCTTTGTTCTCAGTGACGATGACATCAAGTTCCTGAAAACGAAACGAACAGGAAAAGGCGGGTCAGGAAGTTGGGGGACTAGCCCGATCATCGGCTTGTTCAGTGTTGTTCAAGACCAGCCGATATATACGCGCGGAGGCTGGATAGATCCAACCAAGGGCCGCTTTATTGCGCGCACCAGCGTCTTAAGTGGTCTGCGGGGTCTTCGCGTGTGGTTTGAACCACATGGCGCCACACCTCACGCTGACAACTGTCTTGTTGTTGGTTACTTGCGAGAACCAGAACTTGGTTTGGCTTTGTCGGACATGTTGATTGATGCTTGCACCACGAATACAGAGGTGGCTGAATTTCAATTCCAAATGTCCTCAATGTCTCCTGACCGCACAGCACCGCTCAAGCAAGAACTAAAGACGCTCACCAGTCGCCATGACAAGACAGTGTCTCTACTCATTGATCCTGATCTTTCCGAGCGGACGCTAACAACAATCAAGGAGCAGCTCAAAACAATCGAAGAAAACATCGCAGAGGTCAGCGCGCAATTAGAAATCGCTACACGAGATCAAGAAGACAACGTGTCAAAACATGACGACACCTTTGACATCTCCAATATCGCGTCGCTGGCCGCGATACTGCGCATTGATGGACCACTGCCACCTGATGTTGCCAACAAGACAAGTCGCATGCTGCGATCAGTTCTTCCTGACGCACGGCTCACTATCAAACCATGCACCGGCGAAATTCTCATCGAGGCGACACTCACCATCCGCAACGTTCAAGGTGTTCTCATCATCCCGCTCAGTATCACTTTGCGAAATCATGCCTCTGACCAATGGACTGCAGGAGTCGCCGGAATTTGGTGGCATCAACATCTCCCAATCACCGACATCTTTCGACTGCGAGGAATGCTTACTGAGAAAGCAATCACGCGATGGGCAGAAATCATTGCACAGAGACTCTTAGAGCACGCCGAGCAAAACGGCCGACCGCTGCGAGGTATTCACATGGCTCAGTTCATCGCACGATGCCCGAACGCGGAACACATCGCCGCGATCCGGGCAGCGATTGATCACGGTGTCGGCGACCCGCGACTTTTGAAGTTTCTCTTTGAAGGACCCGACATCAAACGAGGAACACCATGGACAAAAAACTTGCTGTGGTTGTGATAGCAAAAAAGACAACTGACAGAAAAAACTATTGAAGCATTCGAACAGTCATCAAACATGGATGTATTCACACTCCAAACGCACTACCTCGATACCAAATGTGTATAGGTATTGATGTGACGTCGAGGTAGTGCTGTTTTAATTGTGGCTTCAAGTCAGTAACACTTTGTCAGCTGTCTCCATTAGGCAGTTGTGTGCTTTCCAAGTTTTGTGCCAGGTAGCTTCAGACCCTCCAGCCAAACGAATTAGCGGATCGCGCCGCGCAGGTCCGCGCCGACCGCGCCGCGCAGGTCCGCGCCGACCGCGCCGCGCAGGTCCGCGCCGACCGCGCCGGTCAGGTCCGCGTCGGTCAGGTCCGCGTCGGTCAGGTCCGCGCCTTGCAGGTCCGCGCCTTCCAGGTTCGCTCTGCTCAGGTTCGCGCGGTACAGGTTCGCGTCGGTCAGGTTCGCGTAGAACAGGTCCGCACCAGTCAGGTCCGCGCCTTCCAGGTTCGCTCTGCTCAGGTTCGCGTAGAACAGGTCCGCACCAGTCAGGTTCGCTCTGCTCAGGTTCGCGCGGGTCAGGTCCGCTCTGCGCAGGTTCGCGCCGTACAGCCACGCGCTAGACAGGTTCGCGTCGGTCAGGTTCGCTCTGCTCAGGTTCGCGCCTTCCAGGTTCGCTCTGCTCAGGTTCGCGCCGGTGAGGTCCGCGTCGGTGAGGTTCGCGTCGGTGAGGTCCGCGTCGGTGAGGTTCGCGTCGGTCAGAATCGCGCCCTTCAGGTTCGCGCCAGCCTCGATCTTGTAGCCCATCACTATTCGTGCCGGCACGGTTGTTGAGGAAAGCGGATCTGAACTGATTGAGGTAACACTGCTCAGGGGCGCCGCGCCTTTTGAGGGCAAAGCGGCCCCAGTGGTGCTAACCGAAACATCAGAACCCGACGACCCGTCGGAAGAACCACAAGCAGAAAGCACGACCAACACAGTGACAAGTAAAAGTCTTTTCATGTCGGAAACTTAGTCTGCCTTAGTACCTTCATCAGTCCGCTCGTCGCTTCCTGTTTGGCTCGAACCCACGGATGCACGCGATCGTGACATGTTCGGGCTAGTGAGGAATGATTCCCCCCGGCCGTTCTCCTTCGACCCCCACTAGTGCGTTCCACGTATTCGTACCAATCAGACCATCTACCTCAAGCCCACGAGCTTGCTGGTAGGCCTTGATCCGGTCTTTGAATTCGGTATCAAATAATGCCGATGGCCAACCTTCTTCGCTGGCAATCCCATCGAAGTCGAATAGTGCATCTTTCGCCATTCCGACCCACGGACCGAAGTCGCATTTCTTCAATGGAAGAACTTGATCGTAGGCAGGTCGGTAGTCGGGGCATTGGTCGGTGGGGAACAAGTATTTGTAGCTTGAGCATTCGTAGGAGCTTTCTCTGAAATCGCAGTATGAATCGAAGAGTTCTTCGTAACCCTCGCTCGTATCGGAACCCCAGTAGTTTCCAAGTGTCTCGAAGAGTTTCTGATCAACAACCGCAGTGATCTCAAGTTGGTGTCTGTACTTGTATTCCTTGATCCATTTGGCGACGGCCGGGGTGATGCGGTCGGAGGCAGTACTGATCGTCGCTTCTCCAAAGTCGCCGACCGTGCGTTGAGCCAACGTGATGAACTTTTCGGCTAAAGGCCCTCGGTCGCACACAGACAGGGGTAGTACTTTCCTCGGCCGGAACTTGGCGCACGTTTCGGTGACTGAAAGGTCAACGATATTTCCGTTCGCATCGATCAAATCGGTCGTCTTGAATGCGCTTCCGTTCCATTCGACCTTTTGCGTTTCGTAACCGCCTTCGGCGCAGTATGGTTGGCAATCTTTACTGATCGACGTGAGAATTCCCTTCTCAAAGTTTGATGCCCCGGTGGGTGGCATTTCTGTCCAATCACCGCGCGCGGCGTCAAAGCCAAACGCTCGAACATTTCCGGCGTAGCACCAGGATGTGACGAGGATTTCAGGCGATCCGTCGCCGGTCACGTCGGCAATACTGACCTCTGGTGAAAAGACGTCTACGAGGTTCATCGTTGTCCCAACTTCGAACGAATCGCCCACAAATCGGCGAATTGTGAGAGTGGCAGTCTCTTGACCCTGAAGTGCGCCGCAATCATCGATTCCCTCCGCCCCGATTCTGGCAACGGAGGCAACAGAGATCCCTGCGGCAGTTTTGGTTGGGACCGAATGGGAATCTTCCGGCGCAAGATCTCGCTTTGTTAGCTCCCACAAACCAGTAGCTCTGATCAGTTCTTCGCGATCCTCCGTAGGCACTGATGTAGCCGGTGCATTGTCCGTTGATATTGATTGATTGATCTCACCCGTGCTGTTGCCAGCACCGCACGCTGCCAAAACAACCGAAACCAGAACTGTGCCGAGAAGGCTGCCTTTGGTCATGAACACTTTCTTTCCCCTTCGTTCCGATCTATCAAATTCTGTCAGATTGTTGATCTTCATCGATCTGTCGATGCAAACCAAACTGCAACCGCAGAAGGTAACTACTTGCATGAATTTTGAACACTAATTTTCCACAACAATCACAAGTCTCAAATATGACAGTTCAGGTTCTTCAAAATCATTCAGATTCACATCGCACTTTTCTTCAATGCAAACTGTTGGATACGTCCACCGCAGTCGAATCGTCTTGGTTTGTACACCTATTGTCTCTTTGCGTAATCTCACGTCGCAGTTTCGTGACCACCCTGGCGTGTTACGGAACCAGTTCCACACCTGGCCCTTTTTGAAGACAAAGTCATTTCTTTGCGCAACGCAACCCGACGGGTAAGAACTTGATATTGATTCGGTTATTTCCCATCTACGCAATGAGGATTGTTTGTAGATGTAATTCAGTGCTTTTTCAACGAGGAGTTTGTCTGCGTAAGCGGAACTCAAACTCAGTTCGAGTGCGTCATCGCGAATGTAGAACTCAGGGTTACCTAAGGGAGATTTCTGGCGTGTCAAGATTGTGGGGCTGATTTGCACAGGAGTCTTACTCATGAATAAAACTCGCCCACTACAGTCACTTTGCAGGCGATCGAAGCCTGGTATCGACTTGATCGGCCAATAGTTCAAAGACTTATTTTGCAGACGAGCGTTACAAGATTTGCCGTAGAAATCCCGCCCGCCAGTTGGTGGCTTCAACTCTTCTCGCTCAAGATTCGGCAAACGCGTGAGTAAAGTTTTTGAAGTGACGGAACTTGTGGTTTGTCTACTGCTTGATGTCGCCTCGACAAAGAATCTGTATTCGCGATCCGGGTAAAGATTCGTAATCAAACATGACAGCTCGTACGTTCTGCAAAGCCATCCCGCTCTCTTTTGTCCTTCTCGGTAGACGGAGTAAGTGATGAGCCGATCACCAGCTCCTTTGGGCTTTGACCACCGTATGGTGGCTTGATACGGCTCTTTCAATGTGTACTTGAATAGCACTTGCTGTACCCGTCCAAGTTTCGGTGGCAAAGTGACAACCGACGTGCTCTGCCTCGCAGCAGGAACCGTCGTTGCGGGGATTGTGGTTGCGGGGATTGTGGTTGCGGGGATTGTGGTTGCGGGGATTGTGGTTGCGGGGATTGTGGTTGCGGGGATTGTGGTTGCGGGGATTGTGGTTGCGGGGATTGTGGTTGCAGGGATTGTTGTTGCGGGGACCGTTGTCCCTGACGAGCCCAACTTGACTACATACGCATCGTAGTTGCCTGCGGATGTGAGGTTTACTGTTCCTGCACCGGGATCAAAATCCGCAGTGCCAGTGAAGTGCCCCGTGACATACACGTTCCCTGAACTATCAACAGCAACACTGTTACCGGAATCTTCGGAGGATCCACCGAATTGTCGGGCCCACACATACTCACCAGATGAGTTCAACTTCACAACAAACGCGTCTTGAGCTCCGCTCGACGTCATGTTTGCTGTGCCTGTACCTGGATCAAAATCTGCAGTGCCACCGAAGGACCCGGTGACGTACGTGTTGCCTGAAGCATCGACGGCACCCCCATAGCTGTAATCGCTGGACGATCCACCGAACTGTCGGGCCCATGCGTACGTCCCGGTCGAGTTCAATTTGACAACATACGCATCGTAGTTTCCTAGGGATGTCATGTTTGCTATGCCAGTATCTGGATCAAAATCTGCAGTGCCAGTGAAGGACCCGATGACAAATATGTTCCCCGAAGCATCAACAGCAACATCTAAGCCGTCATCATTGTCGGATCCACCGAATTGTCTGGCCCATACGTATGTCCCCGATGTATTCAACTTGACAACGTACGTATCTTCGAATCCTGCGGATGTCAGGTTTGCTGTTCCTGCACCGAAATTAAAATCTGCAGTGCGAGTGAAGTAACCGGTGATGTGTACGTTCCCCGAAGCATCAACAGCAACATCTCTGCCGACTGTACGAGATAAATAGTGGGATCCACCGAATTGTCTGGCCCATGCGTATGTCCCCGACGAACTGAACTTGACAACATATGCATCGGTGCCTTCTCCGGCAGCCATGTTTGCTGTGCCAGTACCTGGATCAAAATCCCCAGTGTTAAGGAAGCTCCCGGTGACATACACGTTCCCCGAAGCATCAACAGCAACCCCCTGGCCTTCTGCGTAGGCTCCACCGAATTGATGGGTCCATATCATCGTCCCCGACGCGTTCAGCTTCCCAATAAATGCAGTCTCATTGGAGAACCCGGTGACGTACACGTTTCCCGAAGCATCGATCGCAACCCCCCCGCCGTCATCATTGCCGGATCCACCGAACTGTCGGGCCCATGCGTACGTCCCGGTCGAGTTCAATTTGACAACATACGCATCGTAGTTTCCTACGGATGTCATGTTTGCTGTGCCAGAACCGGGATCAAAATCTGCAGTGCCTGAGAACTCCCCCGTGATGTACATGTTCCCCGAAGTATCAACAGCAACGTCGTAGCTAAAGTCCGAACCCGATCCGCCGAAGACAGAAACTGTGGCGTTTGAAGCAGTCGGTGTCCATGCACGAAGAATCTGCGGCATCGCTGCAAACACACCAAACACCGTCAGAACTGCAATCAAATGACGTCGCACTCCCTGATAGTACCCAAGCAAACAGGCGACGCGAGCGCTGGGGCTACGTAAGTTTTTGTTGCCGGAACATCACTTCAGTGGCTGGCTCTGACACTAAACGCGAATGGAACAAAATGCGGATCAATATTTGCTGACACACCTTGGATCATCCTGCGAAAGGCGACCCGCAAACAAATGGATGAATAGGTAGATAGCTAATCGGCGGTCTTACGTTGTAGACACTTCGCTACGGCGTCTGTGCGCTTTCAGCCATCAACAGCCGTCATGATCTTGCAACAAAGCCAATAGACCTCTAATGAAACCGGTCCCACATAAAAACGCTAGATCGCGTACCCCGCAATCAATGAACTTGTGTGTCGTGACGGGGCTCTTACCTATGCAGGCGGGGCGCTGGATTCCACGAACCGAATATAAATCTGGCTACAACTTTTAGACGTTATTGCCGCAATGCTGGCATGAAGTTGATGTTTCAGGAATGAACAGCGTGCAATATTGGCATCGTTTTACCTCTACGCCGAGAGCCGTGGCTGCCTGTTGTCGCTCGGTGGATTCTTTGTCAGCTTTCGCTTTTCTCTTTTTCGCTATGTCTAGTTCGCTCGCAGGTCGATCCAGCCTTCTGGCTCTCCTGCTCTCAGCCCGTAATTCTGCCAATCTCTGTTGGTCGCCTCGCGCAGCCGTATCGGGATTCCTGGTTGTATTGAGTAGGGATGCAACTTGAGTAGAGGCGTTAATGACCGCAAGTAGGCGGTTTTCATTCTCTTGGGATACGAGCGTTTTTGCTTGTTCGTCATCGGACAACCATCCGACGGATGTGATGATCAATCCAACGACAAGAAATACAAAGACAAGGGTGTGGGCCCACCAGTCATTGTCGTCCGCCCATAAATACGAAATGAATCCGATTGGGGACACCAGAAGACCGAGCCATTGAACCCTTGCCGCCAGATGAATGTCGCTCTTTCGAACAAACTCAAAATTGTTGCTGATCTTCGTCAGGTCTTTCGCTGACGATACTGTGCGGCCCTGTCTCTTGAGTATTTCAACTCGCTTCCAATAGGAGTACTCGCCCGGATGCTGGCTTGCATACTGAGCCTCGGCCCGAGTTAGTGATGGACCACTGATGACCCCATCTGTCATTCCGTACCACGGAGGAATCCGCTGCAGATCGTCCTGCAATATCGGTCGAAGGTCATTAGAAGGTTGGCCGACATGTTGTGGGTACAGAAGCGTCTCCATCTCCTTCCAACGGGTGTATTTGTCTGAAGACTTCAGCGCATAAGACGCCTCAGCAGCTACAAGTGCAGCCGGGTCAAAAAAATCCTTGTTGTAGTGGGGTGGAAAGTACCAAGGGAGCAGCTTCCGCCACGATTGGAATTCGTACACCCTCAAAAGTGTAATGCTGAGTGGGAGAAAGTCAGAACTATCTCAGCGATGCAAACGACATGTGTGTATTAGGGGTCCTTCCATCGTCGTGGTGTCGGGCATAACGTCGATGGAAGGTCTTGAAATCAAGCCCCATCAACTAAAGGCCTAGGACGCCACACCAGCCGACATTGGTGATCTCATGAAGTGGGCACTTAGTTGCGGAGTCTGTGTGCTTCTAGTCATCAACAGCAGTCATAAGTTTGTAACAAAGCCAATAGACCTCAAATGAGGGTCGTTCATAGCTTTAAATGCAATCGCTGCTACATCCAATGAGTTGGCTGTTTCCGAATTCGAACGGCACTGGAGGAGATGATGCGGGGAGTGTCTAAGCAAAACCGTGATCGTCAAACTTCAAAGTATCTGCGTTAGCGGTTACGTCTCGCACAGTCTTCTCGCTGAATCCTGAATCGTTCTGAACTTCAACTTGAACGGTGATCGTTACTTCCGACCCGAGTTCACGCTGGAGGTGAGCAATTACTTCATTCTGAAGTTGTTCAAAGTCTCTAACCAGTTTTGCTGAGGCAGCATTGAGTTTTTTGCTTCCCCAAAAACGCTTCAATAAAGGTTTCGGTTGTGGAGTTTCAACTCCAGGCTTCGCGGTAGTTTCCTCGCCACCTGGAGTTCCGGGTACGACCGGGGGAACGTCAGGATTTCTCTCTTGTTCACGTTTTTGGATCTGTTCAAAAGCGATCTTCGGCTTAACAATCAACCATGATGAATTAACTCCAAGAAATGCACCACCGCTGACAAGGTCAACATAGGTTCCATCATCTTTGATGCTTGCAGCAAGTCCCCAAGTCTCGTCTACCCAGTAGAGCTTTCCTGCACCTTCAGTTACCACATTGAGAAGTGTTTCGATTGACACCATTCGGGGTAGGTATGTGTACCGCGACAGAACATCCCAAAGATCTTTAATTGTGCAGTGGCCTGACTCCCACACGGGAGCGAGCACTGCGTCTAAATATCCGCGAAGCATTTCAGATGAATACGCTGTTGAGACCATTCCACTGCCTACGAGTTTCTTGGAGCAACGTTCTGCAAGTCCATCAGATCCGTCACACCGAACAGTCTCAAAAGTGACCTGATCAGTGGGGGAGTTCTGGACAGGTACGAGAGCAAGTTTGTAAGCCTCGCGTAGGGCTCCATCCAAGCGTGCACTTGAATCCTTTACTCGGTCTTCGACCTGCTTCTGGTTAAGAGGATCAAGGTTCAGCGGGTGAACTTTCTCCGCATCAAGTTGTTGCCAAGCTAAATGTTCAGCAACAGCGTTCGTGAGTGACTCTACTTGTCTTTGATCAGCAACTAAAAAAACCATCATGTTGCGGTGAACGCGAGCTGCCCCACCTCTCTGCTCCAACAAAACTCGAGCAGCAGTCGTTGCAGTCGATTCACCTTTGCCCTGATGCGCTTGTTCAGGACTCAAGACAACCAGGCGCACTGCATCACTGTCGGCAACGTCTCCTGGGGAGCCGGGGACAATATGAACTGCTTGAAACACGCCTCGACTGCGACAATGTTCAGTGAGTCTCCGATGGATTTCGTCCTCAATGAGGTCTAATCGACTTGTTCGGATTTGTTCCGCACGGTCACGTGCAAGTTGGCCAACGTGTGCCTGCGTACCGTACCAGTAGCGAGTTCCTTCGTTGTAGAGGTATGTCGCGCGGGCTACGAGTTTTGCTAGAGCATCGTTGAACACAGATACTTGCTCTCCTGGGAGAACGGAGCCGAGACGAATTCTCTGAATCTCAATGCCGCGATTAGATGTATTGAGTGATGGTGCTGAACCAAGCAAAACTGTTCGCGCCACTCGGCGAGTCGCCGAGTATTGATTCAAGTTCGGATACTGCAAATCGATAGCACGTGGCGTTGATTCATCACCATCGACATCTCGGTGAATAATTGGAGGCCAGTTCTCTGAAAGGTTTGATACCAGTTCAGTACTGACCGCTGCATCTTCGATCGGTATATTTCCTGGCATGATCATTGGCGCGCGATCGTTGCCCGACCAAAGCGCGTGAATCACTTGAGCCATGAGGCGAAGAACGCCACGTGTCTGTTGAAATCTTTCTAAAGTTGACCAATCGTCATAGAGACGAGTAAAAAGCTCAGGATGAATCGGATATGAACGCTCAAGACGGCGCGCGTACTCAGCCTCTTTTGCTTCAGGTGGAAACTCGGCAGACTGTTTGTTGTAGAAGTCAGAGAACGTCTTCGCTGTCGCACGCACATATTTCAGATTTTCTGGATCAGGATTCTGGAAGAGACGACGTCGGACGATTTCAAACTGTTCATCACCCTTGGCAGTCGACCAACCGTTCTTTATACGACCAACTGCATCTCTAAGTTTGGTCAGCGCCGTATGCGCGTCCTGCCCAGACACTTGCGAAGTGATTTCCTGGCCATTCGTATCGACAGAAGCAGGAAGAGAGACAACTAAAAGTGCGCCGGGCACACTCTTCACTACTTCAGTAAGAGCTTGAGCGAAGTAAACCTGGGTACCGAAGTTTCCGCCGCGGTACGTCGCATCACCTATTAATTGAGCAGCGTAAGCAACCCATTCGTCGATCAAAATAATACAAGGGGCCGCAGCCTCAATCACTTTGCGTAAATGGTCACCAGGATTTCCCGGATTGATATCAGATTCCGCAATTTGATCGAACGCTTTTTTCCCGCCGAGTTGCCACGCAATTTCACCCCAGATGGTGCCGACTTCGGTCCCATCCTCTTTAATCTCGGGCAGTACCGGACTAAAACGAGTGCCGACGATTACTGCACGACGCGCCTTGGGCAGTTGTTCAATCCCTTCGCTCTCAAGGAAGTCTTGAACGTCTTGAGGTAAATCGTGTGTAGGCAGACCAGAGAAAAGGTGATACAGAGAAATCATCGAGTGGGTTTTTCCACCACCAAACGTGGTCTGCAGGTCGATCACTGGTGGTGCACCTTCATCTCCATTAATTCGTTTGGCAGCAATCCTGAGGAGATTTCCGAGTCCTTCTGTGATGTATGTCCGTTCAAAAAATGGAACTGGCTCTGTGTATTCACGCGAACCAAGTCCGTGATGCACCATAAATAGGTCAGCAGCAAACTCCGCAGCCGAAAATCTTCCGGCAGCTACGTCTGGATGCGGTTGCATCACTTCACGCCACGGTTTTAAACCGCTGACTTCACCAGAGAAGAGTGACTCTGCCTTTGGTTTGGCTTTTGTCGCTTCTTCGTTTGCTTTCTCGCGTAACAGGTTCTGCTTTGCAGCAAGAAGTTGTACTGACGCATCTGGTGCATGTCTAACAAGTACTCGTTCCATGGTGTCTAATGCCCGGTAGACATCATCGGTCGAAACTGATGAGCCATGGGAGATTTTGTTTCGCCAATCGGCTACTTCGAACAGCCAGTTGAACTCATCTTTTGAAAAGACATAGCGGAAAACTGGGGCGCGATGATCCTTTATCACTCCGATTTGGATCGACACATCGGTCTGAAGATTTGCTCCCGGGTACTGTTCTGTCCAGTTGCCACCTGCAGGGGAGCGCTTCGTTAACGCCTCATTTATGACAGGCCATAATCCAGAGGCAAAGGTGTCCAAGCCTCGCGTTACGCGTTCTTTGTTATTCACTGCCATAGCGATCTCCTTCTTAGAAAAGCGTGGTTGGGTCTTGTGGTGCTTGAGCAGCAAGAGCGACTAGATCAGGCCATTCAGCGGCAAGGTTGTTGTAGGCGCGCGCTTCGTCGGCCCAACCATTGCGGTTAGCGATCTCATAAAGTCTGTACGAAAGATCTCTGGCTGCATCGCCGAGTCCACCTACTTGACGAAGAAGTGAAGCTGCAGCAATTACACCGCCGTCACCATCAAGTCGACGAATGAGATGCTGGCAAATTTCCCAGACTGTGACTCTCTTGTCTGATTCAGGGTCCCAATCATCTGGATACTCGGACCGCTCAAGCAGACGAACAGTTCCGGATCGCGATTCAATAATCCCTGATCGGTCGATCGCATTCATCGCGATAGACCGAGCAGTAGCTAGGTTCTGTGCATCGCCAAATGGGCCTGGATTCATCCCGTTCTGCTCAAACCATGAAACCGCCCACCTCGTATCTGCATCTAGGTCTGCTTCGTTTTCGGTTTGAAGTTCATCAAGCACATGGTTGATGAGTTGAAGCGCTGTTCCCACAGACATTGATTGGTTGACACCGTCTATGACTCGTGCATAAGAAGTGAATACAGACATTCCTGGACCAATCGATGCTTGGGCCATGTCTACTGGCAGAACTCCTCCTGAATGAAGCTCGATTATTTTTTCTCCGAGCACACGGCGAAGATGTCGTAAAAAGCCTTGCCGGTCTGTAAGGCCGGCATCTTGTGCTCTTGGTCTACAAACCAGAACAACTGAGGATGCCAATGAGTTGGTGCCGATACCTATCATCCGGTTTCCCATTTCGGTCCGAATGGGCCAAGTTGCGGTCACTTGTAGCTTCGTGTCAACCATGCCCTGAAGAAGTTTTTCCCATCCAGTAGCTCCTGCGCCAGATCCTCCCTCCGAGCCATCCCCCTCGTCATCTTCTTGCTTGTATGCATAGAAAACAGTCATTGGAATATCCGGGTGATGATGTTGAGAGATTCTTGAGAAAACATCTTTAAATCCGTTTTCAAAATGTTCATTGGCGGCTTGTTGGCTTCCGTTGAAGCGATGGGGCGTGGCGACAAGTTCTTCAATCTTGGGTGTCAGAAGTGTTCTGAATAATTCAGGGTAAATAGTTTGGAGACTTAGTCGAAGCCATACATAAAAGAAATCTGAAAGATCTGCGTATCCAATGTTGTTGAAGTAAGGAGGGTCAGTACAAATAACTACATTTTCAGGGTATTCACGCGTTGCGGCGTTTGATTGGGAGACTGATGACTCCCCGGTTCGCTGATATGCAGACAATGATCCGGATAGGGATCTTGCCACATTTGAAACTGTCATCTTCCATGATCCAGAAGAGTCCCCGAGGACATTTGCCTCGGGGAAGTCCCACACCATGCTGACGGCTTGCCGGGCAAAGAGACCAACAGGAACTTCGTCTTTTACGAGCCACCTAGAAAGGGCATTAGACGTGTCTGTCAACTTGCTCAAACTGATGGCGAGAACAGTCGTCACCAGGTTTGAATACTCGATGTCACCTTTTGAATCGGCAAGAATTTGATCGCGAACATCATTGAGGTTGTTAGAAAAACTCGTCAGAATTCTAAGTTGACGTGGTGTGAAGTAATCCGCAAAAGTCTTGAAACCATAACGGCGACCCTGTGCATTTGAAGCAAAAGTTCCTCGACATTCGGCATCTAGTTCCGGAGGTGTTGAATCGTGAGTAATTTTCTCATTCAGGTCGTCTCCACTGAAGTAAATACGCTGCTTATCTCCCTTCGTCGCTACAGCAAGTAGCCGTAGCGACACGTTCGCAGTATCAACCGAGTCATGTGTGTAAGTCTCTGGCAGAGCATTGTCGCAGACGTAACAGATAAACCGTGGACCTCGTCCAGACTTTGATGGTTTTCCAACCGGACCCGATTTCCCTGTAGAGATATCAAAGGAGACTTTTTTGGTTAGCTTGTCAACGCGGGGCTCGAGCCACGATCCACGATCTTTTTTCTTTGATAACCATAAATTTGTCACCAGTGGGACATCTGCTTTGCAGCCAGGGTTTGGACACGTAACCTGCCGGCACCAGATCCAAGCAACTATTGGATACTCCTTTCCACCGGAGTTAAAAACTGTTGGGTAGAAGTGTTTTGTCTCTTCGGCAACAAGTTCACCTAATCTGTCGCCGTACCAGACTATGTCTGAGGCAAGCCCATTCAAGTTGCTTCCGACTGGTCGCCCCAAGAGCGATTCGTGACTTGGGTGAACTTGGGCCCTATTCATGGCGCACCGCACCAAGTCAAGCATGAGATCATTTAACAGAACTGGTATCGGGTTCAGGTCGCTTGCTTCTACGTTTAATCCCAAACGTTGGGCCTCCATTGGGATAGAGCCACCTCCAGCAAACGGGTCCAGCACCATCACGTTTGGTCCGACGCTTTTAACAATTTCAGCATGCGCGGCTTTAAGAGACTCTATCGATGGGCCATTGATATCAAGAAGGCCCTCCAGAATTCTGAAGAGTCGATTACGTTCGGACGAGATCTCTTCAATAGTTGTGAAAAGCTCAGGATGAGCACTGGGGTCATCTACTAACTGCGCGAAGAGCACGGCTCTGCTTGCTGTCAAAGGTCGGCGTGCCCACCACTGGTGAATTTTTGCGGGATGTGCGAGGCGAGCGGTCGTTCTCTTCTCTGTGGCGGTGGCCTCGTTAATTGCCTTAAGCGGTAGAGCTACTTCAATTAGTTTCAGTGCCATCTTTAAATACCGGCGGCTTTCTTCAGAGTTCGAACGAGTGGCTGAAAATTGTCAAGGCCTTGTACTGCAGCGCGCGGACGACTTATATATTCACGAATTGTGGCTGCTGGTACAGGGTTCGACATCATCTTGCGAGTTGCGGAGACTTGCCAGTCGAGCAGGATGTCATGACTGCCTTTGCCCTCATCGTGCACAACGTCTTCAACTTTTGCTACTCCGACCACACCAAGGTCGCCATCTGCGACTCCGTAGTAACACCAGATGAAATCACCGATTGCAACATTGCGAAAGTTGGTTGCGAGATACCACCAGTTATCCTTGCTCGGCTTCTTCATCATTTTTGAGAAAGAATCAAAACTTGTGTCTGGATACTTGAAGCCAGTTGCGTCCTCGAACCAGCGTCCTGAAACTGAGGAAAGTGGATAGAGCCAATTGTTCATGATGGGTTGCCTCCTCGTGCAAAATAGTTAGGCCAGTTCAAAGTTGCAGCAACTGCATCGAAAGGCAGTACGAGTTCTAAGCCGTACGGTTGTCTTAGGTAACGAACTACGTCGTGTTCCGCACCGTTAGTAGATACTTCGACCATAGCGAGTACGTATGACTCGGGCACATTCGCGGCAAAGCGCAATTCGTTCTGAGTAACAACGAACGTATCGGCTCCGACGCTTCTGCCTTTGACTTCAACGAACAAGGGAGAGCCGTTAGCAGTGAGGGATTTGATGTCGAAACCTGGGTTGTTGGGGGGCATCTCCGTGGGTTTTCTTCCAAGCTCAAGCTCAAATGCCATGACTGCACGCACTGCCCGCATCTCAACCTCTTTTGGATCAAGTGCGTATGGTCCAACTTCGGGAGTTAATTCACCCTGACCCTGGCCCATCGCATCCAACATCCCTTGCGGAATGACAAGTGCGGCACCGACTATGACTGGAGCCGATGGCGCAACTTGGGCTTCGCGGTCCAACTCAAGAAGCCGCTCAACGCGCCGTCGCTCAAGTTCATCGGCACGTTCGAACAGAGTTTCAGGACGAACCCGAACTTTTTTGCCTGAATCGACTTGTTCCTGTGCCGCTCGCGCACGGTTAGCCCAATAACGTGCGGCATCGGTCAGGCGCGCATGAACTGCCCGACGAGCTTTTTCGACGCGAGCCATCGTGTGTGCTCTGACCTGCGCCATGTGTTCCGCCGCTAACACATCAATGCCATAATCGAGCCCCACACGCTCGGTCTCAATAGTTGGCCAACCTATTGCTCGTAGTGCATCCCAAACTGGGCCATTTTCGGTCTCATCAAGTGGTCGATAGTCAACATACGGGGCATATCCCGCTGGTTCTGGATTGCCGCCTTTACGAACTGAAACAAACTCGAATCGGCGTGAGACAACGCGTCGACCGCCATCAGTGTTAGTGCGGGCATCGGTTATTGAATGTTCCAGAAACATCAAGAGTTTTGGTTCAGTATTCAGATCGGCAGGATCCACGAGGACCGTGCCACGCTCTAGTAGTGAACGGTGTCTCTCAAGAACGAAATCAATTGTTGCATCAAGTACCGCGTGTCCTAGTGATAAAAGTTGTGCCGGTGGTTTGCCATCAACTTTGACGTTTCCTGGTGTGAAAGTTATTCGCTCGTAACGGTTGAGTAGAGGGGCGCCTTTTCCAATTGCTCTATCTCGAACTCGCATTTCTTGCGGTACGTGCGTGATTTCAAATCGCCCAGGTTCCCGTTCGCTGAGTCGTCCACCCAATCGACCAAATGCATCGATGAACCAGTATTGAACATATCCGGGTTGTAAGCGACGTGCTTCGGCTTCAATCATTTCGGCTCGAATTGAATCAAGGTTGAGAACACCTTGTCCCTCGTTTGCAAGAGCATCGTTACCAACGAGCTCTGCTAATCCCTCTCCAACTTTGGAGTCAACAATTTCTTGTAGACGAGCTTTTGTGGATGGTTCATTTCCATATCGAATAGCTTGAATTAGAAGATTACGAAGTTCACTCTCGGGCATCGCTTCTCCAAGGACATCAAAAACTTGCTCCTTGCCGAGCGCTTCTCTCATCTCATTAAGTTTGTCGAGAAGGCGACGGTAGACCGCGCCTTCGCGGGTCTCATCAGCAACCAAGTTCCACATATGACAGACTTCTTCTTGTCCAATACGGTGGATGCGTCCGAAACGTTGCTCCATACGCGCAGGATTCCAAGGAAGGTCATAATTGACTAATAGGTGAGCTCGTTGAAGGTTGATGCCTTCGCCAGCGGCATCTGTAGCCACAAGAATTCTGCATTCTGGATCTTGTGTAAATCGTTCCTGAATTGCTTTTCTTTCCTCGCGTCCAATGCCGCCATGAATAGCAACGACTGCTTCAGGTTGGCCGATGTACTGGCCAAGCTTGCGAACGAGGTAATGGAGAGTGTCCTTATGTTCGGTAAAGACAATCAACTTCCTTTGTGTTCCAGATGCGTCGCGCATTTCTGGCCGCTCTTGGAGCAAAGCGCTGAGTTCTTGCCACTTCTTGTCGGTATTTGATAGTCGAACTACCTCTGCTAGATCGCGAAGTCGACCGAGAATTTTGATTTCAGTCTCTAGTTCAGCAATCGTCTGGGCATCAGTTGCACCTTCAACTATTTCATCAACGAGTTGTTCTTGTTCTGTGGCATCTAGGTCGTCGAGGTCTTCATCAAGTTCAATGTCATATTTTTCAGCTAGGGCACTAAGGCTTTCTCGTTTGCGGTTAGTGGTTCGCATTTCGGAGAGTGAATCTTGGAGTCGTCTGTG
>Ga0315909_10003256_pt1 | contig 19956 bp, 17 predicted proteins | sample LakEriMetagenome_11_FD_203527 | JGI IMG/M metagenome (GOLD analysis project Ga0315909, IMG submission 203527) | Freshwater fungal communities from buoy surface, Lake Erie, Ohio, United States - Buoy 2 MA125 | ecosystem: Environmental > Aquatic > Freshwater > Lake | place: USA: Lake Erie, Ohio... | reverse complement strand
TTGCGATCGGAATCCATGACAGCGCGGACTGCGCTGCTGGGGCATTCAGCGGCGAGGAAACGCCGCGCCTGCTCGGCCAGCGCCTTTTGCTCAGCCGAAAAATCGAAATTCATCAGAGTCTCCCTTGTTCTTATTCAGGAATGCCCAATCGACAGCAGGTTCTCCACTGGCCGATAGAGCGCTTCCAGGTAGGCAACATCTTCAGGCTCGAGTGTAATCTCGGTGGCGGCGATCAACTGCTCGATCTGTTCGACCTTGGACGCCCCCACCACCGGAGCCACCACTCCAGGTTTGCTCAGCAGCCAGGCAAGCGAGATCTGCGCCGGGGTCTTGCCGTACTTGGCAGCGACTTCAATCACGCGGTCAGCAATCGGAAAAACGGCTTCGCCGCGGTACAGGCCCTCTGTGCGTGAACGGTCACGGCCTTTCGAGCGTGACGTCGATCCGGCATCGAATCCACCCTGGTACGCGCCCGCAAGAATGCCGCGCGCCAGGGGCGACCACGGCGTGAGCGCCACACCCGACTGGATGCAGTACGGATTCATTTCGCGCTCTTCTTCCCGATACACCAGGTTGTAGTGGTTCTGCATCGAGACAAATGGCGTCCAGCCGTTCATGCGTGCGGTCAACTGCAGTTCGGCAAACTGCCAGGCGAACATCGAGGAGCCGCCCAGATAGAGCACCTTTCCAGCCTTGACCAGATCATGCAGGGCCTGGAGCGTCTCCTCGATTGGCACCTCGGCGTTGCCGGGCACGCCATGAGGATGCCGATGGATCACCAGATGATCGATGTAGTCGACCCCCAGGCGCTGCAGGCTCGCGTTGACGCCTTCCATGATGTGCTTGCGCGATAGACCGCTCTGGTTGGCGCCTTTCCCCATGGCCATGGCGACCTTGGTGCCAAGCACATACTGGTCGCGCGGAAGCAGTTCTCGCAGCAGTTGTCCGACCACGCGTTCGGTGGCACCCAGGCCGTAAATGTCGGCCGTGTCGAAGTAAAAGAGCCCCTTGTCGATCGCCGCCTTGAAGATCGGCCGCGCCTGATCGGGTCCAAGCGTCCAGTCGCCCTGGTGTCCCCGCCCGGGTTCACCGAAGTTCATGGTGCCCAGGCACAGCCGGGAAACCTTCATGCCGCAGTGGCGGCCAAGCTGGACGGAAGAAAGCATGGGATGTCTCGCGGGCGTTCTTGTTGTGAGGGCAGGCGGGCTGCCAGAACAATCCTAGCAGCCCATTGGTGCCACGCCTAACGCTGACCGAAGGAGATCGTGCCGAATACATCCTTGAGTTCACGTGGTTGGGAGCGCCAGTATTGGTGTGGAACGCTTACGCTTGCGCCCAGCGCAGCGGCCGCGTGCCATGGCCAGCGCGGGTTCCACAGAAGCCCCCGGGCCAGAGCAACCAGATCGGCCGAGCCCGATGAAAGGACCGCTTCGGCCTGTGCCGGTTCCGTGATCAGGCCCACCGCCATGACCGGGATGCTGACCGCTTCGCGAATGCGCTGAGCAAAGGGCACCTGATAGCCTGGCCCCAGCACAATCTTTTGCTGTGGGGAAATCCCACCCGAGGACACATCGATCCAGTCACACCCACGTTGCGCAAGCTCGCGGGCAAAGACAATGGTCTGGTCGACATCCCAGCCGCCCTCCAGCCAGTCCGTAGCGGAGACTCTCACCCCCAGAGGCTTGTCCTGCGGCCAGACAGCCCGCATCGCTTCAAAGACCTCAAGCGGAAAGCGCATCCGGTTTTCCAGGCTGCCACCCCAGCGGTCGGTGCGCTGGTTGGCCACTGGCGAGAGAAATTCGTGCAGGAGATAACCGTGCGCGGCATGCAATTCAATCGCGTCCAGGCCCAGGAGCGCGGCGCGCCGTGTGGTGTCGGCAAAGCGCAATCGCAGAGCCGTAAGACCTGCCTCATCCAGCGCCCTGGGCGGCACTTCGCCTGGCAGATGCGGTACGGCCGACGGTGCCACAGGTTGCCAGCCGCCCGCCTGGGGTGCGATCAGTTGTCCACCGTCCCAGGGACGTCCGCTCGAGCCTTTGCGCCCGGCATGGCCGATCTGCAAGGCGATCGGCATCGATGCCATCGTCCTCACCGACTTCAGGACTGCGCCCAGCGCCGTCTGGGTCGTGTCATCCCATAAGCCCAGACAGCCCGGTGTGATGCGTCCCTCTGGTTCGACCGCGGTCGCCTCGATCATCAGCAGGCCGGCACCCGACATGGCCAGCTGGCCCAGATGGGCCAGGTGCCAGTCGGTGGCGCGGCCATCGTCGGCCGAGTACTGGCACATGGGCGAGATCACAATCCGGTTAGGCATGCGCACGCCGCGCAGCGCGAATGGACTGAACAGGTGTGATCCACTCGAAATGGGGGAGCTGGACGATGGAACGGCGGACGGGGCGGCTGGCGACATAAATATGACCTTGGAAGGGTTCAACGCAAAGGCGTTCCGGGGAACTCGGAGCAGGACAGGGACTTGAAAACCGAAGGACTTATCCACAGTTGGGTTGGGAGCCCGATTGTAGGCAGGCCGGCGATCCCCAGGGGTCGCGCCGCATCCCAACCAAACACCTTCAGGTCAAACCATGCGACTCGATAAACTTACCACCCAGTTTCAGCAGGCCCTGTCTGACGCGCAAAGTCAGGCGCTGGCCAATGACCACCAGTACATCGATCCGCTGCATCTGCTGGCCGCGGTCATCACGCAGCCCGATGGGTCGGGCAAAGCCCTGCTTGAGCGTTCGGGGGTCCGCGTGCCTGGGCTCAAGGCGGCAGTCGATGCGGCCATCAAGAGAATTCCTCAGGTGTCGGGCACGGGCGGGGATCTGCAAGTGGGCCGTGAAACCGTGGCCCTGCTGAACCTCGCGGAAAAAGAGGCCAACCGGCGAGGCGATCAGTACATCGCTACCGAGATGTTCCTGCTGGCGCTGGCCGAGGACAAGGGCGAGGCGGGTCGGCTGGCCCGCGACGCCGGACTGGATCGCAAGGCGCTGGAGTCAGCTGTGGATGCGGTGCGCGGCGGGCAGTCGGTGGGCAGCGCTGACGCCGAGGGCCAGCGTGAGGCGCTCAAGAAGTACACCATCGATCTGACCGAACGTGCCCGTGCCGGCAAGCTTGACCCGGTGATCGGTCGCGACGACGAAATCCGTCGCACGATCCAGATTCTGCAGCGCCGTACCAAGAACAATCCGGTGCTGATCGGCGAGCCTGGTGTCGGCAAGACAGCCATCGTCGAGGGCTTGGCGCAGCGCATCGTCAACGGCGAGGTGCCCGATACTCTCAAGGACAAGCGCGTGCTGTCGCTCGACATGGCAGCCTTGCTGGCTGGCGCGAAATTCCGTGGCGAATTCGAAGAGCGACTCAAGGCAGTCCTCAAGGACATTGCTGCGGATGAAGGCCGCACCATCGTCTTCATTGACGAGATTCACACCATGGTGGGCGCGGGCAAGGCTGAAGGGGCCATGGACGCCGGCAACATGCTGAAGCCCGCGCTTGCGCGTGGGGAGCTGCACTGCGTGGGCGCCACCACCCTGGACGAATATCGCAAGTACCTCGAAAAAGACGCGGCACTCGAGCGACGCTTTCAGAAGGTGCTCGTGGGAGAACCCAGCGTGGAAGCCACGATTGCCATCCTGCGCGGCTTGCAAGAGCGCTACGAATTGCACCACGGCATCGAGATCACCGACCCGGCAATCGTGGCCGCAGCCGAGCTCTCGAACCGGTACATCACCGATCGCTTCCTGCCTGACAAGGCGATTGATCTCATCGATGAGGCGGCTGCCCGCATCAAGATGGAAATCGATTCAAAGCCTGAGGTCATGGACAAGCTCGACCGTCGCATGATCCAGCTCAAGATCGAGCGCGAGGCGGTGAAGAAGGAAACCGACGAAGCCTCTCGTAAGCGTCTCGAACTCATCGAGCAGGAAATTTCGCGCCTCGAGCTTGAATACGCCGATTTCGACGAAATTCTGAAAGCCGAGAAAGCGGCTGTCCAGGGCAGTGCCGCCATCAAGGCCGAGATCGACAAACTGCGTGCCCAAATGACTGACCTGCAGCGCAAGGGCCAGTTCGACAAGGTGGCCGAGATCCAATACGGGCGGCTCCCCGAACTGGAAGGGCGGCTGGCCAAGGCGCATGCGGCCGAGCAGGGGGCCACCGGAACGCCCGGAGAAACGACCCGCCCGCGACTGTTGCGCACGCACGTAGGCGCCGAGGAAATCGCGGAAGTGGTGTCGCGTGCCACGGGTATTCCGGTGTCCAAGATGATGCAAGGCGAGCGCGAAAAGCTCCTGGCCATGGAAGACAAACTCCACGAACGCGTCGTGGGTCAGGACGAAGCGGTCAGGCTTGTGGCCGATGCCATTCGACGCTCACGCGCTGGACTGGCCGATCCGAACCGCCCGTATGGATCGTTCCTGTTCCTGGGGCCGACCGGGGTGGGCAAGACCGAATTGTGCAAGGCGCTTGCGATGTTCCTCTTCGACTCCGAGGAGCACATGATCCGCATCGATATGTCCGAGTTCATGGAAAAGCACTCGGTGGCCCGGCTGATTGGCGCGCCTCCAGGGTATGTGGGCTATGACGAAGGCGGCTATCTCACCGAGGCCGTGCGGCGCAATCCTTACAGCGTGATCCTGTTCGACGAGGTGGAAAAAGCGCACCCGGATGTGTTCAACGTACTCTTGCAGGTGCTCGACGATGGCCGCATGACCGATGGCCAGGGGCGTACGGTCGACTTCAAGAACACAGTCATCGTCATGACCTCGAATCTGGGCTCGCATGAGATCCAGCGCATGTCGGCCGACAAGGCGCATCCCGACCTGATCAAGGAAGCGGTAATGGGCGAGGTCAAGCAGCATTTCCGGCCTGAGTTCATCAACCGCATCGATGAGATCGTGGTGTTCCATGCACTGGGCGCAGACCATATCCGCTCGATCGCCCGGATCCAGTTGCGTCGTCTGGAAGGGCGTCTGGCTGAACGCGAACTGTTGCTCACCGTGACGGAGCGTGCGCTCGATGAGATCGCGAAAGTTGGTTTCGATCCGGTGTTCGGGGCCAGACCACTGAAGCGCGCGATTCAGCAGCACATCGAAAATCCGGTGGCACGGGCGATCCTGGAAGGCAAGTTTGCGCCCAAGGATGTCGTGCCGGTGGACTTCGACACTGGGCAGTTTGTCTTTCAGCGAACGGTGCATTGAGGCATAGATAAGTCGGCGCGGGCGTGTGGCACAATCCGCCGCCCCGCCTGACCGAATGCCGTGATGAGTGCTGACCTCAACCCAAGTGGTACCCGCTCGCAACCTGAACTGTCTACCGACAACATGAGTACGTTCGGCACCATCGATCGGAGCCGATTGGATGCCTCGGCCGAGCGCCGGGTCCGCGCTCAACTGGCCACTGAGCTCGCCGTACCTGTCCGCCAGATTGAAGCAGCTGTGGATCTCATGGATGGTGGTGCCACCGTTCCGTTCATCGCAAGGTACCGCAAGGAAGTCACAGAGGGGCTGGACGACACGCAACTGCGACTGATCGAGGAGCGTCTGGCGTATTTGCGCGAGCTGGAGGCACGGCGCGGTGCCATCCTGTCGAGTATTAGCGAGCAGGGCAAGCTCACTCCTGAGCTTGAAAGCGCGGTCGTGCTGGCGAGCACCAAGCAGGCACTCGAAGATTTGTATCTCCCGTTCAAACCCCGCAGGCGCAGTCGCGCGCAGGCTGCACGAGAGGCAGGTCTGCAACCGCTCGCCGACACCCTGCTCGCCGATCGTTCACTGGATCCGAAACTCGCTGCTGCGCCCTATGTCAACGCCGAACAGGGCGTTGCAGACGTGAAGGCGGCTCTTGATGGTGCGCGCGACATTCTGGCCGAGCGCTTCGCTGAACAGCCCGAGGTGCTCGCAGCATTTCGCGCCTTCCTCTGGGAGGAGGGCCAGCTCACCGCGAAGCGCGCAGAAGGGTCTGCGCCCGATGCCGAAAAATTTCGCGACTACTTCGACCACGCCGAGCCGCTGCGTGCTGTGCCCGCGCATCGGGCACTTGCCTTGTTTCGAGGCCGTCAGCTTGGCGTGCTGATGCTCACACTTGGGCTGGGACCCGAGCGTGAGGCGCAGCTGCCTCACCCTTGTGTCCTGCGACTTGCTGGTCTGGTGGGTTTGGCCTCCGTATTGTCGGGCGCAACCGCGCAGCCGGCCGACCCCTGGCTCGCGGACGTCCTGCGCTGGTGCTGGCGGGTGCGTCTGCACATGCACTTCGAAAGCGAGCTCTTCGGGCGTCTGCGCGATGAGGCACATGCCGAGTCGATCCGGGTGTTTGCTGCAAACCTGAAGGATCTCCTATTGGGAGCGCCTGCTGGGCCACGTGCGGTTATTGGCCTGGATCCGGGCTTGCGTACCGGTGTGAAGCTCGCAGTGGTGGATGCAACCGGAAAGTTACTCGACACTGCCACGATCTTTCCGCATGAGCCGCGCCGAGATTGGGACGGCTCAATAGATGCGCTGGCCAAACTCGCCGCCCGCCATCAGGTCGCGTTGCTTGCGATTGGAAACGGAACAGCCTCACGTGAAACCGATAAGTTGGCGACAGATCTGATTCGTCGCCACCCCGAACTTGCCTTGCGTAAGGTTGTGGTTTCAGAGGCTGGCGCGTCGGTCTACTCCGCATCTGCCTTGGCAGCCCGGGAGTTTCCGGATGTTGATGTCAGTCTGCGCGGCGCGGTGTCCATTGCACGGCGCTTGCAGGATCCTTTGGCAGAATTGGTCAAGATCGATCCGAAGTCCATTGGAGTGGGCCAGTATCAGCACGACGTCGACCAACGTGCGCTTGCACGCAGCCTGGATGCGGTTGTTGAAGATTGCGTGAATGCGGTGGGGGTGGACCTGAACACCGCATCGGTGCCGCTGTTAGCGAGAGTCTCCGGCCTGACGATGGCCGTGGCCGAGCGCATCGTGGCTCACCGTGATGCGCGTGGCCGATTCGCCAATCGGCAGGCCTTGCGTGAAGTGCCGCGATTGGGTGACAAGACCTTCGAGCAGGCGGCTGGCTTCTTGAGGATTCGTGATGGCGACAATCCCCTGGACGCATCGTCCGTTCACCCGGAGGCTTATGAGGTCGTCCAGCGTATCCTCGCCCGGCTCAAGCAGCCTGCAGGGGAAGTGATCGGCAAAAAAGGCGTTCTGCAGGGTCTTGCACCAGAAGCGTTTACAGACGAAACCTTCGGGCTACCCACGGTGCAGGATATTTTTGCCGAGCTGGAAAAACCTGGTCGAGACCCGCGAGGCGAGTTCGTGACAGCGTCCTTCCGGGAAGGGGTTGAGAAAGTCAGCGATCTGACTCCTGGGATGATGCTTGAAGGTGTGGTCACCAACGTTGCGAATTTCGGCGCCTTTGTCGATATCGGCGTGCACCAGGATGGCCTGGTGCACGTATCGGCGCTATCCGACAAGTTCGTGCGTGACCCGCGCGAGGTCGTGCGTGCGGGACAATTGGTGAAGGTCAAAGTGATGGAGATCGATCTGCCACGCCAGCGCATCGCGTTGTCCATGCGATTGTCCGATGAGCCCGGGGCACGCCACCCATCTCAGGCCCGGCCTGGGAATGCGCCCCGCAATGGACCAGGGCGACAGGGCAACACGGGCGGCGGCGAGCCTGCAGCCCGGCGCCCGCAGCCAGCCGGAGCAGTCAAATCAGATGGGCAGACCGCGATGCAGGCTGCGTTTGCTGCGCTCAAGAAGCGCTGATACCCGTACGGGCTAGAGCACTGGTTGAGGCCGCATCTCATGGGGTGCGGTGATTGGCAATCCCGTGCACCACCTGGCCGGTGGGTGCCGCCGTGGCCGCCGACTCGCAGTGACGCGTCTGGTCATCGAAGAAGAAATCCGGCTCGAAGGCCCGCAGGAAGGGCGTTTTGTCCAGCCCACCCAGGAACATCGCTTCGTCTACTTCCACATCCCAGGCCATGAGCGTGCGGACGGCACGCTCGTGCGCTGGCGCTGATCGGGCGGTAACCAGTGCCGTCCGGATCCCCATTTCGTGCGCTCCATCGCGTCTTAGCGCATTGAGCGCCTGCAACAGCGACTTGAAGGGACCTGGCATCAGCGGTGTATCGGCCTTGGAGGACTCGTGATCCTGAAAGGCATCCAGCCCCTCATGCTGGAAGACCCGCTCCGCCTCGTCTGAGAACAGCACGGCGTCTCCGTCAAAAGCGATCCGCATTTCGCCCGGATGCGACTGCGCCGCATGTACAGAGTCTGGATAGACCAGTGCTGCAGGAAACCCCGCCTCGAGTGCACTGCGCACGTCTTCCTCATTGGCTGACAGAAAAAGGTTGGCACCCAGAGCCTTGAGGTAGCTGTAAGGGGTCCGACCACGCGTGAAGACGCCGCGCTCGATGTGCAGACCGTGGTGACGGATGGACCTGAAGACGCGAAGGCCGCTTGCCGGGTCGTTGCGCGACAGAATGACGACCTCCACACGATGAGCGCCGCCCTGGTTGAAGGCCAGGAGCTTGCGCACCAGGGGCAGGGCGCACCCCTGCTCGGCAGAGACCTCCAGTCGCTGCATTTGCAGCGCCATGTAGGCACGGTCGTCGCCTAACTCGAAGAGGCGATTTTCCTCTTCGAAATCAAAAAGCGCGCGCGATGAAATAGCGACGACCAGCTTGTCCTGCAGCGAGATCGACATGTCTGAGCGGCCTCCGAGACCCGGGCAAAGCGGGCAATGTGCTCACGCCGTGTAGCCCATGGCCAAGCGAGGATGGATTCTATCCGGCTTCGCCTGGCCGCAAGCGTTGCCTGCGCGCTGTCCGAAGCGCCCCGAAGTATGTTTTACTTGCGCCCTTTCGAGCGGCGCCGACCTGTGCCGCAGCGTCTGTGCGGAGTGTGCCCCACCATGAAATTCCGATTCCCTGTCGTCATTATCGACGAAGACTGGAAGTCCGATTCGGCCAGCGGCTTAGGTATCCGGGCGCTGGCCAAGGCGATCGAAGAGCAGGGCATGGAAGTCGTAGGTGGCTTCACCTATGTGGATGTCACGATGGTGGCAAACCAGGCTGCACGTGCCTCGGCGTTCATCGTGTCCATCGATGACGAGGAAATCAACGAGGAAGGCCCCGAGAGCAAGGCGATTGTTGAGCTGCGCCGCTTCATTCGGGAGACGCGCAACCGTAACGCCGACATTCCGATCTTTCTCTTCGGAGAGACCCGCACCTCCCAGCACATTCCCAATGAAATCCTGAAGGAGTTGCACGGATTCATTCACATGTTCGAGGACACGCCCGAGTTCGTGTCCCGTTACATCATCCGTGAAGCAAACAAATACATGAGTTCGCTGGCGCCTCCCTTTTTCAAGGCGCTGGTGCATTACGCCAACGATGGATCGTACTCATGGCACTGCCCGGGTCATTCAGGCGGCGTAGCGTTTCTGAAAAGCCCGGTCGGTCAGATGTTCCATCAGTTTTTCGGCGAAAACATGCTGCGCGCCGATGTGTGTAATGCGGTGGAGGAATTGGGGCAGCTGCTTGATCACACCGGCCCGGTTGCAGCCAGCGAACGCAACGCGGCCCGCATTTTCAGCTCGGACCACCTGTTCTTCGTGACCAATGGGACGTCGACTGCGAACAAGATCGTCTGGCATGCCACAGTGGCGACCGATGACATCGTGCTGGTCGACCGCAACTGCCACAAGAGCGTGCTGCACGCGATCATGATGACCGGCACCGTGCCGATCTTTTTGCAACCCACTCGCAACCATCTGGGGATCATTGGTCCGATCCCGCAGGAAGAGTTCAGCATCGAAAGCATTCGCCGCAAGATCGAAGCGAATCCGCTGGTCAAAGACAAGTCTGCCCGTCCGCAGGTGATGACCATCACCCAATCCACCTACGACGGCATCCTCTATAACGTCGAGACGATCAAGTCATCGCTCGGCGAGTACATCGAGAACCTGCACTTCGACGAAGCGTGGCTGCCGCATGCCACCTTCCATCCGTTCTATCACGAGATGCATGCCATTGGAGAGAACCGGCCGCGGCTCAAGTCCACGATGGTGTACTCGACCCAGTCGACCCACAAGCTGCTGGCTGGCCTCTCACAGGCCTCGCAGATCCTGGTTCAGGATGCCTCCGACAGGCCGCTCGATCGCTACCGCTTCAACGAGTCGTACCTGATGCACACCTCCACGTCGCCGCAGTACGCGATCATCGCCTCGTGCGATGTGGCGGCGGCAATGATGGAGCAGCCAGGTGGCCGTGCACTGGTCGAGGAGTCAATCTCCGAGGCGCTTGATTTTCGTCGCGCCATGAAGAAGGTCGACGATGAGTTCGGCGAGTCCTGGTGGTTCCGTGTCTGGGGTCCCAAAGCGTTCGACCATGTCGGAGCGGGTCAGCGCGACGAGTGGATTCTCAAACCCAATGAAGGTTGGCATGGCTTTGAGCGCGTCGCGTCAGGCTTCAATATGCTTGACCCGATCAAGGCCACATTGATCACCCCCGGTCTGGGGATGGACGGGCAATTTTCGCCCTGGGGTATTCCCGCATCGCTTGTTACAAAGTATCTGGCGGAGCATGGGGTGGTGGTCGAGAAGACCGGGCTCTATTCGTTCTTCGTGATGTTCACCATCGGTATCACCAAGGGGCGCTGGAATACGCTGGTCACTGAGCTTCAGCAGTTCAAGATGGACTACGACGGTAATCAGCCTCTCTGGAGAGTCATGCCCGAGTTCGTGGCCAAGTTTCCCCAGTACGAGCGCGTGGGTTTACGTGACCTGTCTCAGCGCATTCACGAGGAATACCGCAAGCACGATGTGGCGCGGGTGACGACCGAGATGTACCTCTCCAATATGGAGCCGGCGATGAAGCCCTCCGACGCCTATGAGTGCCTGGCGCACCGACGCGTGGATCGGGTCGAAATCGATGCGCTCGAAGGTCGGATCACGACGATGCTGGTCACACCCTATCCGCCAGGAATTCCTCTGCTGATCCCCGGCGAACGATTCAATCGCACGATCGTGGAGTATCTGCAGTTCGTGCGCACGTTCAATGACCAGTTTCCTGGGTTCTCAACCGATGTGCATGGCCTGGTCTCGGAAGTGCGGGACGGGGTCACGCATTATTTCGTTGATTGCGTCAGACACTGAGGCCAAGTCGCCCGCTGCCCAGTGAGAGTCAAGCGCGGGAGGGCGGTGTGAACACCAGTCGCGTGCCGGTGATTCGATCGTAGGCGGTGCAACGCTGCCGGTCGAATACAGCCCATAGCCAGGACACCGGCAGCAAAGCAAGAGCCCACAGTCCTGCCCGTTGAGCGATCAGGACAGGCACGACGAGAAAGGCCAGCGCCAGGGTGTATCGACAGGCTGCACGCACTGCCGAGAGCGGCATGCCCGATACGTCAACCAGTCTCAGATCGATGGTCTTCATGGGCAGGGTGCGCCTCCCCGCGCTCCAGAACCAGGTGAAGTAGGCCCCACAGACAAGGGCGAGATAGGCCTGGAAAACATGCCTCATCACTCCGGCTTCGCCGCGGTACTGGGTGATGGCTGAGAAGGCATAGCCAAAAAACACGGTCACCGCGAAAAGCACGACCCCCTCATAGCCGGCGCTCATGAATCTGCGCCACAAGCCGGCCTGCTGCAGGGGGGCTTCAGTGTGTGTGGGGCTCAAAAGTCTGCCGCAAAGAAGGATCGCAGGCGCTGCGATTGCGCCTGAGCTCGATGGTCAGCGCCGTTTGGCAGGTGTGCCCACAGTTTGGCTGACGCCTTGTGCAGGAACGGCTTGCCCGTCCGGTTCGGATGCAATCACGGTTTTCGGTGCACGCCGGGGTAACGGTTGGGAGGCTTCCTTTGCCAGCCCGGTGGGGGCCCCCGCGTGGCGGGCTGCAGTGTTGCTCGTGCTGCCGGCAGTGCCGAGCACGGCACGCTGCTCGGGCGTCATCGCCTGGTAGCGCTCCCAGTCAGCCTGCAGATTGGCGCTACCTGTTTGCTGCGCCATTCGGAAGTTTGCACGGGCCAGCTTGCGTTCCTCAGGGCTCAAGCCTGCCCATTCGGAAATGCGGCGCTGGACGCGGGCCTGATCCTGCTCGCTCATCTGGGGAAAACGACTGGCCAGGTCAGCCCATGCGCGCTTTTCATTCAAAGGCAATTGCTGCCATTGAGACTCGAAAGACGCGAGGACCTGCCGTTGCGAACTGCTCAGGTCTGACCATCCCGGCTTGAACGCAAGGGTGGGCAGGCTGGGTCGGGCGGGCTCCAGGCGGATGGGGTCACGTTTGGCCGGTGCCAGCGATGCGCCCGCTGCGGCTTGACCGGTTGCGCCCTCTTGTGGCGCCGATTCCGCTGTGCTTTGTTCCGAGACTGTTGCGCCGCCTTCCGTAGGCACTGGCGCAGTCGCCTCGGCAGTCGGGGATCCGTCTCCGGACGCGGCAGCCCACCCTGCCTGACCCGACAGCGCGATCAGACAGATGAGTGCCCGGAACAGTCCGGATAGACGAGCGGAAGCTGCCAGGGTCACTGCCGAGTGTTTCTCAGAAAGACGCCGAAACCTTTGTCGGCCAGCGCGGAAACAGGAATGTCGTCTTCACCCAATACCAGCGCCGCGTCGATGTCGGCAGTGTCCGCGGCATCCTCAAGATCAGACCACATCGCAATGCCATAAAACCCGGTAGCCAGAATCAACAATGGCAGTAAAACCGACAGGACACGCATTCGCACCGACGGGCGACCCGACGAACCATGCAGCGCGACGGCCCCCAGCCGACCGGACAGGAGTGGCTCGGCAGCTTCAAGTTCAGGGGCCCGGGCGAGTGCAGCCTGCCGGGCTCGCTCAAGGCGTTGCGTGACCCGGTAGGGCAGGCGGTCCGAACTTTCGTCGAGCGCCTGGCGAATCAGATAGGCAAACCGTTGTTCGTTCATAGAGAAATGCCCTTGGCTTTCAGTGCAGCTGCCAGGGTATGCACCGCCCTGGAGCAATGAGTCTTGACGCTGCCCTCGGAACAGCCCATGGCGGTCGCGGTTTCAGCGACATCCAGATCCTGCCAGTAACGCATGACGAAGGCCTCGCGTTGACGGCCCGGCAACTTCTGTACCTCGGCGTCGATGATTCGCAGAATCTGATCGCGTTCGACGATCTGGGCCGCGCTCTCGCCTTGCCGCGTATCGCCTTCAATTTCGAGGGACTCAAGGGGGTCGCGATCGCTGCCGTCTGAGTCGTCGGGCTGCAGCGCCGACAGGAGCGTCGTCCACAGGTTACGCACTTTCTGGCGGCGGAAGTGGTCATGGATCACATTCTGCAGGATGCGCTGAAACAGCATCGGCAGCTCGGCCGCCGGCTTGTCCGCGTATTTCTCGGCAAGTTTGAACATCGCCTCTTGAACGATGTCCAGTGACGTGTCGTCGTCTCGCGTCGCGTAGGCCGCCTGCTTGAAGGCCCGGCGCTCGACTGACTGAAGAAAATCCGAAAGTTCCTGGCGTGAGGCCATCCAGCCGCTCGAGGGCGAGTCAACGGCACGATGCTAGCAGAACCAACCTTGACCCGTTTGGTGCACTGCATTAAGCTTATCGGTTCCCTGAAACACGGCCCGCTCATTCTCACGAACAGCGGGTTGTGCCACCGGTATCACGGCAGGGGTGTCCTCATGCGGCGGTCACATCCGACAGCCACCTCCGGGCTCATATGCTGAAGCAACCTCCACAAGAGGGTGTGACGGCGTCTTATCAATCTCGCAGGCCCCGTTTCAAGGTCTGCGTCGTTGCGGTCTACGAACCGCATTGGCGCCGGCGGACGGGCAACCTGGACCTTGAATGGGACTCACATGGAACTTACAGGCGCAGAAATCGTTGTGCGCTGTCTGCAGGAAGAGGGCGTTGAGCACGTCTTCGGGTACCCCGGCGGTGCCGTCCTGTACATCTACGACGCGCTGTATCAGCAGGAAAACGTCCAGCATATTCTGGTGCGACACGAGCAGGCGGCCGTGCACGCAGCCGATGCGTATTCCCGTTCTTCCCAAAAAGTCGGGGTGTGTCTGGTCACCAGTGGCCCCGGAGTGACCAACGCAGTAACCGGCATTGCGACCGCCTATATGGACTCCATTCCCATGGTGGTGCTCAGCGGCCAGGTGCCAACGCACGCGATCGGCGAAGATGCATTCCAGGAGTGCGACACGGTCGGAATCACCCGCCCCTGCGTCAAGCACAACTTCCTGGTCAAAGACGTCAAAGACCTGGCCACCACCATGCGCAAGGCGTTCGTCATTGCATCGACCGGGCGCCCAGGTCCCGTACTGGTCGATATTCCCAAGGACATCACCCGAGACAAGTGCCGCTTCGAATACCCGAAGTCGGTGCCGATGCGCTCGTACAACCCCGTGGTGAAGGGGCATCAAGGCCAGATCCGCAAGGCGGTCCAGCTGCTGATGCAAGCCGAGCGCCCCATGATCTACACGGGCGGCGGCATCATCCTGGCCGATGCGGCGCCTGAGTTGAATGCCCTGGTCGACCTCCTCGGATTTCCCTGCACCAACACCCTGATGGGCTTGGGCGGTTATCGCGCGAGCAGCAAGCACTTCGTTGGCATGCCTGGCATGCACGGCACCTACGAAGCAAACCTGGCCATGCAGCATTGCGATGTCCTGCTGGCGGTTGGCGCACGCTTTGACGATCGTGTGATCGGCAACCCGAAGCATTTTGCGCAGAACCCCCGCAAGATCATCCATGTCGATATCGATCCGTCGTCCATCTCCAAACGGGTGAAAGTCGACGTGCCGATCGTGGGCGACGTCCGAGAGTGCCTGCTTGAGCTCACCGCCCAGTTGCGTGAGGCCATGGCGGCTGGAGGCAAATTGCACAAAGCCGTGCCGGCCTGGTGGAAGCAGATCGACGGCTGGCGTGAAAAAGACTGCCTGAAATACGACCGTGCGGCCACTGAAGTGATCAAGCCGCAGTTTGTGATCGAAAAGCTCTGGGAAATCACCGGCGGCGATGCATTCATCACCTCCGACGTCGGCCAGCACCAGATGTGGGCCGCGCAGTTCTATCGTTTCGACAAGCCTCGGCGCTGGATCAACAGTGGTGGTCTGGGCACGATGGGCGTGGGCTTGCCCTATGCCATGGGGGTGGCCATGGCGCACCCGGGCGCTCAGGTGGCCTGTGTCACCGGGGAAGGGTCGATCCAGATGTGCATTCAGGAAATGTCCACCTGTAAGCAATACGACCTGCCGGTCAAGGTGGTGAGCCTGAACAACCGATATCTGGGCATGGTGAGGCAATGGCAGGAGATCGAGTACGGCAGTCGCTACTCGCATTCGTACATGGATGCGCTGCCTGATTTCGTTCGCCTGGCCGAAGCCTATGGGCACGTGGGCATTCGGGTGGAGCGCCCTGCTGATGTGGAGCCGGCCCTGCGTGATGCCTTCGGAAAATACAAGGACCGGTTCGTCTTCCTGGACATCATCACCGACCAGACCGAGAACGTCTGGCCGATGGTCCAGGGCGGCAAAGGCCTGACCGAGATGCTCCTCGGTTCCGAAGACCTGTAGGAGCCGCGATGAGACACATCATTTCCGTTTTGCTTGAGAACGAGCCCGGCGCCCTGTCCAGAGTGGTGGGATTGTTCTCGGCTCGCGGCTACAACATCGAGACCTTGACGGTCGCGCCCACCGAGGATCGTTCGCTGTCGCGAATGACCATCGTCACCAGCGGTTCTGATGATGTGATCGAACAGATCACCAAGCATCTGAATCGGCTGATCGATGTGGTCAAGGTGGTCGACCTGATCGAGACGCCCTACATCGAGCGTGAGCTGATGCTCATCAAGGTACGGGCAGTCGGTAAAGAACGCGAAGAAATGAAGCGCATGGCCGACATCTTCCGTGGGCGCGTCATCGACGTCACCGACAAGAGCTACACGATCGAGCTGACCGGCGACGGCGTCAAACTCGATGCCTTCATCGACGCGCTGGACAGCGCAGCCATCATGGAAACCGTCCGCACGGGTGCTTCGGGCATCGCCCGCGGCGAGCGCACGCTCAAGGCCTGATTCATCGAACTTCCTCACGAAAGAGAGACCTCATGAAAGTGTTCTACGACAAGGACTGCGACCTCAAGCTCATCAAAGGCAAGAAAGTGGCCATCATTGGCTACGGTTCGCAGGGTCATGCTCATGCCCTCAACCTGAACGACTCGGGTGTGAAAGTGGTGGTGGGCGTTCGCAAGGGCGGACCGTCCTGGGACAAGGTCAAGCTCGCCGGTCTGAAGGCTGAGACCATCGCCAATGCGGTCAAGGGCGCTGACTTCGTCATGATGCTTATGCCCGATGAGCACATTGCCGCGACGTACCGCGAAGAAGTGGAGCCCAACATCAAGAAGGGCGCCACGCTGGCCTTTGCTCACGGCTTCAACGTGCATTACGGTCAGGTCATGCCGCGTGCCGATCTCGACGTGGTCATGATCGCCCCGAAAGCACCGGGCCACACGGTGCGCTCCACCTATGCGCAGGGCGGTGGCGTACCGATGCTGATCGCGCTGCACCAGGATCGCAGCGCCCGCGCCCGTGACCATGCACTGTCCTATGCCTGTGCCATTGGTGGCGGGCGTGCCGGCATCATCGAGACCAATTTCCGCGAAGAAACCGAGACCGATCTCTTCGGCGAGCAGACCGTGCTGTGTGGCGGTACCGTCGAGCTGATCAAAGCAGGTTTCGAGACGCTGGTCGAAGCCGGCTACGCGCCCGAAATGGCTTACTTCGAGTGCCTGCACGAACTCAAGCTGATCGTTGACCTGATTTATGAAGGCGGCATCGCCAACATGAATTACTCGATCTCCAACAACGCCGAGTTTGGCGAATACGAGACGGGCCCCAAGATGATCACGCCTGAAACCAAGGCAGCGATGAAGCAGGTCCTGGCTGACATTCAGTCTGGCGACTATGCCAAGCGCTTCATCCTGGAAAACCGGGCCGGCGCTCCCACGCTGCTGTCGCGCCGCAGGTTGACCGCGGAGCATCCGATTGAGCAGGTCGGCGAGAAATTGCGTGCGATGATGCCCTGGATCAAGGCCAACAAGCTGGTCGATCGCTCGCGTAACTGACAGTCCTTGCCCGACTGCGACTGCGGCGTCTACAGGCGTCGCGTCGCAGCGCAGTAGTCAGCATGCTCGCGCGCGTTACGGGGGAAAGATGGTCGATAAGCCCAGGCACAGCCGACGGAAGCCGTTAAGGGTTCCACGTGTTGCGCGCGTCGCTCGGGACTACCCCGAGTCTGACGCCCCCGTCGTTTCCGCACCGGTCCCGTCTGGTCGCCCTCGTTCGCGCGGCATTTATCTGCTGCCCAACGCCTTTACGACCGGCAATCTCTTTGCAGGGTTTTTCGCGATCGTCCAGGCGATGAACAACCGGTTCGAGATCGCTGCCGTTGCGATTTTTATCGCCATGGTGCTGGATGGTCTGGATGGGAGGGTCGCTCGTCTGACTGGGACGCAAAGCGCTTTCGGAGAGCAATACGACTCCATGTCCGACATGGTCTCATTTGGACTGGCGCCCGCCTTGGTGGTCTACGAATGGTCCTTGCGGGGGATGGGCAAGCTAGGCTGGCTTGCAGCCTTTGTTTATGTCGCGGGCGCGGCGCTGCGTCTGGCCCGTTTCAACACCAACATCGGCGTGGTCGACAAGCGCTTCTTTCAGGGGCTGCCGAGCCCGGCGGCTGCGGCGCTTGTGACCGGGCTGGTCTGGATCGCCACCGATCTCAGGGAAACCCGCTGGATTGATGCCACGGGGGGTGACTTGCGCTGGCTCGCCTGGGCCATCACGGTCTATGCCGGGGTCACGATGGTGTCGAGCGCACCGTTCTACAGTTTCAAGGACATCAATCTCAAGCGCAGTGTGCCGTACATGGTCCTGCCGCTGCTGGTGCTGGGCTTTGTTCTGGTGTCCTCGGATCCACCGACAGTCCTCTTTTCCCTGTTCATGCTTTACGCACTGTCAGGCTATGTGGTCTGGGTCTGGCGTCGACTGAACTTGCGCCGCCAGGCTGCATCAAATTGACCGTAGGCAGTGTCGCCCTTTAACATAGCGGGTTGTCTTCATTGAAATTCCGCTCATGACGTCACCCCGAAAGAGCGCCGCACCCGGGCGCAAGCCGCTGGTCATCGGCAATTGGAAGATGCATGGCGATGTGGCGTTCATAGAATCCCTGCTCGCCAGCGTGCGTAAAGGATGGCGGCTGCGGGCGCAGGTACAGGCCGTCGACGTAGGCGTCTGTCCGCCTTACCCCTACATCGGACTGGTCGCAGCCAGACTGGCCGGGAGTCCTCTCACCTGGGGTGCGCAGAACATTTCGGATCATGAGCGTGGCGCCTACACCGGCGAGGTCGCGGGCAGCATGCTGGCGGACCTGGCGTGTACATGGTCGCTGATCGGGCATTCCGAGCGACGCGCGTTATTCGGAGAGACCGATGTGCAGGTCGCCGCAAAGGTCGATCAGGCACTGGCCAGTGGCGTAACACCTGTGATCTGTGTAGGCGAGACGCTCCAGGAACGTGAGGCGGGCCAAACCGAGGCCGTCTTAGGCAGGCAGATCGATGCCGTGTGCGCACGCCTTCAACATGCAGCGGACCGCTATGTGTTGGCCTATGAGCCTGTCTGGGCGATTGGTACAGGCGTGACTGCCACGCCGGAGCAAGCTCAGGCGGCTCATCGTTTCCTGCGCAATCGCCTGCTGGCGGGGGGCGTTTTTTCGGCGTCAGCTGCGCGCATTTTGTATGGTGGTTCAGTCAAGCCTGGCAATGCGGCCGAGCTTTTTTCCCAGCCCGATGTCGATGGTGGCCTGATCGGCGGCGCATCGCTCGTGGCGGACGATTTTTTGGCGATCTGCCGCGCAGCGGCCAGCGTCGCCTGAGGTTTTTGGAGAGTTCCGGATGTCCATTCTTTCGACGATCGCCGTGGTGATCCAGGTATTAAGTGCCATCGGCGTCATCGTTCTGGTGCTGCTGCAGCATGGCAAGGGCGCCGATATGGGCGCAGCGTTTGGTTCCGGTTCTTCCGGCAGCCTCTTTGGTGCTACCGGCTCGGCCAATTTCCTGAGTCGCCTCACTGCGGCCTTAGCCACGGTGTTTTTCATTTCCACTCTGGCGCTCGCGTTCTTTGCGAACAGCCGGGACGCGTCACGCGAGCCGTCCAGCGTGATGGACAAGCTCTCAGTCCCGGCTACCGCTCCCGCAACGCCGCCAGGCGCCGCTCCGGGTTCGACCGCGCCACCTGCGGCAACCAATCCGACAGCGACCGATGCCCCCGCTGCTCAAGCGCCTGCCCAGACCGGTGCGGGGACGGGTGCGGTGCCGGCAGCAGGTAGTGCGGCGCCGGCTGATGCGTCGCAAAAAAATGGCGCGTCCAACGCAATACCGAAGTAAAGACGCGGTAGAATCCGGCCGCCGCGCCGACGTGGTGAAATTGGTAGACACGCTATCTTGAGGGGGTAGTGGCGAAAGCTGTGCGAGTTCGAGTCTCGCCGTCGGCACCAAGAATTCCAACACGCTGCACGTATCAGGGATGTCGTTGTGAACCTAGAGCAATACCTGCCCGTCCTGCTTTTCATGCTGGTGGGCACGGCGATCGGCTTTGCGCCGATGCTGCTGGGCAAACTGCTGGGTCCGTCCCGTCCGGACCCCGAAAAGCTCTCGCCGTACGAGTGCGGCTTTGAAGCGTTCGAAGATGCCCGCATGAAATTCGACGTCAGGTACTACCTGGTGGCGATTCTTTTCATCCTGTTCGATCTGGAAATTGCCTTCTTGTTTCCCTGGGCGGTTTCGCTCGATTCGATCGGATTCTTCGGGTTCATGTCCATGATGATTTTCCTGACTATTCTGGTGGTCGGATTCATCTATGAATGGATGAAAGGCGCGCTCGACTGGGAGTGAGCGTCTGGGCGGCCCATGAGGGCCGGCGATGCCAGGTGGGCTTCGCGGGTGGGTAATGGTGAGTCGAAT
>Ga0315909_10003252_pt1 | contig 19968 bp, 17 predicted proteins | sample LakEriMetagenome_11_FD_203527 | JGI IMG/M metagenome (GOLD analysis project Ga0315909, IMG submission 203527) | Freshwater fungal communities from buoy surface, Lake Erie, Ohio, United States - Buoy 2 MA125 | ecosystem: Environmental > Aquatic > Freshwater > Lake | place: USA: Lake Erie, Ohio... | reverse complement strand
GAAATGAAAATATTTGATTCCCTCAAGCCTAGGTTCTTTACAATATCACTTTGAACTTTAGGTGTAGCAGTAGCGGTTAAGGCAATTACAGGAATATCTGGGTTAATGATGTCCATCATCTCCCTTAATCTGCGATACTCGGGTCTAAAATCGTGTCCCCACTCCGAAATACAGTGTGCTTCGTCCACCGCAAAGAAGGAGATTTTGAGGTCACTAAAATATTCTAAGTTTTCTTGTTTGGTTAAGGTTTCTGGAGCTACATAAAGCAGTTTGGTCTTGCCGCTGTTTAAATCGTCCTTTACCGCTTTTATTTGCCCCTTATTTAAAGAAGAGTTTAAAAAATGGGCTACTTCATCATTTTCACTATAGCCCCTTACCAAGTCTACTTGGTTTTTCATCAAAGCTATTAATGGAGATACAATAATTGCACAACCCTCTAATATCAGGGCTGGCAACTGATAACATAAGCTCTTGCCTCCGCCAGTTGGCATAATTACAAAAGTATCTTTCCCGTCTAATAAGCTGTTGATGGCCAATTCTTGGGTTCCCTTGAACTCTTTAAATCCAAAATATTGTTCTAAAGCCGAATGAATAGGGTATTGGTGTTTTGCATCAGATTTGGCTGCAACAGTCTTTTTGATTGCAGTTTTTTTAATGACGGTTTTTGATGGAGCTTTCTTGGTACTGGTTGCCATTGGGGGAATACTATTTTCTATATCTAGAACAATTGATACTAGTATAAGTTAAACAATTTTTGCCATTTTTTCCGTGATATTTCAACATTTTTGAAGAAATCAGGGCATTTTTGCAAAAGGGGAGCGAAGTTAATGAATACCGAATGCATTATCGCTGCTAAGCTGTTAAAGTTTACCTTTGTTAAGCATGAATAATAATATACAATTACTAGCGCAACATACAATTGAAACAGAAGCATCAGCCGTAATGGGCTTGAAAGCTTTTATTGATAATGACTTTGAGAAAATCATTCAATCCATTCATGAAGCTAAGGGTCGACTTATTGTTAGTGGTATTGGTAAAAGTGCAATAGTAGCTCAAAAAATAGTTGCAACACTCAATTCAACAGGTACTCCTTCCCTATTTATGCATGCAGCTGATGCTATTCATGGAGACTTGGGAATGATTACATCTGATGATATAGTGATGCTAATCAGTAAAAGCGGAGAAAGCCCTGAGATTAAAGTCTTAATCCCTTTAATCAATAATTTCGGAAACTTATTAATTGGAATGGTTGGTAATACAGACAGCTTTTTGGCTAAACAGGCCAACTTGGTGCTTAATACCTCTGTTGAAAAAGAAGCATGTCCGAATAATTTAGCACCCACCAGCAGTACTACTGCACAAATGGTTATGGGAGATGTATTAGCCGTTTGTTTGATGAAATTGAATCAATTCAACAACAAAGATTTTGCAAAATTTCATCCAGGAGGTAATTTAGGAAAAAGGCTTTATTTACGTGTAGAAGATTTATCTGCAGCCAATGAAAGGCCTTGGGTTCATCCAAATGCAACTTTAAAGCAAGTAATAGTTGAAATCACTAAAAACAGAATGGGTGTTACAGCCGTAGTTGATGAAAATCAACAATTAATAGGAATCATTACAGACGGAGACCTAAGAAGAATGCTAGAAAAAACAAGTGAAATTGGTAGCGTTTGCGCTACAGACATATTATCAACCCATCCAATTACCATTGGTCCTGATGCACTAGCAGTTGAAGCCCTTGAATTATTAAAAAAACATGATATCAGTCAATTGATTGTTGCCGAAAATGGCATTTACAAAGGCGTCATCCATTTACATGATTTAATTAGGGAGGGAATTGTTTAAAATAAGCAATAAGTTTACCGCCGCTACGTTTTCTATGCTTGTAACAGCGTATTTATTTTCATCTAGATTTTAAAGACATTCAAATGAATCAACACCATTATGTAGCCATTATGGCCGGGGGGATTGGAAGTCGTTTTTGGCCACAGAGCAGAACGGCTTATCCCAAACAGTTTTTAGATATATTAAATACAGGAAAGTCTTTAATCAGATGGACCTATGAGCGTTATGCAGCTTTTATTCCAAATGAAAATATTTTCATTGTAACATCTGATGAATATGTTTCAATAGTACAAGAACAACTTCCAGAATTAGACCCAGCAAATATTCTTGCAGAGCCAAGTAGAAAAAATACAGCACCCTGTGTAGCTTATATTTCTTATAAATTATTACAAAAAGATCCTGAAGCTTCTTTAATTGTAGCCCCAAGTGATCATATGATTTTGGATAATGAAAATTTCAGAAAAATCACTTTACAAGCATTAGAGTTTGTTTCTCATATAAAGTCTTTGGTTACTTTAGGAATCAAACCTACTCATCCAAACACGGGCTATGGCTATATTCAGCACGAACCCATGCAGGTTGCTGATGGAATTTATAAAGTAAAAACATTTACGGAGAAGCCTAATTTAGAATTGGCAAAGACCTTTTTAGCCAGTGGAGACTTCTTATGGAACGCTGGTATTTTTGTTTGGCAAGTAAAAAATGTGATGAAGGCATTTGAACTATACCAGCCTGAAATGTATGAGTTATTTGAAGCAGAAAAAGTCAACTTCAATACCCCTACAGAAAAAGAAGCAATTAATAGAATTTATCCGCTTTGTACCAATGTTTCAATAGACTTTGCCATTATGGAAAAAGCAGACAACGTATATGTTATTCCGTCTTCATTTGGATGGAGTGATTTAGGTACATGGAATAGCGCTTACGATAATTTAGAAAAAGATTACTTAGGAAATGCAGTTGCTTCAGAAAATGTAATCATCATTGATGCTACCAAGTGCATGGTTTCTTCACCTAAAGAAAAATTATTGCTTTTACAAGGGTTAGACGATTTCATAGTAGTAGATACACCTGATGTATTAATGATTTGTAAAAAAGAAAAAGAACAAGCCATAAAAGAGTATGTTGCTGAAGTAAAACGCAATAAAGGCGATCAATACTTATAAACAGTTGTTAGCTTAAAAATTAAATGGGGATGGCTTGCCATCCCTTTTTATTTATGATTACATTTGAGAAGAACATTTAAACACTGAACGATGGCAATACGAACAGTTATTACAGGAACAGGTAGTTATATTCCTCCACATATTAAAACCAATAAAGATTTTGCAGCCCAAGACTTTTATGGAGAAGATCAGGTTAAAATAGCTACTGCATCATCAGAAATTGTAGAGAAATTTAAAGACATTACTGGAATTGAAGAACGCAGGTATGCAGGAAATGAATTTACTGCATGTGATATGGGAGCAATTGCAGCTAAGCATGCTATTGAAGATGCTGGAATAGATCATGAAACCATCGACCAAATTATTGTAGCCCACAACTTTGGTAATGTTATAAAAAATACCATCCAATCGGATGCAGTTCCTTCTTTAGCATCACATATTAAACATGCTTTAGGAATTATCAACCCAAACTGCGTTGCTTACGATATATTGTTTGGTTGCCCTGGATGGATTTTAGGGGTTACACAAGCAGATGCATTTATTAAAGCAGGATTGGCTAAAAGATGTTTGGTCATTGGAACAGAAACACTAAGCAGGGTGATTGATCAATATGATAGAGACAGCATGATTTTTAGTGATGGAGCAGGAGCAACCATCATAGAAGCTGCCGAAGGTTCTGAGTCCGATTCAGGTATTATTGCTAGCAGTATGCAAAGTCATTGTAATGATGAATTGAAATATATTACCATGGGTAAGTCGTATTTGCCCAATGCAGATCCTTCAGTTCGTTACATTAAAATGAAAGGCAGAAAAGTGTATGAATACGCCATTAAAAATGTACCGTTGGCTATGAAAGCTTGTTTAGAAAAAAGTGGTGTGGATGTTACAGAAGTAAAGAAATTTTTTCTTCATCAAGCGAATGAAAAAATGGATGAGGGATTTATTAAAGCATTGTTTAAACTTTATGGAATTAAAGAAGTCTCCAAGGATATCATGCCAATGAGTATTCATAAACTCGGCAACAGCTCTGTAGCCACCATTCCTACTTTATATGATTTAGTAAAAAGAGGAGAACTAAGCAACCATCAATTGGAACCTGGAGATATTGTCATGTTCGCCTCTGTAGGCGCCGGGATGAATATAAATGCCATTTGTTATAGGGTATAAAAAAGGCCACATACCTTTTGGATTGTGACCTTAAAATTAACTACCCCCCGATAGCTAATTACTGCAAATCTAGGTCAATAGCACACGCCCAACAACTGTGTAATTACTCAGTTTTAACTATATTGGGGCATGAACAAATTCAATAAGACGTTTGAAATAGATCCGTCCATTGTAACCGACTTGCCAGCTGATACTGGAAGTAGTTCATTTAAACAGTACAAAAGAAGCCTACTCCGTTTTGCGGAAGAGTCTGTGTATATATACTCCTTCAAACATAAAAAACTGATTTATGCAGATGGATGGGAGGAAACCTTGGGGTTTAAAGACGATGAAATAACCCTTCAAACTATTATTAAACAGACCGATCCAAGTTATGCTGCTTTTTCCCATGAAATCAATGCTAAAACAATTGATTTTTTACTGAGTAGAAAATTAGGAATAAAGGAGTACAGTTTTACTGTGGAAATGAAAAAAATTCACAAAAACGGAACCATGGTTCCAATGGAAGCAAAGATTGGAATTTTATCAGTAGATGAAGATGGGTTGGTAGATGAAATAATTGGCCGATTCAGGGTAAATCAAAATCTACATTTTGGAATAGTTATGCGCTATGATGTGCATGGACCAGATAAAGAAGAATTTGAAGAAGTAATTAATAAAGCGGTACAAAAATTTTTGACTATTTCGGGTAAAGAAAAAGAAGCATTAGTTTTTGTTGCTAAAGGGTACTCCTTTAAAGAAATAGCCGACATCTTGGGTGTTTCATCTTCTGCAATAGAAAAGAGAATACATCCATTGTACAAAAGATTCAATGTAAAAAATCTAACCCACTTAGTCAGTTTCGCCTACGAGAACCATATACTTCCTTAATTAATATCCCCGAACATTTTTACCACTGAGGTAGTTCAAGAAAGCTTTATTCACCACTTTATTGCCTCCAGGTGTAGGATAGTTACCAGTGAAATACCAATCACCTGTATTAGTAGGACAACAAGCATGCAAATCTTCAATAGTTTGATAAATCACTTCCACAGGAACATTCACATTTTCAGGCGTAATTAACTGAGCTATTTTATCTGAAATTTCAAGTGTAGTGAATGGTTTATATATTTGGCGAACTACATTCTCTGTGTGTAAATTACCCGCCTTTTCAAGAGCAATGATTTGATCGCGTACCTGATCGAGCACCCCTTCCATATTGCGCTCTTTTAATAAAGCAATCGCGGCTCTAAATGCAATAAAGTCTCCTAATTTACTCATATCAATCCCGTAACAATCAGGGTATCGTATTTGAGGTGCAGAAGAAACAACAATGATTTTTTTAGGATTTAATCTTGAAAGCATTCTAATGATACTCTCCTTTAATGTGGTTCCCCTAACAATGCTATCATCAATAACCACTAATGTATCTTCATTATTCCGAACTGTTCCATAAGTGATATCGTACACGTGTTGTACCATTTCATTTCTATTGGCATCCTCGGTAATAAAGGTTCTTAGCTTTACGTCTTTAATAGCAATTTTTTCTTGGCGAATTTTTCTATTCACCATTTCTTCTAACTTTTCGGGGGTAAAATCATTGCCCCAACTCAAAATACGTTCAACTTTAATTTTATTGAGGTATTCTTCCATCCCCTTCACTAAGCCATAAAAAGCCACTTCAGCTGTGTTAGGTATATAAGAAAATATAGTGTTTTTTAAATCGTAAGAAATGCGTTCTAATACGGTTTCACTTAAATGATGTCCTAGTGCAATTCGTTCTCTATAAATTTTTTCATCGCTCCCTCTAGAAAAATAAATTCGTTCAAAAGAACAAGCTCTTCTTTCTTTGGGGTCTAGTATTTTTTCAATCCGATAATTACCTAAATCATCTACCAATAATGCAGTACCTGGCATTAATTCTTGTACTTCATTTTCACCCACATTAAATGTGGTTCTTATGGCTGCTCTTTCACTGGCAGCAACAATTACTTCATCATTAATATAATAATATGCAGGCCTTATACCATGTGCATCACGCATAACAAAACTGTGCCCATTACCTAATAGGCCTCCAATAGTATAACCACCATCAAAAATGGGTGTGGCGTTTTTTAAGACACTAGCAATATTGGCATTGTTTGGATTGGTCTCATCCTCTTTTACCAAATAATGATGAACAACTTCCATCATTGCAGCTAAATCACTCTGTTTTTGAAAATCCCCAGGATTTACTTCTATCTGATCAAATAACTCATCGGTATTTACTAGGTTAAAATTACCTGCTAGTGCTAGGTTTTTACCTGGCATTAAATCTCTTTTAATAAAGGGATGACAAAATTCTACATTGTTTTTTCCCTGCGTTCCATAGCGAAGATGTCCTAATAATAACTCACCTAAAAAGGGAAGATGCCCTTTCATTAAACCAGGATGCTGTTTTATATCGGGTTGGTATTTTTCAAGCTCTTGAATTTCCTGACCTATCTTAAAAAATAAATCGGCAATTGGCTGAGGAGCATTACTGCGCATTCTATGCAAGTAAGGATTGCCGGGTTCAATGTTCAATTTTACCATTGCCAAACCGGCACCATCTTGGCCTCGGTTATGCTGCTTTTCCATTAAAAGATACAGCTTATTTAAGCCGTAAGTTACCGTTCCATGTTTCTGGAGGTAATAAGAGAAGGGCTTGCGTAAACGAATGTAAGCCAGGCCACATTCGTGTTTTATTTCATCGCTCATGGTGCTATATAAAAAGGAATGGCGAAGTTACAACTCCGCCACCCTTTTAAAAATTAATTATATACAGTCCGTTTTTCGGCAACCGACTCCGGTTGAAGATTACCTGCTAACCAAAGTAATTCTTTAATAAAATTGTCTACGGCCGGTTTAAAACCATCATCCACTAATTTACCGTTTCCATCAAATTTTTTATCTACCTGAGGAATGATAAGCATGTGCGGAGAAGCTATCCCAAAAAGTCCTGGAACCAACAACAACATTTGCTGAGATGCGCGCATTCCGCCCATTGCCCCAACCGAAGCAGTTACAATTCCAAACGCTTTTCTAGCTTGTTTGGGAAAGTGATCTAACAAGTTTTGAAGGGCTGGAGCATAGCTGCCGTTGTATTCTGGCGTTACCAAAATAAAGGCATTGGCAGCAAACATTCTTTTAGTAAGTGGTTTATACGCTTCGGGGGTTTGCTCAACAGAAGAAAAAACATGCTGTAATAAAGGCAAGTTCCACTCTCTTACATCAATTATTCCTACTATATGATCGGTATGTTCACGTAAAGTAGCTTGCAAATGCAAGGCCACCCTATACGTAACACTATCTTTTCTGGGACTTCCAGTGATTATTTCAATTTGCATATACTTATAACGATTAATTGGCTATAGGGTTCATTCAAGCCTATTTATGCCTGTTTTACCATTTGAACAGCCATATTTAACTTGATTTCATCACTAACTACAACTCCACCCGCTTCTGTTACAGCACTCCAGGTTAAGCCAAACTCACTGCGATTGATTTTACCGGTAATTTCAAAACCAGCTTTATCCTGGCCATAAAAATCGGTCATTCTTCCACCAAAATCTACCGCTAATTCAACTGGCTTGGTATTACCCTTAATGGTCAAATCGCCTTTAAGTGCATATTCAGAACCTGATTTGCGGGTAAATGAAGTAGATACAAAGCTTAGTGTAGGATAAGTCGCAGCCGCAAAAAAGTCATCACTTTTTAAGTGGGTATCTCTTTGCTCATTATTGGTAGAGATACTGTCGACGGTTGCGTCAAAGTTAATTTTAGCGTCGCTAAAATCATCCGCTTCTGCTTCTAATGTAGCATCAAATTGTTGAAAGCTACCAGTAACATTGGTAATCATTAAGTGCTTCACTTTAAAAGTGATTTCACTGTGCATTGGGTCAATTTTGTAAGTTGCCATTTTTAAAATTTTAAGATTTATGATTTGATTATTTTAGAAATTTTACTCTTCAATTAGAACACCCATCTTACCCATTTGATAGTCTCTAAAAGCTTCTAATAGTTGGGTTTGATTATTCATTACAAAAGGTCCATGAGATACCACCGGTTCATTTAAAGGTTCACCTGTACCCATCAGTAAAACACTGTCTTCTGTTGCGCTAATGTGTACTCCTTCTCCATCTTTATTAAAAGAAGCCATATAAAATGCAGGCAGTTCGTCTTTCTCATTTATATTTATTTTACCCTCGAGTAAATAAATAAACGCATTGTGCGACGAAGCAAAAGGAATAAAATAGCTGCCTCCCTTTTTAATATCTATAGTGAACATATTAATATTGGTCTGAGGAACTATTGCACCTTTTACACCATTTAGTTCTCCTGCAACTACTTTGATGTTTGTTAATCCATCTTCAGAATTTACAACAGGTGTATCTTCTTTCGTTACCGGAATATAGGCTGGTGTATCCATTTTATTAGCAGCAGGTGTATTGATCCATAGTTGAATCAATTCTTGCTTACTTCCTAGTTCATGAATATTTTCAGGCGGTCTTTCACTATGAATTACGCCCATACCCGCATTCATCCATTGTGTTCCCCCTTCATATACAATATGGCTATTGCCTCTGCTATCTCGATGATGCACTCCTCCTTTAAAAATAAAAGTAACTGGAGAAAAACCACGATGCGGATGAGGGCCTACTCCCGCATTTTTAACGTCTACATGTTCAGCTACTTTAATATTGGCATGATGCAATAATAGAAAAGGGTCTAACATATCTGCTTTAGATGAGGGCAGCGCTTGACGAATAGGGAATCCACCCATATCCATGGGTTGTCCGTAAGCAATTGTTTCGATGGTTCTTGTTTTCATCTTAATTGGCATTTATATTCATAGGGACTTCAATCAATAAAATTTCTGTATTCGTATTCGCTACTATACTTAGTTGATCTGTTTCCTCAATTCCTAACCCATCACGTTCATTTAATTCAACCCCGTTAATGGTTGCATCACCTCCAATTACAAATACATACACCCCATTTTTGCTGTTACGAAGCGTATATTCAGCAGTTTTACCTTCATCAAAATTGGCCAACGAAAACCAGGCGTCTTGGTTAATCCAAACAGCATCTTTATGATCAGGTGCCACTACGGTTAAAATTTGGTTGGTCCTATCGGCTGGCTTGAAAGACTTTTGCTCATATCTTGGAGTGATATTTAACTCCTTAGGCATTACCCATATTTGCAAAAATTTTACTTGCTGATCTTTATTTGCATTCATTTCACTATGTGCAATGCCACTGCCTGCACTCATGATTTGTACATCATGTTGACGAATAATTTCGTTTCTACCAGTACTATCATTGTGATGTAAATCTCCAGATAAAGGAATAGAAACAATTTCCATATTATCATGTGGATGTTTACCAAATCCCATACCGGGTGCAACGGTATCATCATTCAACACCCTTAAAGCGCCAAAATGCATTCTTTCCGGATGATAATAATGGCCAAAACTAAAACTATGGAAGCTGTTCAACCAGCCAAAACTGTTATGACCTCTTGTGTTTGCTTTGTGTAATACTGTTTTCATGTCTATTTATTTAAGTGTATATACATCTATTTATTCAAAAAAAACTATTCTTACCTTCCCCTTAAGCGTTCCAATAATACATTCAGCTGTTCCGCTTCTTGGTTTTCCACTTTTACTATTTCATCCATCAACTGATTAACGCTTTCTGTTGATGCTGATAAAACAGCTAATCCTGCTTGGGTTAAAGTGGTTACTGTTTCCCTCTTATCGGTAGGAGAATCTGCTCTTTTAACCAATTTCTTTATTACCAATCGATCAATAATTCTTGGAACATTAGAACTCTTTTCGATCATCCTACAGCTGATATCCTTTACACATAGCTGTTCTGGATACTTTCCTTTCAATATTCTTAAAACATTATACTGCTCGTGCGTTAACCCAAACTCTTTTAAAACCTTACTCATTTGTGTCTTCAACCACCAAGCAGTATACAAAATATTCAAACTTGCTTTGTGCATTTCGTTTTTGAATTTAGTACTTTGTATAGCTTGTTCTAGTTTCACCATACAAATATACATGTATGTACATGTATATTCCAAATAAAATTTTCCCTCCCTTTGAAAAAGAGCAAAAAAAACCATTAAGCTCGGTTGTATCCGTCTTAATGGTTGATTTTCAATATTTTATGAAATTACTGTTTTCTGCCTTCTGCAGCACTAACAGCAGCTTGTTTCCATTGTGCCAATTCAGGGCACTTGGTGAATTCATTGTCAATTAGAATATAATAGGTAGGTATATGCTCTTTAAACCACTTTTCAAGGGTAGTTGTTTTCTTATCTTCTAAAGCTCGTTGTGAAACTCTGTTGTAATCGTCTTTCAAGTTTTCGCGGTGGGGATTTTTCTTAGATTTATAGTAGATAAGCCTAACTTCTTTTCTCCCGCGTTGTTCATTTAGGAATACTTGTGGTTTAGAAATATCACCTGGCTTCATATCACTAATCGGCTTAATCATGTCTTTATCTAACATGTCTAATGTAATAAAAGTAGAGCCATCTCTTCCCACTAATGAACCTGCGCTGAATTTACTGTTTTCATCATCAGAATATTTACTCACCGCTTCAGCAAAATTGATCTTACCGGCTTTAATTTGATTTCGAATAGTATCTAATTTGTCAGTGGTTTCTTTTATTTCATCTTCTGTAATCGGTGGTATGCGTAATATATGCCTAACAATGGCTTCATCACCAGAGCGACTAATCATCATAATAATATGCAATCCAAACTTGCCCTTGATAACTGGAGATATTTGACCTTCTTTTAATCTAAAAGCACCAGCTAAGAAAGCGGGATCCCAAAATTTATCGTTTCTGTTAAGTGTGAATTGGCCAGCATTTTCTTTTACAGATGGATCTTCCGAATAATTCTTCGCCAATTGTTCAAACTTTTTTGGGCCCTGTGCTTCTGCCTGTTTTTTATAATCATACAACTGCTTGGCAACATATTCTTCTACATCTTTATTAGCTTTTGGTACAATCACAATCTGACTCACTTCAATTTCACTTTCATAAAAAGGAAGACTATCAGTCGGCGTTTTACTGAAATACTGTTTAACTTCTGTAGGAGTGATTTTAATATTATCTACAATCTTACGTTGCATTTGATCGGCTAATTTTTGCTCACGAAATGCTTCCCTAAAATCGTCTTTTAATTGATAAACCGTTTTTCCAGCAATCTCTTCTAAGATATCTTTAGAACCATATTGTTGAATGGTCTGTCTAATTCGATTGTCTAACTCTGCTTCAATTTCATCATCTTCTACATTCAAAGAATCCTTTTGTGCTTGTAACAACAATGCCTTGCGAATTAATTGGCTTTCTAGTACCTGGCACTCGTTAGGCAAAATAACATTCTCTTGCCCTTGAGACTGGCGCTTAGCATCAGCAATTGTATTAATGATTTCAGAACGAAGAATAATTTTATCACCAACTTGACCAACAATTTTATCTGCGATCACTTTTTTAGATTGAGCATCTACTGTATTACTAAATAGCGTAAACAGCACAGCGGCAAACACGAATAGTTTTTTCATCCCTTGCATAGTATAAAAATAATCAAACAAATGCGGTTTTAACCAACCCGCAGTGCTTTTAACAAAATATAAAAGCCCCAAACACAGGGTTTGAGGCTTTAGTAAGGTCAATTTATTATAAAGTACGCTTTACTTCTTCCTCTTCAAAAGCTTCTACAATATCCCCAACTTTAAGGTCATTGAAGTTTTTGATGGTTAATCCGCACTCCATATTGGTAGATACATCTTTTACATCATCTTTAAAGCGTTTCAAACTACCCAGTTCTGCAGCTTGGCCTTCTCCTTTCGGATATTCCACAATACCATCACGAATAATTCTGATTTTACTGTTTCTGGCAATTTTTCCTTCCAATACAAAACATCCAGCAACAGTTGCTTTATCAAATTTGTATACTTCTCTAACTTCTACGTTGGCCGTAATCTTCTCTTGAATCTTAGGCTCCAACATACCTTCCATAGCGCTCTTGATTTCATCAATGGCTTGGTAAATGATAGAGTATAATTTAATTTGAACACCTTCTGTATCGGCCAATTTATTTGCATTCATAGAAGGGCGAACGTTAAAACCGATAATGATTGCATCGGAAGCGGTTGCCAACAATACATCACTTTCAGAAATTTGACCAACGCCTTTCAATACCACTCTTACTGCAATTTCAGCCGTACTTAATTTTTGTAAAGAATCACTTAGTGCCTCTACAGAACCATCCACATCACCTTTGATGATGATATTTAATTCTTTAAAATTACCCAGCGCTAATCGGCGACCAATTTCATCTAAAGTAATATGCTTACGAGCGCGTAATCCTTGCTCTCTAGAAATCTGAGCACGTTTGGTTGCTACTTCTTTTGCTTCTGCCTCGTCTTCAAATACCTTGAATTTTTCACCAGCTTGAGGAGCACCGTTCAATCCTAAGATTACAACTGGAGTAGATGGAGGAGCAACTTCAATACGCTGATTGCGTTCGTTAAACATCGCTTTCACTCTTCCGTAGTGCTGACCAGATACAATCAAGTCTCCTTGGCGAAGTGTTCCATTTTGCACCAATATAGTGGCTACATAACCTCTACCTTTATCCAAAGATGCTTCAATGATGGTACCAATTGCTTCTCTATTTGCATTGGCTTTAAGGTTTAATAGTTCTGCTTCTAATAATACTTTTTCTAACAATAAATCTACATTCAAACCTTGTTTAGCAGACAATTCTTGGTTCTGGAATTTACCACCCCAAGCTTCTACTAAAATATTCATTTGAGATAATTGCTCGTAAATCTTTTGAGGATTTGCGCCATCCTTATCTATCTTATTCACTGCAAAAATCATTGGAACAGAAGCTGCTTGAGAGTGGCTGATGGCTTCTCTTGTTTGAGGCATCACCGCATCATCCGCAGCAACAACAATAATTGAAATGTCTGTTACCTTAGCACCACGAGCACGCATCGCAGTAAAGGCTTCGTGACCAGGTGTGTCTAAGAAAGTAATGGCTTTGCCATTAGGCAAAGTAACTTCATAGGCACCAATATGCTGGGTAATACCACCGGCTTCACCAGCTACCACATTGGCATTTCGAATATAATCTAGCAAAGAAGTTTTACCATGGTCTACGTGACCCATTATGGTAACGATTGGAGGACGGTCTGTTTTTTCTTCTTCATCATCCTCTTCATCATCCAAGTCTAAATCATCGGCATCTTCTAAGCCAATAAACTCCACTTCAAAACCCAATTCACTTGCAACCAATTCTATTACCTCCGCATCTAAACGTTGGTTAATAGAAACCATGATACCCAAGTTCATACACTTGCCAATTACATCTGCAAAGCTTACATCCATTAAGTTAGCCAACTCACTTACTGTTACAAATTCTGTAACCTGTAATTTGTTGTCTTCCATCATGTCATCACCTTGCGCATCAGCAGCTTCATCTCTTTTAGCTCTTCTATATTTAGCTTTCAAGCTCTTACCTCTACCGCCCGTTCCTGCAAGCTTAGCTTGTGTTTCACGGATTTTTTCTTGAATAGCTTTTTGATCAATTTCTTTGTCTTCAACTCTTGGAGCATTGCGATCATTTCTTCCTCTATTTCCTCCACCTTGGCCACCACGGTTAAAACCACCTTGACCACCACCGCCACCTCTATTGAATCCTCCACCGCCGCCGCTTCCAGCATTGGGGTTGTTGTTTCTTGCAGGAACAATAGGACGATTGGGACCAGTTAATGGTTTTCCATCAGCATCTTTTGCAGGAGCAACATTGGGTTCTCCTTTTTTATCAACCGGAATACGTTTGCGTTTGCGCTTTTCGTCTCTACCCATTGGTTTAGGACGGGTATCGCTATTCACTGGTAAATCAATTTTACCTAAAATCTTAGGCCCTTCTAATTTTTCTGCACGAATATTCTCAATAGTAGGGGGAGCATCAACAACTGAAGGTGAAGGTGTCGTTGCAGGAACAACAACCGCTGTGGGTGCTACTGGTGTTGGTTTTGCAGCTACTTGATTGGGCGTATTCTTAGCAGCAGGCTTAGGTGTATCTGCTTTCTTTTCTGGAGTTGGTTCCACTTTTTTAGCCGTCTTTTTAGGACGGGTAGAAGAATCAATTGCAGAAAGGTCAATCTTATGAATCACTTTAGGTCCTTCTATAGGAGCCATTTCGGTTTTCATTACTTCAGGTGCTGCGGGTTGTTCAGGAGCAGCAACTATGACAGGAGGAACAGGAGATGCTTCTACAATTGGCTCTTGAACTGGAGCAGCCCCTTTTGCAGGGGCATCAATAGGTTCAACAATTGCAACTGGAGCTGCAGCTTTGGGAAGCTCTTCTTTTGGTGCAATTTCAACAGGAGCATGAGTTGAGGCAGCTGGTGCTTCTACTTCTACTAATGGTTTTTTATCTGCAACAGGCTCAGCAGTTTTTTTCTCTTCCTTTCTAAAAGTGATTTCTTCTTCGTCTTTCTTCTTCTTCGCCTCACTCTGGCTGCCTTTTGGTATTTCTACTTGATCAGCTTTGTTCTTAGCAACTTTGTCGCCTTGGAACTCTGCCTGAAGGGCACGGTAATGGTCTTCCTGAAGCTTTGCAGTTGGCTTCAGGTCATCTCTGTTAAATCCTTTCTTCACCAAGAATTCAATCAGGGTATCCTGACCAACGTTAAATTCTTTGGCGGCTGCTAACAGTCTCGGTAATTTCAGTTCTGACATTCTTTGTTTTTGGGTCCTAATATGCGTTACAGCTAAGCCACGCATACTTGACAAATATACGTGGTTATTGGCTGCTTATTCTTCTCTATCAAATTCTTCTTGTAGTACTTTTCTAACTTCTTCAATTGTTTCACGCTCTAAATCGGTTCTACGCTCTAATTCATCAACAGTTAGTTTCAAAATACTACGACCTGTATCACAACCAATCTTTTTAAACTCATCAATAATCCAGGTTTCAATTTCATCGCTAAATTCATCCAAGTCAATATCAAATTCATCGGTAATTTCTTCGTCTTCGCGATAAACATCAATTTCATAACCAGTTATTTCACAGGCTAACTTGATGTTTACTCCTCTTCGGCCAATGGCCAAAGAAACTTGATCTGCTTTTAAATAAACATTCGCTTGCTTTTTGTCATTGTCCAAATCCATGTAGCTAATTTTAGCTGGGGTTAATGAACGTTGAATTAACAATTGAATATTGGTAGTGAAATTGATTACGTCAATGTTTTCGTTTTTCAATTCACGAACAATTCCATGAATACGGCTTCCTTTCATACCTACGCAAGCACCAACTGGATCAATACGATCGTCGTACGACTCAACGGCTACTTTGGCGCGATCGCCTGGTTCGCGAACTATTTTCTTAATAGCAATTAATCCATCAAAAATCTCAGGAACCTCAATCTCTAATAATTTGGCAAGGAACATAGGGCTAGTCCTAGACAAAATAATAACAGGCGTGTTATTTTTCATATCAACTCTAGCAACTACTGCACGAATATTTTCCCCTTTTTTAAAGTAATCTTGAGGAATTTGTTCAGACTTAGGTAATATCAATTCATTTCCTTCCTCGTCTAACAACAATACTTCTTTCTTCCAAACCTGGTAAACTTCAGCACTAATAATATCGCCAACTCGATCACCATATTTCTTCACTAAAACATTCTTCTTTAAATCGCTGATACGACTTGCCAGTGTTTGCTTAGCAGCTAAAATAGCCCTGCGACCAAAATCGAGTATGTCTACTTCTTCGTATAATTCTTCGCCCACTTCAAAATCGGGTTCAATTTTAGCAGCTTCAGAATAAGCAATTTCAGCCAAGGGGTCATTAACTTCCCCATCTTCTACAATCATACGGCGGCGGATAATTTCAAGGTCACCTTTTTCGGCATTTACGATTACGTCAAAATTATCGTCGGCGCCAAACTTCTTACGAAGCAAGGTTTTGAATACGTCTTCTACCACTTTCATCATCGTGGGACGATCAATATTTTCTGCGTCTTTAAATTCCTGAAACGCCTCTATTAAGTTGATACTTGCCATAACGCTGTTTTTTTATTCTGCTAAAATTTAATTTGAACGGTTGTTGATTTAATATTTTCTAAAGGGATTAGAATTTGCTCTGTTACAGCTTTCTTGCCTTTACCAGTGGTACATTGTATCATGATATCTGCATCTGCAACTGTTTCTAAAACACCTTCTTTTATAGTATCGTCGGTAAAAACCACTTGAATGGTTCTGCCAATATTCTTTTGGTATTGTCTTATTAATTTAAGCGGCTCATCAATACCAGGTGAAGAAACTTCTAATGAGAACTCTCCTTCAGGATAAATACCCGCTTCTTCAATGAATTTATAGAGTTTACGATTGAAATACACGCATTTCTCAATGGGTAAGCCATTATCCCCATCCAAAAAAACCTTGATATTATTGGTGGGTTTAATTTTTACAGAAACTAGAAAATACAAGGGCTCTTCGGCCATCATATTTTGTAAAAACTGTTCAATTAATTGAATATTGTTGTCTGCTGCCATGGTAAAAAAGGAGAAGGGAACGATAGTCGTTCCCTTCTGTTGATTCTTAGCTTGATGCAAATATACGTCAATTAGGCCCTAAAATCCAAATTTTTGCCGTTCTTCCGATTTTGGAGGGTTTTAACAGCCCTATAATTGGTTAATTGCTACTTTTATACTCTTATGTTAAAAGTATTCCTTTGGTGCTTAGCCATTTACTTTCTATATCGCTTCATTTTTGGATTGGTCATCCCTGTAAGTAAAACAGCCAATCAAATCAAGCAAAAAATGTCTGAAATGCAGCAAAACCAAGCATTTCAACAACAAGAATATGCTCGCCAACAGGAACAGACTCAACAAAAACAAACAGCTACACCTACCGTAAAAAGGGACGATTATTTAGATTTTGAAGAAATCAAATAAACTGGTCGAGTCTGTTTTTCTACAGTTCTAAATCTAAGACCGTTAAAGGAGATTTCAAGTGAATGGTTTGTAAACCCAATTCTTGGGCAGCTTCCACATTCTTGATTGTGTCATCGATGAAGAGTGTTTCATTAGCCTGGAGGCCTTGTTCATCTAAAATTGCCTGAAAAGATTCGGGATAAGGTTTGCGAAGACCTAAATTTTGTGAATAGTAGGCTTTTATAAAAAGACTATCAAAATTTTCACCAGGATGCTGCATTTCAAATTTTTCAATAAAAGAATCATAATGAATTTGGTTGGTATTGGAAAACAAGAAGATTCGATATTTTTTAGAGATGCTTTTGAGCCAATCAATTCGTTCTTTAGGAAAGTCTAATAAGAGTGCATTCCAAGCTTGTTTAATTTGTTCGTTGTTCAGATTGGTTTTCGATTCTTTACGGAAAGCGGTATAGAATTCTTCCTCATTTATTTTACCCGTTTCTAATAACTCGAATAAAGGATTAGAAAAATGTTGCGTAAACATCTCATTGAACTGAATCACACCTAAATCAATAAATGCCTGATTGGTCAATTGAAAATCAATATTCAAAAAAACGCCTCCTAAATCAAAAATGATATTCTTTATTGGTGCTTTCATAACTAATTTATCAATTTCATTCCAAAATGACCCAAAGCAGTAAATAAAGCACATCGAGTTATAACACCTGCACAACACCAAATGATTAATTGTTGAATAGAAACATTCAATCCAGTTCCAACACCAATGCTAACAGGTGCGCCAACGGTAAGTGTTCCAAAAAAGCCCAACCCAATCACGCCGTATTTTTCCCAGATCTTAAAGATCAAAGCATTTTTCTCTGCTTTTTTAACTTTCGGTTTCCTGAATTTGCTTAAATATTGTTGAATTTGTTTACCCAAGAAAGCTGCAATAAAAACACCAGCCAAACCACCTACAACAGTAGTAGCAAAAATGGTCCATGCTGAAATGCCAAAAGCAAATCCGGCTGGAATAGCAGCATATATTTCAAAAGTGGCAAGCCCAGCTACAGTTAATATTTTATATAGCATAATGTGAAATCAAAGATACAATCTTTCAATTACCAGTAATTAACTACATTAAGTGATCAGGCTTCTTTTGAATAAGATTAACAAAAAAATAGTAGAGATATATTTATTAACTTCATCTACAAGCATGTAAACAATTTTCATATGGATGAAAAAGTCTTAATTAATGAAACATTAATTAATAAAATAAATATTGGCATCGTTTACTTTGATGCTTCGGGAAAACCAATTTATGCAAATAGAGCAGCGGAACGCATTTTTGGAATTACAATTGATAAATTCAATCACATTGAATCTCCAGATTATGGCTTTGAAATAATTGACTATAGTGACAAGCTAATCCCTGTGGAAGAAAATCCCATTGAAATTGTAAAAAGGACAAAAAAAGCAGTTAAAGATATTATTGCCGGTATTTATAATAAAAAAACCCGACACACAACTTGGATTTTGGTTGAAGCCGAACCAGAGTTTGCGGCAGATGGAGTAACCTTGGAAAGAATTTTAACTACCATTACTAATATTAGTTCTCAAATTTCAATTGAGAAACAATTGCGTTTTCAGAATAAGCAACAAAACTTAATGATGAAAACCGCTAAAACATACTTGGGCGATTTACAAGATGATCCCACTGCGGTCATTCTTGAATCTTTAGAAGAAATTGGAAAGTTTACTGAGTCTGATCGAGTTTATATTTTTGAATATGATTTTGAAAACCAATTAGTAAGTAATAGCTACGAATGGTGTAATGAAGGTATAACAGCACAAAAAAATGACTTACAACTAATACCTATTAAAATAGTTGAAGACTGGGTTGAAGAACATTCAAAAGGCTTAGCCGTTCACATTCCAGATGTAGCTTCACTCCCTATTAATTCCGTGCTTAAAAGTATACTAGAAGCGCAAGACATAAAAAGTTGCTTAACTATACCATTATTAAGAGATAAAAAATGTATAGGTTTTATTGGATTAGATGCTGTGAAAAAGAAACATTTTTTTACGACCCAAGAACAAACCCTGCTTTCTGTATTTGCCGAAACCTTGGTGAATATGAAAGTGAAAACAGAATATAATTTAACAATTAAGGAGAGTGAAAGAAAGTACAGAGAGATTACAGAAAATAGTGCCGATTTAATTTGGACTGCAGATAATAATTTTAGAATTAATTATTGTAGTCCATCAATTGAAATAATTTTTGGCTATAAACCAGAAGAGTTTATCTCTGGCTTAGTTAACGATAAATACACAAACGAAACAGTTGAAAAATACTTAGAAATCATTCAATCATTTAAAGGTAAATTAAAAAATGGCACATTATCTAATAAGGATATTTGGCGACTACAAGGGCAAGCCACAAAAAAGAATGGTCAAATGATTTGGTTTCATACAATTATAAAGCCAAGGTGGAATACAGAAAATCAATTAAGTGGCATTTTAGGAATTACTAGAGATATTACCATCGAACAAAAAGCATTAATTGAATTGCAAGAAAGTGAAGAAAGACTGCAAAAAATTGTAAATAGCGAAACTAATTATGTTTTACGAACCGATCTTAAAGGATTGCATACCTACTGGAATAAAACATTTGAAAATGAATTTGGCTGGATGTACGAGGAAGAAGGTATTGCATATGGGAACTCTTTAAAATCAATTTGTAGTCATCATCACCAAAGAGCAAAGGAAGTAGTGATGGCTTGTATGATGAATCCTGGATCTGTTCACCTGGTTGAATTAG
>Ga0315909_10003248_pt1 | contig 19976 bp, 17 predicted proteins | sample LakEriMetagenome_11_FD_203527 | JGI IMG/M metagenome (GOLD analysis project Ga0315909, IMG submission 203527) | Freshwater fungal communities from buoy surface, Lake Erie, Ohio, United States - Buoy 2 MA125 | ecosystem: Environmental > Aquatic > Freshwater > Lake | place: USA: Lake Erie, Ohio... | reverse complement strand
GAAAAAATTCAGTTGATAGATCGGTTTACTAGCCTATACAAAAAACAAGGTATGGATGACCTTGAAGCTGCACAGGCAGCTATGGCTATGGTGACTACGCCTGGGCGCATGACTGATTTGGAAAACACGTTTAGAGATTTTTACGCATCGGCAAAAGCAGATCCTGCTAACGCTGGCAAGCCTGATGTTGTACTTCGCCGAGAGGCTCGTGAAAAAGCGCTATCAGCAGTTGGACGTGTGCCCGGTGAAGTTAGAGCTGGCGCTGCGGAAGCAAAAACTGAAAGCGACCGCATAGCGCTGATGCAGAAAGACATAAGGTTTTTGAAGGCTATATCTAAGCTGGGCACTACAAAAGATCCTAAAGTGTTGCAAGATGTAAACAACACACTGATGAATTTGCGTAAAGAATATGAGATTGGAGCGCAAGCTGCTCCTGCTCAAGCTGCTACAGCTCAAACTACTCCCGCTCAAGGGGCGGCTGCTTTGCCTGCTATGCCAAAGAAAGAATCTGACGCAATAGACGGTCAGGTATACAACACTCCTAGAGGGCCCGCGCGTTGGGATGCAGTGCAAAAGAAATTCTTTCCGGTAACACAAGGGCAGCGCTAAATGGATACCAGCTTCTCTTTTGAAGAAGCTCAGGCCCCCGAGCCCGCGCCTGAGTCCGCTGGGTTTTCTTTTGAAGAAGTTCAGCAACCGCAAGCAGAGTCTGGGTTTACTTTTGAAGAAGCTCAAGACCAAAGCGTATTTAGGCAAGTAGCCGACATCCCATTAAAAACTACCGCCGGTGTTGTTCAAGGCGTTAGTATGATTGCAAATGCTTTTGGCGCTGGAAGCGAAGCTTCAAAAGCTCTTAAAGGCGCAGAAGATTGGATCGCGGATCTTTATAGCGCACAGTCTCGACAAGACAGCCAAGAAGTCGCTCGGATCATGAAAGAGGCCGAGGACAAAGGTGCCCTTGACCAAATTAAAGCAGCGTTTAAAGCTTTTTCAGTAGCTCCTTTTGATTTTGTAGCTCAAGGGCTTGGGGCTGCAGCTCCCACTATTCTTGCTGCTTTGGGGGCAAAGATTTTAGGCGCTGGAGCGCTTGCTACTACCGCCGTCACCGCAGGTCTTGGGGTTGGCATGGGCGCTGGTACCGTCAAAGGCGCCATTTATGATGCGGTCAAAGAAGAGCTTAAGAAAACAGATATGCCCGCCGATCAGATCGAAGCTCGGGCAAAACTAGCGCAAGAATACGGTGGAGAGAATTTAGATCAAATTTTGATGGGCGCAGCGATTGGCGGTATAGCAGCCCGTACTGGGTTAGAAAGGTCTATTGCACAATCCGCTGCAGCTCGTATAGCGGGTAAAGCCGCCGCCACTGAAACCATAGAAGCGACCGCGAAACAAAAAGCAGCCGAAGAAGTAGCTGAAGCTGCAGCACGGGGTCCAATCCGTCAAGGGGCTAGGGTCGCCGCTGCAGAAGCTGCGACTGAGTTCCCACAAGGCGCTCAAGAACAAGCCGCACAAAATATTGCACTGCAGCGTGAAGGGTTTGAAGTACCTACGATGCGGGGTGTTGTTGGTGCAGGTACGTTGGAAGCTCTTGCTGCTGCCCCCCTCGGTGGCGGGTTTGGTGCTCGTGAAGCTATGGTTGCTCGTCAGCAAGAGGCGAAGCTAAGTGATATCAATGAGCTTATCGGTGCGCTTAAAACAGACCCCGACTTAGAGCCTGAACAGCAGATCACTGCGCAGGCGGAAAAGCTTCAAGCATCTCTTCCAAAACCTGTAGCCGACCAACTCGCTACTCGTATAGCCGCTGCCCGTGCCGACGCTGAAACAGAAGCTGGTAAGCTTGGGGTCGCTCTACCTGATACCGACGCAGTCGGCGTTGACCCTAAGCGGGTAAGTCAGATTGAGGATGAGTACATTGCAGAAGGGGTAGAACCGGCGGTAGCTAGAGCTGAAGCTATAGCGCTAACCATAGAAGAAACTTACGCCGACTGGGTATTTAGTCAGCAAAAAGCACAGCTGGAAGCCGCTCAAGGAGAGCAAGATGTTAGACAACCTGTCACCCCAACAGGTAGAGAAAGCGTTTCAGTGGCTGGCGAGCCCAGTGCTGGACCCTCCGCCGAAGGAGTTAGAGTCACTGAGCCAGCTGGAGTGGTACCTACTGCAGAGGATGTTAGAGTCCCTGTGGCAGGAGAAGAAAGAAAGCCCGGTGCAGTAGAGGAAACACTCGCGCCAGCACCTGCGGCTGTTGCGCCTAAAGAAGCGGGTATCAAAAGCGATAAGTTTGCTACCGTACCGGCAGCGGAGAGGTTGTACCGTGCATCAACTGCACAAACTAAGTACCCAGGTAAATTTTGGACTTCGCTTGTTGATTACGCAAGTCGCTACCTAAAAAAGGGTACCGACAGAGAGCAACGTACTCTGGAAGAAACGACAGAGTTTCCTACTCGTACGCTTAACGTCACTGCGCTTAGCCAAGCTCCACAAACGGAACGCGACGCAATACTTGCTGATCTCCAATCATGGCTAAATAAGTACGCGCCCGATACGCCGATTGAAGATACACAGCTCTACGAAGTGTTGACTGGCGAAACAACAGACTTTGCGTACCCGCAGCGTTCTGATGTCAACTACTTAAAGTCCAAAGGATACGACTCACTGTTCTTTGCTAAAGAAGGTGGGGAGGATGTAAACACTTGGTTTGTGTTTGATAAGCGCAAACGTGCTACCAAAGAAGAGATGGAGGCCCGGCCAAAGATTGAACGGGCCATGGCTAAGCGCGGGCGCAGAGCGCTAGAGCCAGAAGATAAAGCTGAAGCTGAGCAAAGCAACAAAGAAAAGCGAGCACTTGCTAACCGAAACAACACCAAGCTAAATGCAGCGAACACTCTGTTACGCCGTGCAGTTGTTCTTGGGCCCATTGACGGTAGAGACGTCCGTAATGACGGGCTGCACATGCTCTATGACGTATATGCTATTGCACCGTATACACCACAAAAAAACCGAGCTGCTGAACTTCTTGCGGCACAAGGCGTAACCACTCCCGCCGACCGCGACGCGCTAAAAGCTACTCACGAAGCTTGGAAAGCAGCTCAACCCACCGAAGAACAAAAGAAAGCCAAAAAGCTCCATAGCTACGATATCTATGCGGTAGAAGATTTACCTGACGGAGAACAAGGCATACTGCTGAAACCTATTAGGGTTAACGCGTACGACATTGGGAAAGCGGTAGACGCGGGAGCTTCTTTTGACCAAGCTAGGAAAGATGTAGAGCAGGCTGCGTTTGCGGCTGCGACTAAAAACGTAGAGGGTAAGACTGAAGGGTCTACGTTCCGTCGAATTGAAAAGTATGACTACACCAACATAAAGCAACGGCAAACCCAGGCAGCGCAAATAGCAAAACGCCAAGCAGGCCCAGGCAAACCCGGTCGGCCTCGGCTGTCTGAAGAAGAGGTTGCACGGCGAGAAGAAGAGAAAGCGCGGAAAGCAGAAGCCCGTAAGAAAGCTCAAGCCGAGCGCGAAGCTGTGCGGGCTAAAGAGATTGAGATAGCTCGGCAAGAGAAAGAAAAGAAAGAGGCTAAGAAAGCTGAGCGTGAAGCTAAAAAGGCTAAGCCTGTAGCAGCCACTGCTGAGCCCGCTCCAAAAGAGCAAAGCGCAAAAGAACAGTACGTTGATGTGACGAAGGGTGTTGCTGGCACCCCTGAGTTTGATAGTTTGCCTGATACCGCCAAAGAGCAGATCACCGATCTTGCCAAGCGTGGCGAACTTAATCTTGCCGCAATTAGTCGGATTGTTGGCGCTGCACAGTCTCCGTTGCCGCAGATCAGGGGTGTACCGCAGCCTGCCAACTCTGCGTTTAAGAAATTTACTACCGCTGCACAAGCGGCTAGCTACCTCTACCGTACCGGTAACTTCTTCCAAAAGCTGCTTGCGTTCCGACTGCTTAGCACCGTCAAAAAGCGCGGCACTAAGTTTGTAGTGGTCGAAGAAGGTGATGCCACCCCGGCTGTGTTTAGCAAGTTCCCCAACTCGGTGACGTGGGCAAGTGCTTCGGGTGTGTTTGTACCTAGCGAAAACACTATCTACGTACGCGGTGAATCCTTCGGCGATAAGAACGGTGTCAACAACGTCACCGTCTTGCATGAACTACTGCATGCAGCAACAGCCGATAAGATTAGTCTTGGGCGCTACATTTTGCGCACTAGAGGAGAGGCCACTGAGTCTGCTAAGAACGCTAGAGATCTGGCGCTTCTTATGGAGAAGGCCGGTGAGCATTACCGTGCGCTAGAAAAGGCCGGTGAGTTACCTGCAAATCTTCGTACACTTGTAGAAAGCTTAGTTACCAAAAACAAGGATACCGACAAGTTTGAGTACACCTTGTTTACGAATCTGGATGAGTTCTTAGCGTACGGGATGTCACACCCTACGTTCCAGAGCTTCCTCAAAGACGCCCCTGGCATTGCGCCCAAGCAGACTGTTTTCTCTCAGTTTGTAGAGCTTATCCGCCGCATCTTTGGTATACCCAAAGGTCAGAGTTCGGCGCTTCTTAGTTTGGCTGACGTCACGGATCGCCTCATTGGTGAACCAATGGCGTTGACTATTGCGCCGACTAAAAAAGCTGGGCTGTTAGCTATGAAAACGGAGCCGACTGTGGTGCAGGCGGCTCAACAGAATCCTCCTGACACTGCGCCTGCGGCAGCAGAGACTCAGAAGAAAGCTAAGGCGCAGAGTAAAAAAGTAAACAAAACGCTTCAGAAGGTACTGCGCTCACACTCGTCCAGTCCAACGGCTATGGACGGTATCAAGGAGCTTGTGAACGACAGAGCAGAAGCCAAAGGTATCTTTCTTGATACGCTGGTTGCTGGGTATAAGAGTTTCAAAGGTGGTTCACTGCGGCAACTACTGCCTACTCTGCAGACTGAAACACTTGTTGATTGGGCGAGCAAGCTTGGGTTAGGTAATGTGGCGCAGGCTTGGGGGCTGATGAAGGATATGGACGCCGCCCAGGTACGTTCGCTGACTGCTGATGCTGACATAACCGAGAGGATGGTTAAGCTGCAGCTGAACAACCCGATCATGTATCGGGCACTGTCTGCGGTTATGCACTACTCAACGCTACGGGAGATCGACCCGTCAACCGAAGAAGGCAGAAAGAAAGCCCCGGCTCTGGCTAAGCTGTGGTTTAGGCTCAACCCAGAAGCTAAACAGTTGTACGTGCAGGTACGTGATGCTTACGTAGCCAAGTATGACCAGCACTTTCAACGACTGTCTGACCTAATTAACTCGTACCCAATAGAAGGTAACGAAGCCGATGCTTCTACGCCGAAGGGCAATTTGATTGCATCCATACGTAAGATGCAGGAGACCGGGCGCGGTATCAAACCGTACTTCCCCCTCATGCGGTATGGCAACTTCTGGGTGCGCACAGGCAAAGGTAGCAACCGTGCGTTCTATATGTTTGAGTCCCAGCATGCGAAAGAGATGTTTATTCAGCGCTGGCTGCGTGAACAAAAAGTAACTGACCCTTCAGTCAAATTAGAGACGCTCTACAGTGATGGGCTGATCTCTGATGGCAACAGCATCAAAAGCGCCCGCGAAGATATGGGCAACACTAGCACCTTGTTGAAACGTATGTTCGACAACATTGACAACATGAAGGTGCGCCAAGTAACGGATGAATTTGGCGATGACTTACCGCAGTACGCGCAAGTAACCAAAGAACAGCTCAAAGACGACATTTATCAGTTGGTCCTGCACACACTGCCGGATGCCAGTTTTCGTAAGCAGTTTATTCACCGGCAGGGTACAGAAGGTTTCTCTGAAGATATTGCTCGTAACTTTGCAACCCTTAGCACTGCTATGGGTCGCCAGCTTGCTCGGCTACAGTACGCGCCAAAGATTGCGAACTCACTTGCAGCAGCGCAAAGTGCGCTCAAAGGCAACCCTGATGCCGCTAAGCTTGGGGAGTTTGTCAAAGAGATGCAGCTACGGGCACAGCTTCAGCTAGACCCAGCGCCTGAAAACGCAGTCGGCAATACGTTGGCTAACTTTGCCAACCAGACGGCGTTCCTCTACATGATGACAAACGTCAAGACTGCAGTTGCTCAGGTGTTTGCACTGCCTACGTTTACGGCTCCGGTGCTTGCGTCTAACTACGGCGCGGTAAATACAGCCAGAGTGATGGGCTCGTTTGCGGCTATATGGAACAGCCTCGGCGTACGTGAAACCGCTCCTGACGGCACTGTGTCTTGGGTTGCTCCTACGATTGCTCAATCCAAAAACGTAAAGCTAAACCCAGAAGAACGCCGAGCAGCTCAGTACATGATTGATCGGGGTTTGTCGGACACCACGCTTGCGTATGACTTAGGTAACCGCAAAAAGTTACCGACTGCTGTGCAGAACTCAACAACCCGCAGGGCTGTACGCAGTACAGTCAACTTCATGGGTGCTCTGTTCCATCACACCGAACGCTTGATTCGTGAGGTGACATTCATGTCGGCATTTAGGCTGGCAAGAGAACAGAACCCCAACGCATCGTTTGAAGAGATTGCACTGAAGGCAGAGAAAGATACGTACACAGCCCTCAATAACTACTCGTCGATCAACCGTCCGCGTGGGGTAAAGGCTGATGCAGAAGGGCGAGTAATGTTAGATGCGCATAAGCCATTAGGCCGAGCCATTTTGCAGTTCAAGATGTTCCCTGCGTTTGTGACTACTTATTTCGTGCGCAACTTTTACCGCATGGTTGGGCCTGAGTACAGCAAAGCTGAGCGTAAGCAAGCATTCACTCAGTTCTTTGGCACGTTGACGATGTCTATGTCCATTGCAGGTGTCATGGGCATCCCAGGATTTTCGTTTGTTATGGGTGTGCTTTCAGGTCTGCGCAACATGACGATGGAAGATGACGAAGACGATCCGCCTGAGAAGCGCAATCTGGAGTTTTGGTTCCGAAACATATGGATGCAAGAAACCTTTGGCGATGTAAAAGTTGGCGGCAAACCACTCGCCGACATCCTTGACCGAGGGGCTATTGCAGCACTCACTGGTTTTGATATCACCAGCAGCTTATCTATGAACAACATGTGGTTTCCAGAAATGAAGGAGACCGCAACAGCAGAAGCTGCGATGAGCGATCATGCGCTGTCTCTCATGGGTCCGTTTGCGTCTTTGATGGTAAAGCAGTTCCCCAAAGCAATCGACTACTTTAACCAGGGCAAGGTAGTGCAGGGGGTAGAACAGCTCCTACCCGCTATGGCTCGGTCGCCAGTCACTGCGTACCGCTACGCTACAGAAGGCGCTACTACTACGTGGGGTGCCGATATTAAGAGCGATGACGAATACAAGATTGGTCACATCATCGGGCAGGGGTTGGGCTTTGGTACCGAAGGTTTAGTGGCGCGGCGCGAAGACTTGTTCAAAGCGCAGTCGTTGGTGATGAAGGTCAAGAATGAGAAGCGCAAACTAATAGATAGACTTGACCTTGAGTACCGAGGCGATTCTGGAGATGTCGATACCGCCATCGATAAGATCGATAAGTTCAACGCAAAGAATCCGTTTGATGCAATTAAAGCAGAAGAATTAAGCGATTCTTTGGTTCGCCGTATTGAGCGCAGGGCTGGTGCGGAGCGGGGTATTGAGGTCGAGTCAAAGTACTACCCGCAGCTGCAGCGGTTGCTTGAGCCTTCGCGTAGGAAGCTTGAAGAGGAAGCCAAATAAAAAAGCCCCGAACTTGGTCGGGGCTAACCCTAGATAGGGAGCGAAGGAGAAAGGAAACCCACAGGAAACAGCCTCTATTATACCTCATACACGCCACACACGCAAGCCCTTGATCCCTTCTTGGATCACTACCTTCATCTCAACCTTGATGCCGAGCCGCTTGGCGATACGCGCAACTGTTTTCTTTGCGGCAGCATGATCGATGCAGGGCACAAAAAACGAATACCCCACACGGAACTGCTGCCAGTTAATCTGATAAGCAACGCCGTCAACCTTCATCTGTCTTACTAAGACCAGTTAAGTCAGCCAGTTCAAAGTCTTTTGCGTCGAGCTTAAGCACACGCACCGGCGGCGAAACAATCTTCATGCCCTTACTCATGCGCTTGTTGATTGTCTCAACCAAAACTCTGTCTTCGGTAAGGATTTTGAGCACGGACTTGTAGTTCACCTGCTTCTCCACGCAGTACTTCTTGAAGTGGGACGCGGGTATGAACATAAACTTGGTGTCGGGCTCGTACCGAATCAGCAGCTCACCTCTTGGCTCAAGCAGTGGCATAGAAGTAAGCCCGGTGCGCATATCCGCTTCACCGTTTACGACCAGCGCGTTGATGCTCATATATTGATTGATGTAAGCGCCGAGCACAGAAGTCGAGCTTGCTTCTGGAATCTCTACGTCCTGCCGCATATCAGCAAGAATAGTGATCAGCCAATCATAGATGCGCTTCATGTCAAAAGAGATAAGCCCCAAGTTCTTAGCGATCAACCCACCCGTGATGTTGCATGCAGCAACGGCAGACCAGAAACGCTCTCGGCTAGTGAACTGCACCTGCTTGTCGATCCTAGCTTGCACTTTAAGCAGCAGGTCTTTGGCTTCTTCTAGGTTGTTGACCAACCATTGCGCGTAAATCTCACCTGCGTGTCCGTAGTTCTCCATAAGCTGATGATCAAACATCTGCTTACCAACCGCAGGGTCAATCGCATCTGAAGGAGCTATCGTGTACTCAAGCACACGCATCATCTCACCGTCTGGACTCGTCTTAAGCGACCCCAACTTTTCATAGAAAGACGCATTCGCCGACGCTAATGAGATGCCCTGCCATGAAGTATTGTTTATACGCATCTCGTTCACAGTGGCCTTAACTCTATTCTTGCCACGGCCTTGGCTAATGCCATACGCAAGCTCAGAGAACTCAGCAGGTGTGGTGTTTGTGATCTCGTCAATCGTGTTAGCTAGATTATTCATAACGCCGAGCGTTTGCATCTTGGCGTTCAACGTGTCTTTCCACATGGAGCCCAAACGCTTTGGGTGCCCCATGACGCTATTGCACATATACAGCGTAGTCGACTTACCCGAGCCAGACTTTGGGTAGATCACATTGATGATCGCACCTTCAAGCCCAGTAAACTTAAGTAGGGGTGAACCAAACCCAGTCAGCGCGGCAAACGCATGCGGCTCCAAACTCGGAAGGGCATACATGTTGAATACCTCTTGCCACTTCTCAAGAGTGCCTGACGTATGAAGATACTGCGCTACATCTTTAGTAACGCTTGACGGCGGGCTGTGAAAGACCCCATCTTTGGTGATCTCTCGCTGCCCTAAAATGAACTTGCTATCTTTATCGGCCCAACCAAATTGCGTCCTCATAATTTCCGCCTTCTGCTCAAATTGCATGTTCTTGAGTGAAGCTGTCACGTACTGCGCGATCAGATCCACTTGCTTTGCTGACGATACAACCCCGTGATGAGCTATGCCTTCACGTAGTTTTTCTTTCACCACCACCGTCGTCATCGGCAGGGTGAACTCGTGCACTCCATCTTTAGGCAGGTGAAGCCTAAACAGCACAACTTCACCAAGCTCCGGGTGTCGCATACGTTTGATAGGGTAGAAGTCGTACTCATACACAAGTACCAGTTCTTCTTCGTCTCCTATAGGCTTGCGGTAAACCCCTCCGTTTTTGCCCCTGATATATGGAAACGGATACTCAGGTATCAACAGGGTCTGCGGCTCTCCCTCTTCAGTCTGCACAACTACTTCTGAGTCGTCAGCCTCGGCGATATCTGCGCCTAGAACAATCGGTGACTTGATTACGTTCTTGTGCGTACAGCCATCGCACCCGTCGGGGTTCAATTTTTCAAACGTAGCGCATGTGTACGGGCCACCCTTGGCTATGATGTAGTCCAGCTTCTTGTCGACCTCGTCGGCGTCATAGCCTGGGTACTTCTCTGACAACATGTGCGCTGACTTACGCCCATCTTCACAAAACGCAGCGATGGATAAGCCAGCTCGCCACATTGGCTCGTCTAACGTGGCTTGGTTCTCATAGCAATGTACTAACTGCTGGCACCCATCTTCATTTGCCGAGCGCATCATGATTAGCTTGAACCGTTTGACTCGGTTGCCCATAAGGGCTTCCATCATCGGACTCAGCTTGTTCGGCAAAAAATCAGGCGGCTCTTCTTTCGGTGGGTCAGACCCAAGAATTTTAACTATACGTTCGTAGGAAATCCTTTCCGTGTGTTCGTTCAGAACTGTTACTTCGACTTGTGAATTGCGTTTAAAGTTGTATGTGCCCGGTATGCGCAGCACTCGTGAAGCTTCAAATACATCAGGGTCTACAACCAAACCGTGCTCGGTGCACAGTGTGCGTAGGCGTTTAGCTAACGGGTCCCAGTGTGTTCTGTCCAGCGTCTCCTCAAGTAGCCAGTAGATGTGCAGGCCGTAGCCTGAATCCACAATGATTGGTCTTGGTAGGTTAAGTACTTTGCAAAAATCTCGCAGCTTGAGAAGTCCATCCTCTTGTGTAGGGTGCCCTTTGCCCGCTGCCGCTTTCTCTGCTCCGCAGTCAAGATCTATCCACAGCGCTCTAAAGAAATGTGCGTTTTCATGGGTGCGGTTATTTTCTGGCCCAAACTTAGCGCAGCCAAAATAAGCATCCATGCCTTTACGTACAAGCTCCTGCGCCCTGACCGTGACCTCTTCTCGTGTGTTAGCAAACGATTGTGCTGGGTACTTACCTATCCCTAGAACGCAGTAGCGTCCTTCTGCCGGTAACACGGCGTCGAGTAGGTCAAACGACATTTAGTTGAAGCTCTTCATGTAGCGTTGGATTGGCTTTGTAAGCTCTTCTTGGGGATTGGTGTTCCCCTTGAACCAGTTGTACACCGTCATTCTGGACACCCCAAAGTGCTCAGAAATCTGGCGTACACTGATTCTGTTCCGTATACAAAAGCGACCCAAGGCTACACCCAGAGACCTAGCACTTGCTTCTTTGTTAGCTTGCACTAAGTTCTGGCTGTAACCGTATCCCATGGGTTACTCCTCACCTGTCCAGTCTTGCAGCACTTTCTTGAGATCTTTCTTCTCAGCGGGGGGCGGCTCAACTTTACGTGACTCACGTTTAGCGGGTTCAGCTTCCTCAGCTGCTGGGGCTTCAAGCTTTGGCGCTGCACGGCCAGACGCATCGGCTTGGTATGGCGTCATCACTACCAGACGCTGCACCTCGGGGTTTGACGAGGCTTTGTTCAGCGCCTCAAACTCCTGCCTATTGATGTACCGGCTAGCCGTAAAGAGCACCGATTGGTTATCGTTATCCTCGTTGAACAAGATAGTGGTAACCAAGTGGTCGATGTTCTTGCCGTTGTTGGCTAAATACTTGGTGTAGTTCTCAAACTGATGCACCTTGTCTGAGGGGCTATCACCAAACAGAGACTTGGACGCAAGATTCATCTGATACATAGACCCTTCCAACGCAGTACCAAAGTCTTCCTCCAACATAACAGCAAGTCGGCGAGAGTAGCGGCATGCCTTCGACTGCGCCTGCCCAGAGCCCTTGATATTCTGCGGACACGAATCGCAGCGATCACTCTGCGGGTTGTTAGCGCCAGCATCGGGGACGCGCCCATCGTTTGAAAAACAGTCTGGCGCGGTGGGCTCAGCATCGGGAGACCACTGCTTGATGTAGAAGATACGCCCAACATGCGGAGACGCATTGGCAATGACTACGTTAAGAGCGCCCTTCACTTTGCCCATCTCTTCACCGCCAACCATCTTGCGGAAGATTCCGTTCTTTGGAACAATTCGCTTGGCCCCAGTACGACCAGCCAACTGCTTGGTTAGTGCGCTCAGCCCAGCGTCACGCAGGAAGTCGGGCATGTTCTGATCAGCAACAACAAGTTCACTCATTTCAGTTTCCTTTAGCACGTCTAACAACCACGGTGTACTCACTTTCTACATTCAGCCCTGCGGGTTGCAGGTCTGGATTCTCTGTAAGAAATTCCTTCATGTGACTTTGGTGAAGTCGTTTCTCCAGCAAGGCAAACGCATCATGCTCACGAATGAACCGATACATCGAATCCCAATCGTTCGTCCAGTACCGTGATTTAACCGAACGAATGATCGTGCCATACGGGGTGCGGACGCTATCAACGCCCAACTGCTTACACGCATCAAGCATGGACTGCTCAAGCATCTTTGCAGTTTCTTCAAGAGACTTATCTTGCGATTCGTACTCTTGCTTCAGCTTAGCTCTAGCATCTCTGATGTTTATGTAAGCTTCGGTCAACTTATCCATTTGGGGTGGCAACCCCATCTCGGCTTCTTCCGACATACTCTAACTCCTCGGGTTGATCGGTAGGAGGGGCATCCTACCACGCTTCTTGACATTGTCAAGGGGTTGAAGCAAGTTCTTCTTTATATAGCTCGACGATCTTGCTATGTTCTTTGATACCAGCTTGCAGCATCGAGTACAGTCTGCCCTCTACGGGGCTACTGCGGATGTGCACCACAGTCATCGGGTTTTTTTGACCCGGTCTATCAATACGAGCGTTGGCTTGCAGGTACGTCTCTACACTCGTTATCGGAGCGTACCAGATGATCGTATCAGCGGCAGTTAGTGTTAACCCGTGGCTAGCAGCTTGCGGCTGTATGATCAGCACCTTTGTCATCGGCGATGTTTGAAACCTTGTGACTATGTCTGTGCGTTTGTTAACGCTTACGTCGCCAGCGATCACTTCATTCGTGATGCTCTTTTTGTTTAGATGGTTCTGAAGCAACGCTATGGTGTGCGAGAACGGGACAAACACCAACACCTTTTGGCTTGCTTCGTTAATAACTTCTTCAACAACTGCAAGCCTGGGCGACACATCAAAGTCAACCACTTCTTTAGCATCTGAGTATGCTGCACCGCAAGATATTTGCAGTAGCTTGTTGATCTTCACAGCGGCGTTTACGGCAGATATGTTTTCACCTGCGGCTTCGATGAACAGATCTTTGTGCAGTATGTCGTAGTACTTACGTTGCTGCGGTGTCATCGGTGCTTCGCGTGTCAGGTATGTTATGGGCGGCAGATCAAGGCACTGAGATTTTTCAAACCGTATCGCAGGCTGAAGCGCCTTGTGTACGATCTTGTCGGCGTTGGGTCTTGGTATCCACTTGTACGTACCGAACTGCTGCATGACTAAGTCGCGGTACTGCCCAAAAAATTTAGGTACTCCACCGGGGTTTACTAACTTAGCCAGTCCGTAAGCATCCACAGGCGACTGCGCAGCGGGCGTACCCGTCAACATCCACAACCCTTTAACGAATTGCATGATGTCTCGCATGCACTTCCATCTTGTAGTCTGCGCATTCTTGTACGCTGAGGCTTCGTCAATGACGACCAAGTCAAACTTACCGGCTATGATTTCTTTCTTGACGATCTCTACGCCGTCAAAGTTCACGATGACGTACTCGGCATCACCGCTTACCAACTGTTTACGTACTTCTGGCTTTGCGTGATGCGCTACAGCAACCCTCCTGTGCATAGCAAACTTGAACAAGTCTTGCTGCCATGCCGAACGCATAATCGATAGAGGGCACACAACTAACACGCGCTTGATAGCGCCCAGTGACATCAGGTAGTCGGTTGCCCAGATGACTGACGCAGTCTTGCCGGTGCCTTGTTCGTTAAAACAAAACGCCTTCCGGTTAGATACTAAAAACTCTACAGTTGTCTTCTGATGCTCAAACGGCTCAATCCCCAGTGGCGCAGGCCACTGATATCCTTCTAACAGCATGAGATTCTCACTTTGGTGTGTGGTCGCTATTCCTTGGGTACGACCGATTGTTAGAAGCACTTTTTACTCGTAGGTTGCTACGTGCAGATGTGCCGCCTTTGCTCAACGCGACTTTGTGGTCTACGTCTTTGCCATCTCCCTTATGCACTGCACCTTCGCGCTCCAACATGCGTCGGGCTTTGTTTCGGGCGGCTCGCTTTTTCTTGACAGCGGGGGTGCCGTCGTACTGCTCGTACTCTTTAGCGTACGGGCGTGGTTTGTTTACGTAGGGCATGATTAGCTCCTATTGAACTCACAAGTCCTAACTGGACAGAATCTACACAATGGCCCCTCTATCGGGTTCCATACGTTACTACTTATTGCTGCTTCTATGCGCTGCACCACCTGAGCGGGCTTCTCTATGTACCTTGATGTGTGCTCTACGACATGCTCGGTGCGCACAAGCTCATTACTGACTACAAATACAAGCGCAGACTTGACTCGTTTGATAGCCGGAAACTTCTTGAATAGTCCGATTGCAACCAGATCAAGCTGTTTAGTGTCTGCGTAGCGAGCATTCTTGCTTGTTTTGAAGTCTACGGAATACGCCAGTTCTTTAGCTTCGTTAATGACTACTAAGTCAGCTATGCCGTGCCACCAAACATTCTTAGCGTTAAAGCTGCACGGCTTAAGGTCTTTAGTAAGCCCTAACTTAAGTTCGCAGTATTTGTCGCCGTCGATTTGAGCGAGCGTGTCTAAGACAGGTTGCAAATGTTCGTAGTGCTTTGGTAGAGGTTCGCCATCTCGGATGTAGTGCTCAGCTGCAGAGTGCATAGCTTTGCCATACAGCGTAGCCACCGTATCTTTCTCTACGGTATCTTTCGCTATCTTGACGTGGTAATACTTACGGGGGCACTGCTCAAAAGTCTTGAGACTACTAAACGACCATACGACTGACATATCAGCAATCTCCGTACGAAGCACCGCATCCAGCTTCGCAGTTAAGGGGTAGGTCCGGTGCCCAGGAAGGTCTGATCCGCATGCACAGCTCTACGTATTCCTTAGCGTTGTCCGCTTCGGCTTTGGGCGCTATGCAAGCAATCGCGTCGTGCACCGTCATCACCACTTTATACTTTTTTGCCACCCGCAGCATCTGTTCGCCGATCACAATCCGAGCTAGTGCTTGGCAGCAATTGTGAACAATAAAAGGGCCCGATGCGCCACGAACCACAAACCTATGTCTAGGCCCACAATCTAAAATGTCGTACACCTGTTTTTTGGTGATGGTGGTATTGTCAATTGCTCTAGGGGCCAGCCGTGCGCTAGGCGATAGTACAAAGTTGTATGCGGGATTCCAGTAGCTTTGCTTAAAGCTACTACGTCCACTCGCCGCTCGGTATTTCGTTTGTTCATTGCGTTCACCCGACGAGTTACCCAACGGCAGTTCTCCGGCGAATATGGCCCACTGTTGTCCAAACGCTCCAAGTCCAGCCCCCGCTGGTACGAGGGCCCCATGTCTACCCAAAAATTCGTAAACGCTTGTTGCCAACGCTCGCACACTGCTATGCCCCGCCCCCCATAGTTTTTCCAAGCCTGATGCGATGGAAGCCGACACCGATCCAGCATGCTTCGCCACACTGCAAATGCCGGGTGTTTGCTCATACCGTGTGTTCGGTTGCCCTTGGATATAAGTTGTTTGGTCATACACCCACAATTGGGGGTGCCCCCACGCTTTATTTCCTTGCGAACATCCGTACCAGCTTTCACGCACTGCCCCCCACAAGCGCACTGGAATCTCCAGTACCGTTTCTTCCCGTTGCTGTGCTCGGGGTTCAATGCCGTTAACACACCGAAGATCTGGCCTGTAAGGTTTGGGGTTCTGTGATGCAGGTTGCCAGCCATCATCTGTCAATACCTCATGATCGGGGGTCATCCATACGCCGTCAATACTAACACAAGTTTGTACTGGTTTAGCAACCATACCGCTATGGCTTACAAACTCTACCCCATCATGAACCAGATCATCTTTCTTAACATCTTCTATAGACACCCAGCCACGCGCAGTTAAAACTTTAGTGCCTTTACCTATGCAGTTTTCAGTAACTTTGCCCCCGTATATCTTCGTAGCTATGACTTGCTTACCTTTCTTAGAGTCATATACATACTGCGGGTTGCCATCGTCGTCTTGTATCTTTCTTAAGTTGGGGTAGCGCAAATGCAACCCGTTGGGTAACAGGATGCCTTTCTTACCTTCAACCTTCAGCAGTCCACCACGTCCAAGCTCAGTGTGCTGGTTTTGAAGGATTGCATCCAACGCTTTGCCAGCCGCTCTCCAAAACTTAGCGATCTTTGGGTACGTATCTCTATACGTATTGATGATGTGCTCGGCTTCTTTCTCAGTGATATCCACCTTGGATGTCTTGAGCTGCGCTTGGAACTTTGAAGCCCCCATGCCATAACCACTGCCAAGAATCGTAGTCTTACCAATGAAGCGCTCGTTCTTGTCTATGTCAGCAACGGGCTTGCGGTAGATGGCTGATGCCATGATTTTGTAAACGTCTTCCCCCGCTTCGAACGCCTTTACAAGATCGTCCTGCTCGGCAAGCCAAGCCAGCGTACGCGCTTCAATCTGTGATGAGTCAGAGTCGATGAACACATACCCAGCCGGTGCGCATATGGCGCTCTTCATCTTAGAACCACGCGGTAGGTTCTGAAGGTTTAGCTTATCGTCTCCGCCCCACCGCCCGGTGTGTGCAGCGTAGTAACGTAGGGGCACGGGTAACGTACCCCGCTCGGCGATTTTAATAAACCGCTCTATGCGGGTCTCCTCAAGCGTTGACTTAACGCCTAACCGTGCAGCTACAATCGCCTGCACTCGCGCATCTTCATGCTCAAGCAGTGCCCGAAACTCTTCATCTGTTTTGGAAAACGCGTACGTCTGCCTGCCGTTCGCAGGGCTCGTCTTCATGGGCGGCTGCACACCCATAAGCTTTAGCGTAGCCGCTAACTTGTGGTTAGACATAAGCTGATCTTTGTCTACCATTGTCACCGCATCGAGCAGGAATTGCTTTTTCTCTCGTACCTCAGCCAAGCGTTCATTTAGTACTTTAGTATCTATACGCAAAACTGGCTCGGAGAACATACGCATAGTTAAATCGATTAACTTAAGCTCGGACAGAGGAAAGTCCTGCCCCATGCAGTTAAACAACTTGTACGTAAGAGCAACGTCGTTCTTGCAGTACTCACCGTACCGTGCCAGTTGGTCGGTTGGAAAGTCTGCTCGGCGAAGCCCCTTTGCGTTAACCACCTCTGTGCCTTTTTCACCCAGCCCGTAGTGCTGCGCAAGCACAGCCAGCGATCCACCAACCTCTGAGCCATGCAGTGCTCGGCCCATCGACAGCGTATCCAACCAACCTTTTGGTTTGATATCAAACAGCCACGACAGGATGGCACCGTCGAATATGGCGTTGTGAGCAAGAGCAAATGACCGTTCCCAATTAAACTGCCTAAGCCAGTCCTCCGTGCTAGGCATATCTCCCGAGAACCACACAGGCTCGGCATCATCCACCTGCACAGATACACCTATCACCTCAAACTCTGGGGAGCGTATGTACTCCTCAGTTGTCATTTTGGTAAGAGAGAAGTCTTGGGAGTAATACGTCTCGAAATCTACGGTCAGTATGTTCATCGTACACCTGGAACTTTGATACGACGTTCTCCACTCAACGCAGAGGTCTTAGCCCTAAGTTGTTCAAGCTCTTCATCATCTCTTACAAGAGCTGTCTTCATCACCATATGTGAGAACTCTTGTCTGCGCACCTTCATAAGCGCACCGTGGATAACGCCTTTCTCCGTCTCAGACAGGATCTCTCGAAAACGCTCATCGAATATGAACCGCCACTTGGGCTGGTCGGTGAAAAACTCTTCGGGGAAACTATCCATTCGACCTATAAGAGTTTTCACCGCGTCACTTATGGTTTCCATCTTTGCTCCCATCTAACAATGATCTAAGCTCGTCTAGATTTGATTCGTTGACAATAATCGACAACCCACCGGCCTTGCGTATGTCAGCCAAGTGTTTGTCTTGCAGTGCAGTGGTCTTACCTTTACCTGCCTTTGCTTCGATAGCTACGAACGCACCCCCTACACAGCAGAGAAAGTCAGGAACCCCAGAGTTGCCATACATCGAGCCAATCGGCATCGCGTAATAGGCGTTGTACTCGGCGAGGATCTTTTTGATCTGCGCTTTAACTTTTGCTTCGGGGGTAGCGGCCATAGCTCTTTAGCAGTTCACTTAGTTACAGCAGACTCGTACGGAATCGGACGTACCGGTGCGTGGACAAACTTACGCTTGGGTAAGTCTTCCGGGCTGAGAAACGCTGTGGGATTCTGTGCTTTGACCTGTTCAATAGCTTCTTCCAGCTTTTTATTAGGCTTGGAAAAATCTCGTTTGATGTTTGCGTTAACCCTCAGCATGCTACGCTGTGCTTCCGTAAGACGGACGGTTGGAAAGTTCATTTGTCGCTCCCATTACGCTCAAACCACACAGCCATTGCAATATAGACAGCAGCGCCCAACGCTTCTTGCACAAACGCCTCTCCATCTTTAATGCTCGCAGCTTCTTCTAACTTCTTAGCAGCTTGCCCCGTCAGGAACCCACGACCGTGCAACTTGGCATAGTGAAGCCATGGCTGTTCAAGAAACGGCGTCTCTGTACCACCGTGCCTAGTGCCTTTGCCGTGCATAGCTTGATCGACCGCCTCGGCGAATACAGCAATTAGCGGGTGCACTGCTTCTTCAACTTGTACTGGCTGCGGCGTAGCAACCTTGGCTACCTTGGTTGGCTTATTCTTTTTAGTATTGACAAATCCGTAGATGTACTTACGTGGCAAACCAGTAGCTGCTTCTACCTCAGCTGCGGTAGCCTTTGGATTAGTCTTCAAGAACTCTCGGATTTTGCCTGCTTTAGAGTTGGGATCATATTTACGACCACGTTTCGTTTCACTCACTTCTTTCTCCTTGGTTAAGTTTGCTATCTACGTACTGCGTCAAAAGCTCTCTCATCAACTTCTGTTTGTTTGCTTGTTGACTAAAGTAATCCAACACATGCTTGGGTAATCGTATGCTTGTACACACAAGCGCCGGTCTTTTACCCAGCCCTCTACCTTTTCTCACCATTTAGCTTCTCCTACTTCAGTCATCATATCCGCGAATGTGGGGGTAGCTCGTTCGTACAACGGGGGGTTGTACAGCCTTCGTGATTGGTCGAATGTTTTTGGGAACGGCCACAGGTTCAGCGGGTCGCTCGGATCTACTTGCTTGCGTCGTCGTCCAGCGCTGGTCCACGCCGTTGAGGATACGCCTTGCAGATCCTTCTGCTTCAAGTCTTCTGAGTGCTCGTCCAACGGTAGTTCTCCCTAGCAAAAAATGTTTTGACAACTCGGTGATTGTTGGCGGTGTCTTACGTGTGCTTAGGTACTCACGCACTTTTTCGTATGCAGTCACAACTTCCTCTTCTTGGTCAATTACAACTTCTCGTGTTCTGAACGTCTTATCACAGGGCTTGCACTTGTAATAGCGTAAGGCTCCTTTCTTTGTTCGATTGCGTGTTTCAGTCTTACATGTTGGACAGATCACTTCATATCTTCCTTACCCGCTTTGAACCCAACATCCCAAGCCTTAGCCCAGGCTTTGTCACGCTCCGGGTTATTGATAGGTATGTCATCAAACATCGTTCTTCTCCTTCAGCTTGTCTTTGTGATTGTTTATTTGCGTGACACCAGACCTTGATGCGGGCCACATAAATTGGCGTTGATCAATGGTCATGTCATTACTGAAACGCAGTGCGTTAATGAGCGCCGGAGACATTGCCGTGTACTGCTTCGGGTTCGGTTCATCAGGGCAGATTGTGAGGGTGAACGGTAATTTAGCCATGATTCTTCTCCTTGAGTTTGGCTTCGATCAGATCAAACAATTTACGGGTGTAACCTTTAATGGGTGTCTCACCCCATGGCCCAATAATTTCTTTGATCTCCTCATCCGTCAGCCCTTGCCATTGGCGCGGCTGCGCCTGCTCTTCTGGCACGGTGTAGTTCGGTTGCCCACCAGAGTATGTTTTGACCCAGGGTTTTTGCTGTGCTTCTAGCTCGTCGATCCGTTTTGCCATGCGCTGCTGTTCTTCCACCATCACAGCCATCGCGTCCCAGTCTGGATTGAAGTCATTGGGCTGCGCC
>Ga0315909_10003245_pt1 | contig 19994 bp, 18 predicted proteins | sample LakEriMetagenome_11_FD_203527 | JGI IMG/M metagenome (GOLD analysis project Ga0315909, IMG submission 203527) | Freshwater fungal communities from buoy surface, Lake Erie, Ohio, United States - Buoy 2 MA125 | ecosystem: Environmental > Aquatic > Freshwater > Lake | place: USA: Lake Erie, Ohio... | reverse complement strand
TCTTTTTTAAAATCAGCGCTATTTACAATAATGGAATTAGCTTTTTTGATAAAATATTTAAATATTAACTTTTTAATAAAATTTTTATTCCAACCAGAGGGAGATGTATTAGATCTAACAACAAGATTGAAATTAAAAAAAGTTCTGAGTATGCAACAATAAATGTTAGCCTGAAATGAAAATACTATAGAGGATTTGTTTTGTATTATTTCTTTAATTAATAGAAAAATACAAGCAAAGTACTTAATGTACTTAGAGTACTTGCGATTTTTTTTATACTTTAGATTTATAATTTTAATATTTTTATTGAAAAAAGAATTAAATCTATCGTCGAAAGTAATTAAATTTATATTTTTAATATAATCTGATAAATAATTTGAAATTAATATTAAATTTTTTTCAACACCGCCACCGTCTATGGACGGCATGAAAATTATCAATTTTTTTTTATCAACTTCCATGTATTTCTAAAAAAATTTTTTACTGTAAATTCTCTGCTTAGTATAGACTTCTTTTTTTTAAGATTGGATTTTTTATTTTTTTTTATAATAGCGAGTCCAGAGGAAATATAAGAAAAGTTTAAATCAAAAAGATCAGTATTATTATTGAAAATTTCCAAAATTCTTTTATTGGTTTCTCTATTGTTAATTTCACAATAAAATGAATTTCTTCTTTTATCTTTTAAATATGGTATTGGAGATATGTCGTCTATAAAAAAATAACCATCTACATTAAGTTTTGGGTAGTAGTAATAAAAAATTTTTTCGACGTGATTTGCCTCATGTAAACTATCTAGAAAAATAACATCAAATTTTTTCGGAATTCTTTTTTCAAGATACTCAAAATCATCATCCCTTGATTGTATAAAGGTCCAATTTTTGTCTATAAAAAGTTTCGAACAGTCAGTAATATCAATAGAAGTTAGATGTCCCTTTTTTTTTCTGCAAATTTCAAGGAACCTCTTTGTGGATCTACCATTTTGAACTCCAAATTCTAAGATATTTGGTTTTTGAAAATTTTTTATTAGTGGAAAAAGATGTTTCTCTATCTTGTAATTATAATCTGTCATATTTAAAAGTTAAATATAAAATATAATTTAAATTATTGACAACAAATAAAAAAATATATTACTGGGCCCCTCACTTAGTAAACATAGCTACGCCAAGAGCTGTTATTAATTCAGCATATTCTATGCAAAAATATTCCAAAAATTTAAAATCATCTATTATTAATTTTTTTGGAGAATTTGATAATTTTAGAAACGAGCTAAATCAAAAAAAAATAAATTTAATTAATCTTTATAATCATAAAATTATTAATTTTTTACCCAAATATGGATTTCTGCAAAGTAGAATTTCTTTCATAGTTTTTTTTATTATGGCTTTTATGCCATTAAAAAATCTATTAAAAAAAAATAAACCAGATTTTTTAATTATTCATTTAATTACTGCTTTACCATTATTTTTGCTTCTTTTATTTAACTTTGAAACAAAATTTATTCTTAGAATTTCGGGTACGCCAAAATTAAATTATTTGAGAAAATTTTTTTGGAAATTAGCATTTAAAAAAATATTTTTAGTAACATGTCCGACTCTAAAAACACTAAATTATCTAAAAAGTCTAAATATAGTTGATCAAAAAAAAATAATATTATTATATGACCCAGTTATCAATGTTGGGGAATTTAGAAATAAAATATCATTAATTGAAAAAAAAAATATATCAATAGATACAGACTATATATTTGCCGCTGGAAGATTAACTTTTCAGAAAAATTTTTTATTTCTGTGCAATTGTTTCAAGGCGATAGTTGCAGATTATCCTAATTTAAAATTATTGATAGCAGGAGAAGGTGAGGATAGAATGAAAATTCTTTCATATATTAAAAATAATAATTTAGAAAAAAACATAATTTTAATTGGATATGTTAATAATATTTATTATTATATGCGCAATTCTAAGTTTTTTATTTTAACATCTTTATGGGAGGATCCAGGATTTGTGTTGCTAGAAGCAGCCATTTGTAGAACTTTGGTTGTATCTGGTAACTGCGATAGCGGTCCAAATGAATTAATAAAAGATAAAATTAATGGAATCAAATTTTTATTAAATGACAATAATAGTTGTGTTGAGCAAATTCGTTATGCATTGAAAGTAAATTATGAACAAAAAAAAGAATTGATTTTAAATAATTTAAATATGTGCAAAAAATTTACTTTATTTAACCATTATAGAGAATTTGCTAAAATTTTATCACCCACTGAAGTTTTACCCAAAAAAAACATTTTTATATAAGAAAGTTAAAATGAATGATTTAATTTCTATAATAATTCCTTACTATCAAAAAAAATTATATATAGAAAGAGCGCTTTCCTCAATATATAACCAAACTTATAAAAAATTTGAAATTATTATTATATATGATGATACAAATTTACAAGAATTGTATTTTCTAAAAAAAATAATAAATAAAAATTATAAAATTAAAATTATAGTTAATAAAAAAAAACTAGGTGCTGGATATTCTAGAAATGTAGGAGTTGAAAAGTCCAAGGGTAGCATCGTTGCATTTCTTGATGCAGATGATTTTTGGCATAAAAACAAATTAGAAATTCAACTAGATTTTATGAATAAAAAAAAATCTAACTTTTCATTTACCGCCTATAATATCGTTAATATTAAAAATAGAGTTATTAGAGCAATTCCCGCGATGAAAATATTATCTTATAATCAATTAATAAGGTCCTGTGATATTGGATTATCAACGGTCATGATAAGAAAGCACATTTTAAAAAAAAACAAATTTACAAATATGAGAACAAAAGAAGATTATGCGCTTTGGTTAAATATTGCAAAAGAAAATAAATTGTATGGAATTAATAAAATTTTAACTACTTGGCAGAAAAGTCCAAATTCGTTGTCATCTGGAACTCTTCAAAAAATCAAAGATTCATATCTTTTGTATAATCGTTATGTGAAATATGGAGTACTCAAATCAATCATTGCCACACTTATTCTTGGTATCTACTTTATTAAAAAGAGATATTTGTGAAAGACATAATTTTTAATATATTTTTTAGTCTAAGTATAATTACAATTGTCTTTTTAATCAGAGGTTTATTAATTAAAAATAATCTACTATTAGATAATGTTAACTTTTCTTTTCATAAAAATATTACCAACAATAAAAAATTAATTTTAGGCCCACCTTTATGTGGTGGTATAATTATTTGTATTGCTTTTTTTTTAGATTTTTCTTTTTATTATTTAAATATTTTCGTATTTTTTTTACTAATTATTGGGATTTTTTCAGATTTAAACATTTTAACATCACCGAAACTTAGAATCTTATTACAAACTGTCGTTGTTTTTTTTTTTGTAATTATTTTAGATTTAAGAATAATAGATTTAAGAATTATTAATGTAAATCTCTTATTGCAAATAACCCCTATATCCATAATTTTTACAGTATTTTGTATTTTAATTTTAATAAACGGGGCAAATTTTATTGACGGACTAAATACTTTAGTATTAGGTTATTTTATTTTAGTACTTGTGGCTATAATATTGGCCGGCTTAAAATTTAATTTTATATTAAACAAAAATGAATTTTTATTTCTCATAATTCTAATTGTACTTTTTTTTTTCAATTTCTTTGAAAAAATTTATCTTGGAGATTCTGGATCGTATGTTGTAGGGATAGCTATTGCCTTTTTTTTATTGAAATTTATTGATAGCAATCAAGCGGTATCTCCATATTTTATCTGCTTACTACTGTGGTATCCTGCATTTGAAAACTTATTTACTATTTTAAGAAGGTTATTTTACAAAAGAAAAACATATAAAGCTGATCAGCAGCATTTACATCAACTTTTATATTTTTATTTTCAAAAAAAATTTAAAAAAAATAATTTTTTTACAAATACTTTTAGTGCACTTTGTATTAACTTTTTTAATTTAATTATTTTTGCAATCGCATTTAATTATTTTAATAGTACAAAAATTATGGTTCTTTTGTTATGTATTTCAGTTTTAATTTATTTGTATTCTTATTATAAATTAAAGCTTGTCTTAAAATGAATTAGTTTATGAAAAAAATAATTGTTTTTACCGCAACCTACAATGAATCTGAAAACATTATTAATTTTATTAAATCTGTCGATACTATAGATATAGATCTCACTTTATTAATTATTGATGACAATTCCCCAGACGGCACATCTAAAATAATTGAAGGTTATACTCCAAAGAATATTAAAGTACTTCTTGTAAAAAGAGAAAAAAAATTAGGATTAGATACCGCTCATAAACTCGCTTATACTTATGCATTAGATAACAAATTTAATTATTTAATTACAATGGATGCCGATATGTCCCATGATCCAAAAAAAATTCCTGCATTTATTAATAATTTAAGCCTAAGTAAATTCGTTATAGGATCAAGATATGCTGAAGGGGGGAAATGTAAAATGAAGTGGTCGAGACTATTTCTAAGTTATTATGGAAATAAACTAATTAAGTTTGTTTTAGGAATCCATTCAAGTGAATTTACGACTTCCTTTAGAGGTTTTAATCTTGATAAGTTGGGGGGGTTTAATTTAAATAATGTAAAGTCAGCTGGGTATAGTTTTTTTATGGAAACAATTTATCAATTAGATAAGTTGAATGTGATTATACATGAAATACCAATTGAATTTTTAGATAGAAAATATGGTAAATCAAAAATACCAAAGATTGAATTATTACGGACTTTGTTCAATTTATTTAAAATTAAGTTTTTATCGTGGTACGAAGCTATAAATAAGTGAACCCATGTAAATGAAGATAAAATATGAATAAAAATATTTTATATTATATTTAAGATTATCAATAAACTTTTGAGTATGAGTGCTTTTAAAAAGAGAAAAAATTAAGATTATACTAAGAGGATCAAAATATTTTTGGTAAAGGGCACTCATAGAAAATGCTATTAGCAAACAAAAAAATAGAACACAACTATTTATATAATCCTCCGAAAGATAATATACAATTATGAGTAAAGACCCAAAAAAAATAAAAAAATAAAAATAATTATTATACTCAAAAATTATTTTATAAATAATTCCTCCGCCATAGGAATAGTTATAATTAAAAAAAAAACACATTAAAAATGACAACATAGTGCATGAAAAAAAAATAATTTTATTCTTGAAATAGTATTGAAAAAAATGAAAAAAAATTTCTCTATTTAATAAAATAGGTAGCAAATAAATTATAAAGATAGTAATTATAAATATAACATTATTTGAGTAGTTATTAGTTAAGAAGTTTTGTGCATAATTTAAATTTGTGTTAAAAATTGTTGATTTTATTGCATACGATGCAAATATTAAATTAGCTAAAATGTAAAAAAAAATAATTTTAACGTTAAAGTTTTTAAAAAAATTGTATAAGTAAAAAAGTGAAAAAACTGCATAATACTGCCTTGTATACGCAGCGAGCGCAAGAGTAAGAGAGTTTAATAATACATATTTAATTTTATTTTTTATTTTTTTTTCTGATAAAAATTTTAAGTAAAATAATATTGATAAACTAAAAAAAATTAGGGCTATGTTATCATTTAAGCCCCAAATTGAAGACGACCTAAAATTTGGAGATATAAATAAAATTCCTGGTAAAAAATATAAGTATTTATTCGTAGGATCATATTTTAATATTAATATTTGAAATAATACATAAGGAAGAAGTAAGTTGATATGAAGAAGTATAAAATTTGTAATAGAAATACTATCTGTAAATTTTAAAATTTGAGATACAAAAATATAATAAAAAGGGAAATGTGATATTTCAAATTCATAATAATTATTAAGCGTCCCAGATAAATCTTCCGAGAATGCTTGAATGACTTTATTTACAATTATAAAATCATACTTTGAGCCTTGGTTACTATTTTCTGATAAAAAAAAACCTATTAATAAAGTAATATAAAAAAAAATATATAAAATTTTTTTACTTTTAAAAAAATTTAAATTCATTATTTAATTTTTTTTTAAAAATAAATAAATCATTTTAAACATAATTTTAATTCCATCTTTGATTTCATTTACTTTTTTGGTTCCTGATAATCTTTTTCTTTCATGAGAAGCAATGCATGAGTATTTCATATTGGCTTTATGAATTTTAATGGGTAATTCTGCGCAAAATGAAAAATCATTACTTTTAATTTTTAATTTTTTGAATTTTTTAGTTTTTCCAATTACATAAGTATACAAAATATCTGTAATTTTTGTTGAAAATAAAATAAAAGATAGTTTGGTAAATATAAAATTACCAACTGAAGTTAAAATTGTATCATCATCTGTTTTTCCATTTTTTTTATATCTAGATGCAAATATGAAATCTAGTTTTTTTCTTTTTAATTCATGTAACATTTTTCTTAATTCAATAGGTCTAAAAGATCCGTCTGCATTAAAAATGCAAAAAAAATCAGTTTCTACTTTGTTAATTCCAAAAATTAAAGCATCTCCATAACCTTTTTTTTTTTGTTTTAAAAAAATTATTTTTTTATCTTTTATGTAATCGTAATTTTCGTTTTTTGGAGTAACCACAATTTTTTTGATATTGTATTTTTTTAATTCTTTAATTACCAGAGGTAGACTTTCATGTTCTTGTTTAGCGGGTATTATAAGAGTAAGATTATTAAAATTTTTCACTATTTTTGTATTATATAGTCAAATTTAATTTATTAGTATTATTTTATGTCTACGTATCAATATTTAATAAAAATTTATTTTTTAGTATAATTACTAAGAATAAGTATTCAAACTTATTTAGGTCTTGCTACAGGAAGTATGATTGTACAAGCTATTTTGAGTGGGTCAGGTTTAAAAAATTTATTTAGTATTTTTTTATAAGTATACATTGTCCCATGTAGTTTTTTATAAAAAAGTAATTATTTTTATATCTAGGGTAAATTTCATATATAAATTTTTTTATTCCATCTGCACCCCAAATGCCAAAATCATCGAAAACTATAACGCCTCCTTTAATTAGTTTATTCTGTAAATATTTAAAAACTTTTTTTGTTTCTTTGTAGGTATTAATATCTAAGTGACACAATTTTATTTTTCCAATTTTTATATTTATATTTTTTGGAAAATATGCTTTGTAAACACTGGTATTTTTTAATTTTAAATTTTTAATATTTCTTTTAACAAAATTAATATCAGAAAAAAAAAAAGTTTTTCGTTTGTGCAAACCATCATTTTTTTTAAAACCAGCAAATGTATCGAAAAGAAATGAATTTCCTATTTTATTAGCCTTAGACATTAAAAAGCCAGCGCCTCCTAAAAGACAACCTATGTCTAAAATATTTCCTTTTTTGGAATCAAGGTTTTTAGCGAATTGCCATAATGTATAAGCCCTTGGCTCATCTAATAAAGTATATTGTTTTATAATTTTAAAATAATTAATAAATTCTAAATCCCTTAACCAAGGCGCATGTGTTGCAGAAGAAATTATTATTTTATCATACGAGTCAAATTTGCAAAAAAAACTCGCTACAAATTTAATACTACTTTGCAGACCTTTTTTAACATTTTTTAAAAGTGAACTTCTGAAATTCCCATAAGGGTGTTGTATTTTATCAATTAGCATAGTCCTTTATATTTATAACAATTAATTTAAACATGAAGTAATATAAATCATTTAAATTGTAGAAAATAAAATGACGTCACTAATGTAAGTTGTCGCAAAGTGAATTTATATTTTAAATAAATAACTTAAATAATATCATTTCCAAATTTATGTGGATGAATTTAATTTTACTCCTTTGATTATTATACTCAAAACTAATTCTAAAAACTAAAGAACATTGTGCCGATTATTAAAGAATTTTAGAGAAATTTCCTATATTATAAAAAATTGATTAATCTTCACACAAATACTTGTAAATTTTTTGTTTAATTTTTTATACAATCATAGATTATTAATGTCTTTTAACATAATAATATAAAAATGTTTAATTTTTTGAAACTCATTTTTTTTTTATTTTTTTTTATACTGATACCGACAGATCTTTATGCTTATTTAGATCCTGGCACGGGTAGCATTATTCTTCAAGCAATTTTAGGTTTTGTTGCAGCAGTTGTTTCGTATTTCTATTTTTTTTGGAATAAAATTAAATCGTTTTTTAAAAATATATTTCATAAAGACTCCAAGAAAAAAGATGAGTAGAATTAGTGGATCTTTTCGTGATCCTTCTGGTAATGTATTTAAACATGAAAATAAAATTTTAAGAACAGTTTCAAAAATTGCAGAAGAGAAATACTTATCTATAAAAAATATAATTCAAGATAGTATCAAAAATAATTTTTTGATTGACACAATAGAAATTAATGATGAAAGTTTAAAAAAAAAATTTAACTCATCATTTCTTTTAGAACACAAAAAAATTCCTTATATCTCATATCCATATGAGTGGACCTTTGAGCAATTAAGGTGTGCAGCTTTACATCATTTAAATTACCAAATATTTTTATTGGATAGAGGATTTGTATTAACAGATGCTAGCGCATACAATATTCAATTTATTGGAAGTAATCCCATTTTTATTGATTCTTTATCATTAAGAGAATATGAAAATGGAGCCCCTTGGGAAGGTCATAACCAATTTTGTGAGCAATTTTTAAATCCTTTAGTTTTTTCTTCAGAAAATAAAATAAATTTTAATAATATTTATAAGGGAAGTTTCGAGGGAATAAAAAATTCTGAGATAATAAATATGTTAAAATTTATGACAAAGATAAAACCTGTAATTTTTTTTAATATTTTATTGCCAAATTTCTTTGATAGTCTCTCCAAAAAAAAAAAAATTTCAGAAAGCTTAAATAAAAAAATTTTAATAAAAAAAAATTTATTTAGTAAAAATGCTTACCTATGGCTTATTAACTCTTTAAAAAAATTTATATTAAATATAAAAAACCCATCTAACAAAACTTTTTGGGGAAGATATAATGAAGAAAAAACTTACTCTGAAGTAAATTATAATATTAAGAGGAATATTGTAAAAGAGTTTATAGAAAGAAATAAACTAAAAAAAATAGCAGATATTGGATGCAATGATGGAGATTTTTCAGAACTATGTATTCTAAGTGGCTCGGAGTATGTGGTTGGTTTTGATTATGACCAAAATTCTTTAGAAAAATCTGTCTTAAGATCAAAAGAAAAAAAATTAAATTTTTTACCGTTATATTTAGATGCAACAAATCCATCATCAAATATGGGTTGGTTTCAAAAGGAAAGAGATGGTTTTTTAGAAAGGTGTGATTTTGATGGATTAATAGCTTTAGCTTTTGAGCATCATTTAACTATAGCAAAAAATATTCCATTAAATGATATGATAAATTGGCTCTTAAGTATTGCTAGAGTTGGATTAATTGAGTTTATCCCAAAGAATGATCCCACTATACAAATCATGCTTGCTTTAAAAGGTGATATTTTCCCTGATTATACTGAAGAAAATTTTGTAAAATTTTTATCGAGTAAAGCTTTAATATTAAATGTTAATAAAATTGGCGACAGTGGAAGAAAAGTTTATGAATATAGAAAAATTGATTAAAATCTTAATTCTTCTTTGCATTTTTCCAGTTTGGGTGTTCTTTTCAAATATTTTTTTTTATGAAAAAATTATTTATTCGATACCATTTTTTTTTATAATAATAATAATCTTTTATATTATAAAAAAAAAATATATAAAAAAATATGAACCTTTATTACTTGCGATAGTAGTTACTTGGGGTTTAGATCAAAATTTTTCTTTAGAAAAAAAATTTATAAAAACTTATTTTAATTTTTTTTCAACTATTTTCCCAAATATATATTATGCTTATATTTTCATAATAATTGTTCTTTTTTCAGTAATATTATTTTTTTTATTTATAAATAAAAAAAAATTTATTTTAATTTTTTTTCCATTTTTTTTTATGATTTCTTTATTTTATTATTACGAGATAATTTTTCGTAATTATAAGATTCAAAATTTTGATTTTACAGAAAATATACGTATTAATAATAAATTTAAAAATAAACAGTTGTTGTTTATTATTTTAGATGAAATGGGCGGTATAAACAGTGAAGAGAGAGATGGATCAAGATTTAAAGAAAATGCATTACAATTTGCAAAAAAAAATGACTTTAACCTATTTTCAAATATTTATTCTATGTCTGATAATACTGCAACGTCAGTTCCAGGATTACTTAATCTATCAAGTACGGATGAGGAACTATTAAGAAATAGAATGGTAAATTTAAAAAAGATAGAGAACACATTCTTAAATGATTATGTATTATCAAAAAACATATTATTCGAGAATTTTTCCTCAATATCAGTTTTTCAAAATATACACTTGAATTTTTGTTTACATGAAAATGTAAAGAAATGTTTTCAATTCGATCCTTATAAAAAAAACGTAAAAAATTTTTTATTAGGATATAAAAATAATCATTTATCAAGATTTTTATCTATATGGAAATTAGAAGGCTCCATATTGGCAAAAATTTTATGGAGAATTGGTAGAGAACTGCAAGTCACAGACTCTTATTTAGAGCCTGAGATACATAAAGCTTCATTTAATTTTTTTTTGAGCGAAATTGCTAATGATTTAAATTCACAAAAATTTGATTTAATCTTTGCCCATCTACTCGTGCCACATATTCCTTATGGATTTGACAATAATTGCAACTACGATGGGAAATTATCTATAAGAAACACCTTTTGGACATATGAGAAGAAAGTCTTTCAACATAATCATGAGAGTAATTGCACTATTTATTATTTAGAAAACTTTTTTACAAAAATCAAAAATAAGATAGCACATGACAATTTAGAAATTTTAATTTTATCTGATCATGGATCTAGAATTTCAGGCTCTAGGGATAGTAAGTACTCTTCTTTTCTTATACATAAAAAAAATAATTCTAAATTTTCTATAACCGAAAAAGAAGAAAATTTACATGTTGTCGTTAAAAAAATTCTAATAAATAGTTTTCGAAAAAGCAATGCTAATATCAATATTAATTACTAACTATAATAAGAGCAAATATTTAAATAAGTGCATAACCTCTTGTTTAAATCAAAATTATAAAAATTTTGAGATAGTTATTTTAGACAATTTCTCAACTGATGGTTCACAATTATTATTAAATCGTTTTGCAAAAAAATGTATTTTAGTAAAAAAAAAAAGAGTTAGTGAATACTCTGCAGTAAATCAAATTAATCTTATTAAAGAAGGAATAAGATATTGCAAAGGTACAGTAATCTGCTTACTAGACTCAGATGACTATTTTTTTAAAAGTAAATTAAAAGTAATAAAAAATTTTTTTTTTAATAATGATAAATTATCTATAATATTTGATGTACCAATTATAAAGAAAAATAATTACTATTATAAAAAAAAAATAAAATATTTTTACAATAAAAATACTTGGCCAACTATAATTAATACAAGTTGTATTAGTATTAAAAAAGTTCTACTTCAAAAGCTTATTAAAAATAATTTTTTAAATAATTACCCACTTTTAGAAGTTGATTTTAGAATCAATGCTATCTGTAGAATTTTGAATGTTGAATACAAAATTATAGACGAGAATCTCACTGTGTATAATGTTGATGCTTCGGAAATTATTTCAAAACTATCAAAATACTCTAGAGTTTGGTGGAAAAAAAGATTGCAGGCTCACTCATTTATGATTGATAAACTCAAGCAGAGAGGAAAATATTATAATAGTTTTTTGGATCATAATATAACAAGACTCGTTAATTTTTGTATTACTTTTTTTGGTAAGAAATCATTATAGCGTAATTAATCCAGAAAATTGTCGCACCATACGATGTGAAAAAACTACCGGAGGGTATCAATGGTAAAATGCTTACTATTACAAAAAGTATAGATGCTAATTGATATTTATTTTTATTAGTTAGATAATTTTTTATCGACAAAACTAAAGAACAGATAATAAAAATTAAAAAAATAATATATCCAAAAATTCCAGTTTCAGAGAGAAATTCAAGATGAAGCTGGTGTGGATGTGTGGCGGAACGTGAATTATTAGCTGGTGTATTATCTTTATAAATATCCTTAGGAGACTCGTTTCTAAAGTTTTTTAATCCAACTCCAAAAAACGGATAATTTTTAAAAATTTTAATTGCAGTTTTATAATGTGCTCCGTACTGAGTTTCATTCATATATTCAGTTATTCCTTTATCAAAAATGGGTTGTGCCAATGTGTCATAGTACCTGTATTTTAACATTTCATTTAGCGAAACACTCATAACGAAAATTAAAAAACCAAAAATAAATATTATTATTTTTTTTAAAAAATTTTTATAATTTAATAATAAAATAAAAAAGATTATCATCAATAACATTTTAATAAAATTTGATCTTTCACCAATTAACAAAGAGGTGGTTAAAAATAAAATAATTAGCAAATAAATAACGTTATTATTTTTTGAACTGCTTATAAAATAACTTATAGCAAGAAGAGCAAATGCATAATAATAATGTCCAATTTTCAATTCTTCATTTAAAAATCCGCCAAGTCTTAAATTCCACGGAGATTTGAATCCTAGTGTATTGAATCCAAAAATGTATTGAAAAAGCAAATCTAAAGTTACTAAACAAAAAATTATAGACCATATTTTATAAATTAATTTTTCATATCTAAATTTTTTAAATGTAAGTACATATTTTAATGCATATACAAAAATTATAAACTTGCTAAATCCCAATGCCCTTAAGATGCTGTTATTTAAATCGGAAGTAAAAAATAGATTTATAATTAGGGATATCCAAAAAAAAATTAAGAAGTAAAAAAAAATATTATCAAATATTTTGTATTCTTTTTTTAAGTACAGTTGAGAAATAAATATTATTGATATTATAATAGTCCATGCATTAAGAATCAAACTAGGCATTAGTAGAGTTGCCGGTAATAAAGTAATTAAAATGAGTAAAGTAAAGTAAATTTTATCTTTTTCTTTTTTTAAAATATCGTTTAAGTATTTGATCATGTTTGTCACTTATTTGTTTATACTATAATAATAAAATTTATTAATTATTCTTATGTCAGATAAAATTTCTCTACTTACTTATTTATTTTTTTATTTTTTTATTTTTTATTCAATTATTGGGTACGGATGGTTTTTTTCTAAATTTCTGAATAAAAAATCACAAATAAATCTAGGTTACCAAGGCATATACGGTTTATTTTTTTTTGCTTTATATTCATATTTTAGTCACCATTTTTTTCCACATGGTAAATTTCATAATTTTATAATAATATCAGCAGGATTTTTCTTTTACATATATTTTTTTATTTATTCACTTAAAAAATATCTCAAAAGTCATTTATTGTTATTAATAATAGTTTGTTTTACTTTTATTTCTAGTTTGCTGACCAAAAACGCAGATGATTTTCCATATTACCATTTTGGTTATACATATTATTTAACACAGTATAGTTCAGTATTCGGCATTGGAGTTTTTAATCATGGATTTAGAACGCCATCTTCTATATTTTATATAGGGTCACTTTTTTATTTACCAATTATAAAGTATTACACTTTTCACTTTGTCGCTGTATTTATTCTCATTATTTCTAATTACATTTTTATCAAAAAAATAATTAATTTTTATAAATTGACAGACTATAATTTTATTTTTTTTTATTGTCTTTTGTGTTTTTCGTTTATTAATATTGTATTTTATAGGATTGGGGAACATGGAACAGATAGGTCTGCCCAAATTTTAGTCTTAATTTTGATACTTGAATTATTGGCCATCACCAACATAAAAAATTATTATCTTAGAAATTATTATAAAATATTCTTGTTAATTGGATTAATTGTTACATTTAAAGCTTTTTATATTTTGTATTCTGTATTTATTATTTATTCACTAATTTACTTGTACAAAAAAGTTTCTTTTAAAGATCTGTTTATTAAAAATGTTCATCTTCATTTATGCTGTCTTTTAATTGTTGTCTCATTATTTGCAACATTTCAAAATACTGGATGTTTTTTATATCCTATTACATATTCTTGTATAGATAACCTTCCATGGTCTATAGATAAGAATGAAATATTGCTAATGTCAAACTGGTACGAGCTTTGGTCTAAGGGAGGAGCAGCGCCCAATTTTAGAGTTGAAAACCCTGATTTTTATATACAAGGATTTAATTGGGTCTCCAATTGGGCAAAAATATATGCTTACCCTAAAGTTACAAACACCGCACTGGGCATTGTCTCAATTTGTTTAATAATTTTTATTACCTTTGCAACAAATGGTAAAAAAGAAAAAATAATCAGAATTGTAAAGACAACATATCTGTTGGTGCTTTTAATATTAGTAGTATGGTTTGTAAAGCATCCTGCGCTTAGATATGGTGGGTTTTGTCTTGTGGCATTAATGTTTTTTATTCCAACCTCTTTGCAATTGGAAAAATACATACAAAAAAATATTTTAAAAAAAATAGTTTTTATATTTTCAGTTGTTATATTGATTTTTATTGGAAGAAATATAAATAGGATAAATAGTGAAGCAAAACAATATTCGTACAATTTCCTAACAAAACCCACATACAACGTGGAGAAGTCTTTTTTTCAAGTTCCGTTATTAATTGAAAATCTTATTAGTAATTTTGATAATTGCAAGATAAGCAAAGTAAATTGCCAAACTACGCTTACCCCTAAAGTTACTTTTTTGTATAATAAATATGTGTTTTATAAGTAAATATTTCCAAATTTAATAAGAATCTTATTGAATTTGTTTGATTTAGTTTTTTAAAAAAAATAGTGATATTAAAAGTATAGTTGATGATGGTGTGGGTAGGAGAGCAAAGGAGAGCTGGTAAAAATATTTTTAAGTGATTTTTATTTGAAGTTTTTTTTGAGCCATTTAAAAAAATTTTTAAAATATCTTCTAAACTAGATGATTTGAGTAATAAAAATAAATCAACGAAAATAGCTGTTTTTAATTATAGATTGGAAAAAAAGATTTTATATCTTATTTTAACAATAACTCTAAATTTTGTAAAAAAATTATGTTTTTTTTGACACTCATTATTTATTAAAAAGCTATAATTTTATACAAATTTTAAGATAAAGATGCCTTTTCGAAAGACATTTAAATATATTTATCAAAATAATTTATATTTAAATAATTAATGAATGTTAATTTTGTATTTTTAATTATATGTTTTAATATATAAAATAGCATGAAAAAAACTGCACTAATATTTGGTATTACTGGCCAAGATGGTTCCTACTTGGCATCTTTACTTTTAAAAAAAAACTATATTGTGCATGGGGTTAAAAGACGGTCTTCCTCTATTAATACTACAAGAATAGACCATCTTTATGAGGATCCTCATACTAAAAATAGAAAATTTATTCTTCATTATGGAGATGTCACTGATACTTTATCTGTTTCCTCAATAATTGAAAAAGTTAATCCTGACGAAATTTATAATTTAGCTGCTCAATCCCATGTTGCTGTATCTTTTGATGTTCCAGAGTATACAGCAAATGCTGATGCCCTTGGAGCATTAAGAATATTAGAATCAATAAAATTTCATAAATTAGAAAAAAAAACTAAATTTTATCAAGCTGGTACTTCTGAAATGTTTGGTAAAGTCCTAGAAACTCCACAATCAGAAAAAACACCATTTTATCCCAGAAGCCCCTATGGAGTTGCAAAAGTATATGCTCACTGGATTACAGTCAATTATCGAGAAGCATACAATATTTTTGCTTGTAATGGAATTTTGTTTAATCATGAGAGTCCTCTACGAGGAGAAACTTTCGTGACAAGAAAAATTGTAATAGGATTATGTAAAATTTATTTGAAATTACAAGAAAAGCTTTATCTGGGGAATTTAGATGCAAAAAGAGACTGGGGTCATGCAAAAGATTACGTTGAAGGTATGTGGAAAATTTTACAACAAAAAAAACCAGAGGATTATGTCTTAGCTACTGGCAAACAATATAGTGTTAAGCAATTTGCAAGCTTAGCTTTGAAGGAACTTGGAATAAAATTTAAATGGGTTGGAAAATATAATAAGCAAAAATGTGTTGATCATCGCGGCAAAGCAATTATAGAGTGTGATCAATCTTACTATAGGCCATTGGAAGTTGATACACTTTTGGGAAACGCAAAAAAAGCTCGAAATAAATTAAAATGGAAACCCAAAACTAGTCTTTCCGATTTAGTTAAAGAAATGGTTAAAACAGAGCTTAAAAATTTAAATGCTCAAAAAAAAATATAAAATATTCGTCACGGGACATAAAGGGTTAGTAGGATCTTCACTGGTTAGACGGTTAAAATATTTTGGATATGATAATTTAATTTTGAAAACTAGAAAACAACTTGATTTAAGAAATCAAAAAAAAGTCGAATTTTTTTTTAAAAAAAATAAAATTGACGCAGTAATTAATGCGGCAGGAACTGTTGGGGGAATATATGCAAATAATAAATATAAAGCTGATTTTATTTATGATAATTTATCAATTCAAAATAATATTATTCACTCCTGTTATAAGAATAAAATAAAAAATTTAATTTTTTTGGGATCTAGTTGTATTTATCCAAGAAATTGTAAACAGCCAATAAAAGAGGAATATTTATTAACTGGTAAATTAGAAAAGACAAACGAGCCCTATGCAATCGCTAAAATTGCGGGAGTAAAATTATGTGATAGTTATAACTATCAATATAATACAAATTATAAATGTTTGATGCCTGCAAATCTATATGGTCCAAATGATAATTATCATTTAGAAAATTCTCATTTTCTTCCTGCTCTTATTTTAAAAATACATAATGCTATAAAACAAAAAAAAAAAGAAGTTATTATATGGGGAAGTGGTAATCCTAAAAGGGAACTGCTATTTGTGGATGATTTAGCGGATGCTTGTATTTATTTTTTAAATAAGAAAACTAAAGAAACTCTCATCAATATTGGCAGCGGACACGAAATGAAAATTATAGATTATGCTAAATTTATAATTAAGTATCTAAAAAGTGATATTAAAATTAAATTAGATTTTTCTAAACCTGATGGAACCCCACGAAAAATTCTTGATTGCTCAGTGGCTAGAAAGTATGGGTGGGAGCCTAAAATTTTTTTTTTAGACGGTTTTAGAGTTACCTACAAAGATTATTTAAAAAATAAAATATAATTCATTTAAATAAATTAATTATCATAAAATAACTTTAATATTGGTTGCGGGGCTTGGATTTGAACCAAGGACCTTCAGGTTATGAGCCTGACGAGCTACCAGACTGCTCCACCCCGCGATAAAATTTTTAGTTATAGCATTATAATTTAAATTATCTACTTTTGTTAAATTTGATTGAATAGGTTACGATATTTATCATGTTTACAAAAGAACACTATTTATGTAAAAAAACTTGCCTGGTGATTATTGCAAAGGAGTAACACCCGATCCCATTCCGAACTCGGCAGTTAAGCCCTTTAGCGCCAATGGTACTTTGTCTTAAGGCACGGAAGAGTAGGTCGTTGCCAGGCTTTATTAATCCTTTTTAAATATTTAATGAAAAATATATTAGCAGTAACGGGAGGAGCGGGATTTATAGGTTCTAATTTAATATCTGAACTTTTAAAATTTAAAAAATTTCGCATTCTAAGTATTGATAATTATTCCTCTGGTTTTACTAAAAATCATATTAAAAATAAAAAAGTTAGATACTTGAAAGGAAGCACTAAAAATATTGAAATTTTATTGAAGAATTATGTTGGTAAAATTCATACCATTTTTCATTTTGGAGAATTTGCAAGAATTTATCAAAGTTTTAAAAAAATAAATGAATGCTTTAGTTCCAATATTGAAGGAAGCTCATGTGTATTTAATTTTGCATTAAAAAATAAAATTAAATTAATTTATTCAGCAACCTCTGCTAGTTTAGGAAATAAAGGACAAGATATGAATTTATCTCCTTATGCCTTTTCAAAGGCGAAGAATTTAGAATTATTAGAGAATTTAAAGAAGTGGTTTAATTTTAGGTATGAGGTTATTTACTTTTATAATGTTTACGGGGAGAGACAAATTTGCAAAGGAGATATGGCAACAGTTGTTGGTATTTTTGAAGATCATTTCAAAATGGGTAAAAAATTACCAGTGGTAAGACCTGGAACTCAAGAAAGAAGATTTACTCATGTATTAGATACAGTTAAAGCATGTATTTTTGCTTGGGCAAAAAATAAAAGTAAACATTATTCAATTTCAAGTAAAAAATCCTATAGCATTATTGAACTTGCAAAAATGTTTAAAAGTCAGATTAGGTATTTACCAAAAAGAGAAGGAGAACGGTTTGCATCAGCTTTAACGAAGATGAACCTTAACAATAAGATTATAAAATTAAGTGCTAAAATTAAGTTAAGGGATTATATTAAGTATTTTTTAATGAATAATCGTTAACTTTTCTTTACAAAGTGTTGTTAAATATATATTTAAAGTCGTTATGAAAGTTGTGAGTTCACTAAAATCTCTAAAAAAAAGAGATATTAATTGTAAAGTAGTGCGAAGACGAGGGAAACTTTACGTTATTAATAAAAAAAATCCAAAATTTAAAGCGCGACAAGGTTAGTTTATGGACATTAATTCACAAAAAAAAACTTGGTCTAATTTTATTAAATTAACTACTTATACTTCTTTAGCAATAGTAGTGGTGTTAGCGTTGATGGCAATTTTTTTGCTTTAAGACTCTATTTTTGGATTTTCCTGTTTAATAACGAGCTTTAAGTTTTTTAAATTTTTTAACTCTTCTAGTATTTTCGTCTTTTTCTCTTTTCTTTCTTTCAGAAGGTTTTTCAAAGTGACTTTTGATTTTTAGTAAGCGAAATACTCCTTCTCTCTGTAATTTTTTTTTAAGAGCTCGAAGAGCTTGCTCTAAATTGTCATTTTTAACTTCAATTTTAATATTTGCTTACCTCCAAAAAGTGTGCTGAATTAACATTTTGATGTTATATTGTCTATATTTTTATGAGGCTTTTCAAACACAGACCAAAAGAAGGTTATCAAACAAAACCTAGTATAATTAATAGAAGAAAAGCAATTTTAACAACTGTTAAGTATACTTTTTTTGGTTTAATTGGTCTTAGACTTTTATGGCTGCAAGTATTTCAAAAAAATAAATATTCAGTTTTATCCGATCGTAATCGTTTTAAAGAATGGAAAATTGCAGCAGAACGTGGATTAATTTTAGACCGATTTAATAATAAGATTGCTGAAAATCGTCAGCTTTACAGAATTGCACTTATTAAAGGGGACGTTACTGATCTTGATTTTGTCTTAAACACACTTAATAAGTTTTTAAGATTAGATAGCGATATAATTGAAAAAACTAGGACTGATTTTACTAAACTTAGAAAATTTCAACCTTATGTTATTGGAAAAAATTTAACATGGTCGGAATTTTCTAAAATAAATAGTAATTTATTTATTTTAAATGGAGTCCAGCCATTTATTTCAATGGAGCGTCATTATAATTACCCTTATGAATTTGCTCATGTTTTAGGTTATGTGGGGGCTCCTAATGAAAATGACCTACAAAATCAAAAAGATGATTTGTTTAGAACGCCAGGTATTAAAATTGGCAAACTTGGAATTGAGAAAATATTAAATAGAGAACTGATTGGGACCCCAGGTTTTACTCGTTTTGAAGTAAATGCTGCAGGGCGAGCTGTTAGAACTGTAGAATTTGTAGATGGTGTAAGTGGCAATCCTTTAAAAACTTCCCTTGATTTAGAACTTCAAAAACTAACATATCAAAAACTTAGAGGAATTGCAGGGTCCGCCGTAGCAATGGATATAAAAACAGGGCAAGTTTTAGCCTGTGTTTCAACACCATCTTTTGACACTAACAAATTTGCATTTGGGATTACACAGCCAGAATTTAATGAATTATTAAAAAATGAAAGAAAGCCTTTAGTCA